>Ga0197142_1004245_pt1 | contig 11669 bp, 13 predicted proteins | sample GBS60_MetaG_FD_148614 | JGI IMG/M metagenome (GOLD analysis project Ga0197142, IMG submission 148614) | Sediment microbial communities from Great Boiling Springs, Gerlach, Nevada, United States - GBS 60_MetaG | ecosystem: Environmental > Aquatic > Thermal springs > Hot (42-90C) > Sediment... | reverse complement strand
AACCGGTGGGGCGGCAGGAAGGGACCCGCCTGACGCCTCGGGCCCGGCGGAAAATTATCTGCAAAAAGGCCTCGCAGGGCTCCCGGGCGGCCTCCCGGCCCAATTGAGATATTTTGAAAGGTGCAGCGTTGAGCCCGGTTTACCACCGGGTTAGGGGGATTTTTGTCCAAAGTCCAGTTAAAAACAAACATCCCGATGAAAGGTTCTCGCATTTCCCCCCAGGTGGGGTCCTTGATGGGACGGTCTATTTGAATGCCCGTTTTGCGAGAGGTAGCGGCGCGCATTCTGGGGATTGAGAATCTCCTGGACCGCAAGCCGAAGCAACTCTCCGGCGGTCAGCGGCAGCGGGTGGCAGTGGGACGGGCCATTGTCCGGGAGCCGGCGGTCTTCCTGATGGACGAGCCGCTCTCCAACCTGGATGCCAAACTGCGGGTGCAGGCCCGCGCCGAACTCTCCAAACTCCACTCTGGATACGGAGCACTACGAGTTCCTGGGCCGGTTTGACCCGCGGACGAAGGCCCGGGTAGGCGTCACGATGCGTGTTGTCCTGAACATGGACCGCATGCACATCTTTGACCGCCAGACGGAGTTGGCCATCCGGTAGTGCTCTCTACCCGGCACGCCGTGCCTACGGTCTTGCTGACGCGATGGGGGGCAGGTGGTTTTGCTACCTGCCCCCCATCGCGTTTCGGGTCTCCCCGGCGCGCCCGATTTCGTATAGTCATCGCGTGCTGCAGGGCAACTGCTTGCAGTTGCCCTGCAGGGACTTCATCCTGCCGCCGGTATTTCGTGTAGTCAGTATTGCGTCAGGGTCATGGCAGTTCTGCCTCCGTTGATCCCTGGATGTAAAGTGACTGTAACCTGCACCCTGGTATTTCGTGTAGTCAATGGCGGGGAAAGTAAATTGTAACTTCTGTGTAGGGTTCCCTCTGACTATGGAATTCAGGCTATACGAAGTCCCCCGCTTCCGCCAGCCGTTTCTTCAGGTAGTCAATCGGCTGCACCGGGGTAGGGTTGGCCCCGTTCAACATCGCCAGGTAAAGGCTCACATAATCCCCGAAGTGAACAAGCGAGAGCATCTGGGCCAGTCGGCTGTTCCCTCGCGCCCAAATTTCGTCGGGCGCTATCCCCTCCTGAAGCAGCAACTCCCGGGTGACCTGCCAGCGGGCCTGCACCCGGGGGTGGTCCAGAGATGAGCGAAGCATCACTACGTATACCCGGTCTCGTACCTCCTCGGGGACCCCGTACCCTACCACTGCGTTGTGGTTCAACTCCGGCATCTCCTCCCACATCGCCCACTGTTTGGCGTTCTCGTTGAACTGGCCCTTCCACCGCCGGGCCACCGGAGCCAGAAAGCCCGCGCCGTACACCACTGGCAATCGTCCGATCAGTTGCCCCGCCAGCCGCTTGGCCGGGTTGCGGGCCATCGGGGTCTCCGGGCGCAATTCCCGCTGCCAGTCTTCCAGCACTGCAATGGCCTCATCCAGATCATCTCCGGGGTCCCGAATCAGGCCAGCGCGCCAGAGAATGCCCAGGAGCAACATCAGGGAGTAGCCAATGGCCGCGCGCGGAGCCAGGCAGGGAGAGAAGCGAAGCAGTGGGACCCCCTTCTCCTGGGCAATAGATGCCAGATCACCGCCAGTCGCAATCGCCACCAGCCGACAGTTCCGCTCCAGCGCCTGCGCGAACGTGGAGAGCGTTTCCTCCGTCTTGCCGGAGTAACTGGAACCGACCACCAGGGTCTCTGGCCCGGCATACGCGGGCAGGTCATACCCGCCGACGCAAAGAATGGGCACGGGGCATTCATAGGCGACCAGCGCGGCCGCCAGCGCGCTGCCGATGGCCGACCCGCCCATGCCCAGCACTACCACGTTCCGCACCCGCCGGTACTCTTCCGGCAGGGAGAAATCCTGCACCAGATGCCAGGCATCAGCACAGTGGACGGGCAGTTCCGCGATGCGGTCCCGCATCCGCTGCGGGTCTTGCTCCTCGTAGAGGTTCGGATCATCCAGGTTGACGACCATGTTTTCCCTCCCAGGTTTACCGCGCAGCACAAGATAAATCTTGTGCTACAACGTGGTTAAACTGTACACCTCCCTTCGCGGCCAGCCGGAGAGAGCAGCAACCTCGCGAGCCGCCCGGGCAGGCGGCATCCCGGCCTTCAGCCGTTCCTCCAGCGCCGCGCGCACCTGCTGTTCGTCCCATCGTTCCTCCTCCAATGCCCCGCCGATGACCAGGGTGAATTCCCCCCGGGGCTCCTGGGCCGCGAAGTGAGCACGTGCCCCGGAAATTGTCCCCCGCCAGACCTCCTCAAACATCTTGGTCAACTCCCGGCAGACCGCGATGGGCCGGTCCCCCAGGACAGCCTCCAGGTCCGCCAGCGCTCCCAGCAGCCGGTGCGGCGCCTCAAAGGCGACCAGGGTCCACCGAACCCTGGCGACCTCTTCCAGCAGCGCCCGTCGCTGGCTCCTGCGCCGGGGAAGAAAACCCAGATACACGAACCGGTCCGTGGGAAGACCAGAGAGAACCAGCGCGGTAACCAGTGCGGTCGGGCCAGGAATTGCTGTCACGGGGTACCCCCGGGCCAGCGCGGCCCGCACCAGTTCGTAGCCAGGGTCGGAGAGACTGGGCATTCCCGCTTCGGAGATGAGGGCCACGTCCCCCTCTTCCAACTGGCGCAGGATGCGCTCCATTTTCTGCTGACGGTTCCCCTCAAAGTAACTGGTTACCGGCGTGGAGATGCCGTAGTGAGCCAGCAGGATCCGCGCCTTCCGGGTGTCCTCCGCCGCAATGAGAGATACCTCCCCCAGCACCCGCAGCGCGCGCAGGGTGATGTCTTCCAGGTTGCCAATGGGAGTGGCGACAAGGTACAGGGTGCCCATAGCTGGGAAGCGTGAGACCTGTAACGCAGGCTGTCAGCCTGTACCGGTGAGATTGCTTCGCCGCCCCTGGCGGCTCGCAATGACCGGCGATTACCGGCGCTCCCGGAATTCCACAGTGGCCCGGGAGCACGTGTCGGGCAGGACGACGGCGACAACGGGCGAGAGCGGCGGATAGACCTGATGGGCGTCCGGGGCATGGAGTTGGACGTACCAGAGCCCACACGCTCCTGCGGGGAGAACAGCCTGCCAGCGCCCGGTCCGGTCGGAGAAGAGAATCCTGTCGTCCGAGACAGGGTTGGCCTCCGCTGCCCACAGGTGGACCGGATACCCCTCCAGTCCGTGCCCCTCCCGGTCCAGAACGACCCCGCGCAGCGTTGCCTGGCAATCCGGCGCTCCGCTCAGCGGGCCGGTCTCAACGGTCGCCGTAAAAGGGTAGGACGGCTCCGGTGTCGGCGTCAGCGGGGCCGGGCGCAGGGCTGTTGGGGTGGGAAAGGGGGTGGGCGTGGGCACCGGCGTCGCCGTCGCCTCCACCGTCGGCGTCGGCGACGGGCAGGCCATCGGCGGCGGGAACGGGTTCAGGGAGACCATCGGCTCCACCGCGATCACCCCGTACAGAACTCCCAGCAATCCCGTCGCGATCACCAGTGCCAGCGCCAACCCGTTCAGCACCCGCGCTTTCACTGCCCCCTGTCCCCTGTCCCCTGCGACTTGCGACTTGCTACCGATTCCTCCATTCCTCCCAGTTCAGCGTGCAGGTGATGTAGCCCAGGGAGCGGGTGGCCCAATCCCCTAACTGGACCTGAATCCAATCGGACACCGGGCGGAAGGTGCCGTCCGGGCTGGGGTACTTGTCGTACACCCGGACACGGATGTCCAGCGCGCTGTAGGCACTGGGGTTGCAGGCGCGCTCCCACGCGGCCTCGCTCCCGTACATCAGGTTGTACCGGGCGTCCGCTCCTGCGACGTGGTCAAACGTCTCCGGAATGCCCGGGCAGTTGACCGCCACATGGTAGCCCGGCAGCGGGTTCCCGTCCAGATCCTGCAGATGCCCCGCCACCCCCGACCAGGGGATGCCGTACATATTCGCGCGATATTCTACCTGGCAGGCGAATGGGTAGGGCGCCCGGGTCACGCGGGGAGTAGGCGTCGCCGTCGGCGGCCAGGTCGGCGTCGGCGACGGGGTCAGGGTGGGGGTACGGGTGGGCGTCGGCGACGGGATGGGCGTCGCGGTGGCCGTCGGGGTCGGCGTCCACGTCGGCGGCAGCGCCGGGGTGAAAGTTGGCGTGGGCGTCGGCGTCGGCGCGGGCCTGCCTATCCGGATCGTCCCTCCAGAAGGCGGGAACGGGTTAAAGGGCACATACGGGTTGATCAGGATGACCAGGTAAACCAGCACCAGCAACCCTGTCAACCCCAGCAAAAGCACACTGAGCAGGTTGAAAATTGCAGTCCCCTTCATCACGCCTCACGTTTCACGCTTCACGTTTCACGCTTCACGCTTCACGTTTCACTCTCCCACAAACCTCTCAATCACCGCCTGGTTCCACAGACGCTCCAGCCACTCCTGCACGGCCCGGTCCTGCAACAACTGACGATGCTCCGGGCTGATGGCCTCGTCCTGCCTCCGCTCCAGGGTCTGGACGATGTGGTAGCCGAACCGGCTCTGGACGACTGGGCCCACCTGTCCAGCCTGCAGGCTGAAGGCGACCTCCTCCACCTCCGGTGACAGCAGGACGCCACGCGGGAACCAGCCCAGGTCGCCCCCGGCGTCGCGGGTGCTCTCGTCCTGCGAGTAGGCCCGGGCCAGTTGGGCAAAGTCCGCCCCGGCCTGAATCTGGCCCAGCAGCGCCTCCGCCCGCTCCCGCGTGTCCACCAGGATGTGGCGGGCGTGGACCTGCTCGGCCCGCTCGGGCACCGTCACCTGGACCCGTTCCAGCACCCGGGCCCGCAACAGTTCCGCTCGCAACTGTGCCTGCAGGTCCGAAAGCATCATCCCGCTCCGCTCCAGCCGCTCCTGGAATGGCTCCTCGCCCCCGGCGTCCTGAATCATCTGGTCTATGGCTGCCTGGACCTCCTCGGGACTCACGCTGATGCCCATCCCGGCCGCGGCCTGCTCTATGAGCACCTGTTCTATCATCCACTCCAGAATCTGCGCCCGCATCTGCAGGAGACGTTGCTGCCCTTCCGGGCTGGAGATGTCCACCCCCGACGCGGTCAGGGCGTCCTGGTACTGGGCCACCTGCCGCTCGTAGTCCACCAGATAGATAGGCTGACCGTTGACCCGCGCGGCCAGGGGACGATCCGGCGTGGGGGTGGCTGGAACAGTGGGCGGGGCACCCGCTGGGGTAGGAGACAGGCCGACCGGCGCCGTAAGCGGGGGCATCGTACAGGCAGAAACTCCGGCGACCAGAAGCGCCAGCACAAAAACGATCCGCCAGATGTTTCTCATCGTGTCTCCTCCGGCTGGTAGCAGTAGCGGACAACGGGAAATTATACCTGGGAATGGTAGATTGGGCAACTGGGAAAAGGGTAGATTGGGAGATTGGTAGAATGGTAACTGGGGAATGGGAAATTGGTAGAATGGTAACTGGGGAATGGGAAATTGGTAGAATGGTAGCCGGGAAAGATGGGCGCGCCGGGTTGACAAGTGAGATCGGTGGTGTTATAATTGTACCCGTACAAATGACACAATCAGGAGGTTTTACGGCCCAGCCCAACGGTCTGCTATCGGGCCTGCTCGCTGCGGGCCTGGTTCTCACCCTGGCTCTCTCCGCGTGCAGTGGAGACCCTGCGAGGTCCGCCCGCCCGACCCTCATCCTGGCAACGACCACCAGCGCCCAGGACTCCGGGTTGCTGGATGTACTGGTCCCCCTCTTTGAGCAGCAGACAGGGTACCAGGTGAAGGCCATCGCGGTGGGCACGGGCGCGGCCCTCCAGATGGCCCGGGGTGGTAACGCCGACGTCCTGCTGGTCCACGCACCGTCCGCCGAGAAGAGGTTGATGGAAGAGGGGTGGGGGAAGGACCGGCTTCTGGTGATGTACAGCGACTTTGTGATCGTCGGCCCGGCGGCGGACCCGGCGGGCGTCCGGGGCGCGCCGACAGCAGCGGAGGCGTTCCGGAAGATTGCAGCGGCCCGCGCGACCTTCGTCAGCCGGGGCGACGACTCCGGCACCTACCAGATGGAGCGCCGGATATGGGCCAGCATTGGCATGAACCCAGACGGGCAGCCCTGGTACATAGAGAGCGGGCAGGGAATGGGCGCCACCCTCGCCATTGCCTCTGAAAGGAACGCCTACACCCTGACCGACCGGAGTACCTATCTGACCAACCGGTCCTTCCTGCAACTGGAGGTCCTGGCAGAGGGGGACCCCGTCCTGCTGAACGTCTACCACGTCATTACGGTCAACCCGGAGAGGTGGCCCGGGGTCAATTACGAGGGCGCGCTGGCCTTCGCGCGGTTCCTGGTGGCCCCCGCCACACAGGAGATCATCGGCCGATTTGGGGTAGACCAGTTCGGGCAACCGCTTTTCTACCCTGAGGCTGGCAAAACCGAAGCGGAGTTGGGCGTACCATGAGTCTGCTCTGGGAAGGCATCCTGGACGCGATTCGGTTGCTGATCGGCGATGACCCGGAGGTCTGGCAGATTACTCTGCTCTCCCTCCGGGTCTCCGGCCTGGCAACCCTCATCAGCCTGCTGGTCGGCCTGCCTCTGGGCACTGTCCTGGCCCTGGGGAAGTTCCCGGGCCGTTCGTTCCTGCTCAGCCTGATCAACACCGGGATGGCTCTCCCCCCCGTCGTGGTCGGGCTGGTTGTCTCCATCCTGCTCTGGCGGAGCGGGCCCCTGGGCTCGCTGGGCCTGATCTACACCCCCGCCGCCATTGTCATCGCCCAGACCATCATCGCCGCGCCGGTGGTGACAGGACTCACTGCGGTGGCGCTGCAGCAACTGGACCCCCGCCTGCGCCTGCAACTGCTGGGGCTGGGAGCCTCGCCCCTCCAGATGGTCCTGGCCCTCTGGTGGGAGGCCCGCCTGCCGCTCCTGGCCGCGCTGATGGCCGGCTTCGGCTCCGTCATCTCCGAGGTCGGCGCATCTATGATGGTGGGGGGCAACATCCGGGGACAGACCCGCGTCCTGACGACGGCCATTGTCCTGGAGACGAGCCGGGGCCAGTTCGCGCGGGCCATCGCCCTGAGCGTCCTTCTCCTGGCCCTGACCTACATGGTCAACCTGGCCCTCACCTGGATCCAGCAGCGGGGAACCCGGCGGTAAATGTGCCACGAATTGCACGAATTCGCACTAATTAAAATAAATTAATGTGCCACGAATTGCACGAATTCGCACTAATTAAAATAAATTAATGTGCCACGAATTGCACGAATTCGCACTAATTAAAATAAATTTTCGTGTTCATTCGTGAAATTCGTGGCAAATTCCGGAGAAAATGCTGGAAGTTCGGGACCTGGTGGTTCGTTACGGAGAGCGCACGGCCCTGGAGGTCGGGCACCTGGACGTCGCGCCGGGGGAAGTGCTGGCGGTGATCGGGCCCAACGGGGCCGGGAAGACGACGCTGCTCCTGGCGCTGGCCCGTCTGGTTCAGCCCACGCGGGGAGAAATCCGCTTCCGGGGCCGCCCGCTGACGGCCCGGGACGACCGGGGGTACCGCCGCCATCTGGCGCTGGTCCTGCAGGAATCGCTCCTGCTGAGCGCCTCTGTCTTTGAGAACGTGGCGCTGGGCCTGCGCTTCCGGGGCCTGCCGAAGGCAGAGATCGCCCGGCGGGTGGACAAATGGCTGGCGCGGCTGGGCCTCGGGCACCTGCGGGACCGGCCCGCGGCCCACCTCTCCGGCGGCGAGGCCCGGCGGGTCAGCCTGGCCCGGGCGCTGGCGCTGGAGCCCGACCTGCTCCTCCTGGACGAGCCCTTCGGTGCCCTGGACCCTCCCACCCGCGCCCGTTTGCTGGCAGACCTGCAGGCGCTGCTGGCGGAGACGAGTCAGACGACGGTCCTGGTCACCCACGACCTGGATGAGGCCCTGATGTTGGGAGACCGGGTGGCGGTGTTGCTGGGGGGCCGCCTGCGCCAGGTGGGCCCGCCCGAACAGGTGTTTGCCGAACCGGCCGACCCGGAAGTGGCAACGTTCGTGGGAATGGAGACCATCGTGGCCGGGCGGGTGGTGGCCTGCCAGGAGGGGCGGGTGGTGGTGGACGTGAACGGTGTTTGCCTGGAGGCAGTGGGGGAGATACTACCGGGCCGGGCCGTCTTCCTCTGCCTGCGGCCCGAGGACGTGACCCTCTGGAGGAAAGACGAGGCACCGGCCTCCAGCGCCCGCAACCGCCTCTCCGGGCCCATCTGCCGCCTGACGCCCCAGGGGCCGCTCTTTCGGGTAGTGGTGGACTGCGGCTTTCCGCTGACCGCGCGGGTCACACGCGCCTCCGCCCAGGAGATGGGCCTGGCCGAGGGGGTAGAGGTAACCGCGTCCTTCAAGGCCACTGCGGCGCGGGTGATCCCGCGATGAGGAGATTCGGTCGGCGTTCCCCGAAGCGGCCGATTTCCAGCGCGACGGCGTCCGGGAATGTGACGGGGCGGCCGAAGGCCACGTATTCGGCCAACAGTTGCCCGGCCACCGGGGCCTGCATCAGCCCCATGCCGCCCCAACCGACGTTCAGCCACAGCCCCTCCGGCGCGGGAACCGGGCCGATGATGGGCAGGCCGTCGGGCGTGAGGGGCCGGATGCCCGTCCACGAAGTGAGAATGGAGGCCTCCTCCAGCACGGGCACCCGGTGTGTGGCGACCTCAATCATCTCCGGGAGCAACTGACGGCTGATCTCCACGTCCAGCCGTTCCACCAGCACGACGCCCATCCCGATGAGAAGCCCCGGCCCTTCGGGGCGGAAGTACCACTCCCGGCCCACGTCGTCCACAAAGGGCCGGTCGGACGGGATCAGCGGGAACGGGCCAGTCACCCAGATGCAGCGAGCACGGTTCAGGATAGGGATCTCCACCCCCGCCCAGCGGCCCACTTCCGGAGCCCAGGGGCCCGCCGCGTTGATGACCGTTCGGGTGGATAAGAAACCGCGGTCGGTCTCCACGCCCTCCACCCGGCCCCGCCGGAGGCGAAGCCCGGTGGCCCGTATCCCCCGGAGCCACCGCACACCCATCTCCCGCGCCCGCCTCAGGTAGCCCCACATGATGCTATGGGGGTCCAGAGTGCCGTCATCCGGGGTGTACGCGCCCGCCGCCAGGTCGTCCACCCGCATTTCGGGATAGTAGCGGCGGATGTCGTCCGGCGAGAGGACTTCCACCGGGATGCGGTGGCGCTCCAGGAGGCGGATTTTTCGCTCCACCTCCGGCGCGCCCGACATGTCGGCGATGCTCAGCCACCCGGTCCGGCGAAACCCGCAGGGCACGCCGACCTCGTCCTCAAACTGCATGTAGCGGGCACAGGAATACCGGACCAGGCGCAGGCTCCAATCGTTGTCGCAGGAGTGGATGCTGAGCATAGCCGCCGATTTGCCCGACGAGCCGCTCCCGACCTCCTCCTTTTCCAGCACGACCACGTCGGTGATCCCCATACGGGCCAGGTGATAGGCGGTGCTGCAGCCGATTACCCCGGCCCCGATAATGACGACATCGCAGGAGTCCACCATCAGCACTTCGGAAATAGAACACGGATCCATATGGGTGTCACGGATCAACACGGGTGAACATCCGTGAAAATCCGTACCATCTGTGATCATCCGTGTCCCATTGAAGCGGAAACAGGACACGGATATGCACGGGTATCACGGGTCAACGCCGACCGGGAGCGTCGGCGCAGGCCGACGCCCGGCGCGGGAGCGCCCAGAAAGGCTGACTTCAGTCAGCGCCCACCATCGCCCACAGGGCATCAAACCTCTCCGGCCCCAGCATCTGCCGGACCTGGGCCAGAATCCCCGCCATCTGCTCCGCGTCCGCCCGCGCGCCCATCCCGGCCAGAATCTCCAGCGCCCCCCGCAGCGCCCGCAGCCCTTCCAGCGCCTGCCCCTGGGCCAGCCACACCTGCCCCATCATCGCCAGCGTGGCCGCTTTCCCCCGCAGGTCGCCCAGAGACTCCACAATCTCCAGGACCTGCCGATAGAGCCCCATCGCCCCCTCCGCCAGAATCCCGGCCATCTCGTGCAGCGTGGCCGCTTTCCCCCGCAGGTCGCCCAGGGACTCGTCTATCGCCAGCGACTCCCGCAAGAGCCCCATCGCCCCCTCCAGGTCGCCGAAGTGCCGGAGCAGGAAGCCCACGTGATACCGTGCCAGTGAACCCTCGCTATCCTCCCGCATCCGGGCGGCCTGGCGCAGGTCGGGCAGGGTCCGGTAGGCCAGCCAGGCCAAGAGCGAGTTCGCATACACACCGCCCCCCTCGCTCAGCGGCCAGCACCGCGCGGCCAGCGCCCACATCGCCAGGAAGAACCCCTCCTCCGCCTCCGCCCGGGCTACCTCCCCCGGAAATTCCCGCGCGAAGGGGGCCAGCGCCGGGTGGACCGAGTAGAGGTGAAGCGTCTCCTCCACTCGCGGCCCCAGCACCACCTCCTCCGGGGGGCTCCGGCGGCGGGGCGCCGGATTCTTCCGGCGGCGCTTCCGGGACCGGCGGGCCGTTGGGGGGAGCGGTAGCGGTCACGGTGCACCTCCGGGCGGGGGGACGGTAATCTTGAAGGCCCGGTGGCAGTGGGCGCAGGTGACGACGTACTCCTGCGGTTCCGGGGCTGCCGGAACCCGCAGGCTGCGCATCACTCTGGCGGCGGGCATGGTCTGGTCCAGTTCGGCCCGGCGGTAGACGTTCGTCGCTCCGCAGTGGGGACACTGGGCAGAGATGCGGTCCATAGTGCCTCCAGAGGTCCGGGCTGATCTTGTTCGTAGTCAGGCACGGAGCGCCAGTGGAGTGCCGTTTGGGGCCTTTGCACACGCCTGCTGCGAATTCCCCCTGTTGCCAGGCCGTAAACGGCCTGGCTCACAGAACCAGGGGCGCTCAAGCGCCCCGTGGGTTGGGGGAGAAAGCGCTGCGCACTGTTAGGGGGCGCTTCAGCGCCCCTTCTCATCTGAGCCGGGGCGTTTACGCCCCGGCAAGATTGCGGCCCGGGGTAAATACCTACCCACCGGTGTCATTGCGAGCCGCCGAAGGCGGCGAAGCAATCTCCCAACCCGCAAAGGGATTGCTTCGGCGGCTAACGCCGCCTCGCAATGACGACAGGCAGGTAGTTACGGCCCGGGCTGGATTTCACAGCGCGGGTTTGCAACGCCACTCCGCTTCGCTTTGTGGCTCACTACGAGCAATTTCAAGGGATATCGCTAAAGGCCTGGCGGCCCGCGCTACATCGCGGCGCAGGCTGTCAGCCTGCGTCTGCAGGCCGAGCGGCCTGCGTTACAGGCCCGGTGGCCCGCGCTACTTCTTCCGGTCCGCCGGGATGTACGGGATCAACCCCTGCTGGTATGCCAGTTCCTGAATCTCCCGGGGCGCAGTGCGGACGTCTATGATGAACCCATTGACGCTGATCAGCCAGAGGTAGGGGTGATCGTCCAGTTGGCTGGGCAGCGTCCAGCGGGGGTCCAGCACGTCTATCTTGAGCAGGTCGCGGATTTTCCGGGCCGTGTTCGCGGCGGTGCTTTTGTTGACCCCCAGGCGCTCACAGAGTTCGTCGGCACGCATGTGGGGAGTGTTGCTCTGGTCAAAGAGAAAATTGTTCTGCCCCAACGCGTAGAGGATGCCCGCGGCCCAACTGCGGGGGCGGTTGTTGCCAATGGGGGAGGGGCGCTTGCGGGCCAG
>Ga0197142_1004243_pt1 | contig 11672 bp, 7 predicted proteins | sample GBS60_MetaG_FD_148614 | JGI IMG/M metagenome (GOLD analysis project Ga0197142, IMG submission 148614) | Sediment microbial communities from Great Boiling Springs, Gerlach, Nevada, United States - GBS 60_MetaG | ecosystem: Environmental > Aquatic > Thermal springs > Hot (42-90C) > Sediment... | reverse complement strand
CAGGGCCAGCCACCGTATTTGTCGCCGTGGTTCGTCTATGTAGAAGAGGTAGGGCAGACCATTCCACAGGATGAGCTGGGCTTCGGCGGGCGGGTGGGGGAGGGGATAGGGTTTGAGATGCTGGCCGGGTAGGCCGTGGTAAAGCACCCAACCTGTGGGCATCCGAAGGAGGAGCCATAGAGTTTGGCCCGCTATCAGAGACTGCCAGCGGGTGCGTTCTGGCACCGGACTGAGAAGGATGCCACTGGATTCTTTTTGGCCAGTGAGGGGGTCGTACACGGCATAGGCTAACTCCCAGCTGCCGGGACCTGGACTGCCGAGCGCTGTCAAAAGCACCTTACCATTTTGCCACCAGCTGAGCTGGGGGTAGAGGGCATGTGGATAAGGTAGTGATTTTTCCACAGCCCAGCGGATTTTGCCGTCAGGGGATAGGGAAATGAGGGGAATAGCTTGCTCATACGGCCCAGGGGCCTCCTCACAGAAGGCCGTATAAAGCGTACCATTGGGTGCACTGAGTACGGCTGGGAAGCGCTGGGGCTTACGGGTTGCTCGCAGCGGCCGGGGATTGCCCGGACGCCCCAGAGGCCCCATCCCGTGAAAAACCTGATACACCTCCGGGCTTGCCTCGCTCCAGAGATGGTGAACCCGCTGGCTATCTACGGCAAAATAGTAGGCATTACTCTGGAAGGTAGGCGTGCTTCGCCAGCCTACTTCCGGATGGAGGGGCCAGACGGATCGATAATACAGGTCAAATCCCGTTTCTTCCAGGCTCCGGCTATCGCTCCAGGTAGCATAGAGAGCGTCCCGGTATTTTAGCCAGCGGGCATCACTTTGCACCCGATCGGCAATACATACCGCTATCGGCTCCCTGGGAGAAAGCTTTTCTCCCGAAGGTAGAAAAGCCTGGGCAAAGAGGTCGTCTTCCACATCCGATTCGTGCGCTTGCCACAAAAGCCACACAGTATCTCCATTGGCTGTGATATCCGTGACGCGCTGTTCCCCTTGCGGCTGTGGCCCGAGCGGTAGTCCATCTGCTGGCCATAGTTGTTTCTCATCTGGGGAGAGGCATTGCAGATACACTTGCGGTTTCTGCGTAAAATCTCGGTTGTCCTGCCACGTAATCAAAAGCTTTTCGCCCCAGGGGAAAGTTCGCAGCCCCTGGATCGTAGCGTGGGTTTGGCTGGCGCCCTTTAGCGTAAACTGCCGATGGATTGTCCCATCTGTCTTTACGTAGTAGAGATGGGGATGGGTGCCTCGGAGAGGCAGGTCTTCCAGAAAAGCTACCCAGAAATACTGAAAGTCCTGCGGGTAAGCGATTAGGTGCTTCTGGGCATGGGTGTTAGAGACCAGGGGCCTTCCGCCAAACTCCCAGAGCGCCTGCCCATCAGCCGAGACCCGCTGATAGTAAATATCCGGCTGGATGTGGCGAAAGTCTTCCCACACCACCACGGCTTCGTTTTGGAAGTAATCCAGGATCAGGTGGGGATTGTGCTGGGGACCGGGTAGGACGACCAGCGGTGCCCCTTCTGGCCTGAGCAGTCGTTTCCCCGAGCTAATCTCTACCCGCTGATAGTAAATATCCCAGTCCTGTGCCCGGTTATCTTCCCAGACGATGAGGAGTTCTGTCCCGCGCTTGTAGAGGCGGGGGTTTTGCTGATCGCCGGCTTCCAGGCAGAGAGGGACCTCATAGACTTTTTGGGCGTGGCGGTTATAGCGTATCAGAAAAAGGTCTTTTCCGGCGCTCTGAAGGTGAGAACTTTCGTAGATTCCGAAGAACCCCCCATACCCATCGTCAGTGAAAGCAGCCTGGTGGATGGTGTGGGGTAGGGTAGAGAGGGGTTGGGCTGGGCTAAGGGGCTGGCCATCCCAGTTGTGGGGCTGGGCTATGAGAGTCCAGTTTTGACCCGTGTAGCTCTCCCATACGAGCCAGAAGCCGTCCTGCCCTCTGCTAAGTACGCGTAAGTGGCGTTTGGGGCGTGAAGTGGTGTCAACTACCTGCGTAAAGCGTTTTTCACCCGAGGCGGAGTAGCCATAGAGCCAGATTCCAGACCCTGTCAAAAGTGCCGTGATGAAGGCCTGTGAAGGAGTGGCCCATACGCGCAGTTCGCCGGTTTGGGCCGCTACTGGCAAAAGGTCTTTCCAGATAAATCGGTTATCATCGGATAAACAAAAAAGGGTAAGCCGTCCCGCCTGTAAATACCCCCCATAAAATCGCCCATCACTCCCCGCAAAGCCATCCCAGGTTACTACGGTTAGGGTTTCTGTGGCCGAGATGTCCCATCCGCTCCAGGAGGTGTAGGTTTTTCCACTGCTATCTACATGGTGCAGGTAGAGGTGGGTTTGGCCTTGTCGCTGGGCCCGATACCCCACCCAGGCATCCTGCGCATAGCCGGGAAAAAGCTTGAGGTCTTGTGCGACCTGCGTTCCGGAGGGGAAAATAGGCCCTATCTGGAGCCACACTATCCACACGCTCCACATACCCCAAAGAAGGCGGTTTTTTAGCGGTTGTGAGTACTTTTGCGCTATGGCCCTCAGGAGGAAAGTGGGGGTGTGGATAGGAGCTGCCGTGATCGCCTTATCCTTACTAACCACGAGCTGCTGCCGCAGGCGTGGCAGCAACTGCCTTTACGATAAGCCCTGTATGGGTGCTGTGGGCGTTACCATGCATCCCGAAGGCGACTGGGGATATGCTTTGACTGTCCAAATCAAAGGCCCCCACGCGCCCAATACCAAGGCTTTCGCTATCACCCGGGAAGATTTTACGGACGCCTTCGTCATTTACGGCGATGGCCGCCTATTCGCCTTCCAACAGGCAGAATTCAACGCTCCCCTCAAAGTCAAAGAAATCTACACCGACTCTGGCTCTAAATGGCCCGATTATGTTTTTGATCCCACCTATAAGCTCCGAAATCTCTATGATCTGGAGGCTTTCATTCGCCAGCATAAACATCTTCCTGGTCTCCCCTCTCAGGCTACCGTTTCTCAGCAGGGCATTCCGCTTGTCTCCACCCAGAAAGCCCTCGTGGAAAAAGTAGAAGAGCTTACCCTCTACGTCATCGCCCTGCAAAAAGAGGTCGACTCCCTTAAAGCGCTTCTTCACACCCAGTCTCCACCCCCCACTCATCAAGACCTGCGATAATGGAACTTTCCTACCTTTGCGCCGTGTTTTCACTACCAAATGAAATCACCTATGCGCGGGCTTAAATACATACTTGGGGTAGCCCTTCTTGCTACCCTCTGGGCACAAGACGGCAAGGCCCTCTTTCAGGCCAACTGTGCTTCATGCCATGCCATCAATAAGCGCGTCGTCGGACCGGCCCTCAAGGGCGTCCACGAACGCTGGGGTAACGACGAAAGTGAGCTCATCAAGTTTATCCACAACTCCCAGGCCTACATTAATGGCAACTTCAAAAACTCCGCATACGCGAAAAAGCTCTACGAAGAATACAATCGCTCCGTCATGACAGCCTTTACGGCCCTCAGTGATGCCGAGATTAAGTCCATTCTGGATTACATCAAAACGGAAACTGAGGCGCTGGCCAAGGCTGAAACTGCCACCTCGGCTGCGCAAAGCGGAGCAGCCGGGGGCATTGATGGCCAGGCTGGCGGTACCTCTTCTCCCATTCTCTGGGTATTGGCCTTATCTCTGGGGGCTATCGCTATTACGCTCCTCATTACCGTTGCGGCTCTTTCCAAAGTACTTGGTGCCGAAAAAGAAGAAACCGTGGGCCCCTCTTTATGGGAAAGGCTCCAGCCCGTCCTCCGTTCCAAGCGTTTCATTGCTCTGGTAGTCATTGTGGCCTTCATCTGGTGGGTCAGCGCTACCACCGTCAAGGCCCGATCTGTCGGCCTCCATAAAGGCTATCAACCTGTCCAGCCCATCGCCTTCTCTCACAAAACGCATGCTGGACAATATAAAATCGCCTGCCAATATTGCCACGTCGGTGTCGAAAAAGGTAAATCCGCTACTATTCCTTCCACTAACATCTGCATGAACTGCCATAACTACATCCAGGAAGGCTCTCGCTACGGTACCAAGGAAATCGCCAAAATCTTAGAGTCCTGGGAAACTGGCAAACCCATCGAGTGGGTCCGCATCCACAACCTCCCGGACCTGGTCTACTTCAACCACGCTCAGCACGTCAAGGTCGGTGGCATTGCTTGCCAGACTTGCCATGGCCCCGTAGAGGAAATGGAAGAAGTCTACCAATATAGCGACCTGAGCATGGGCTGGTGTATTAACTGCCATCGCGAAACTAAAGTAGATCTCACCGCCAATCCTTACTATGAGCGCCTGCATCAGGCACTCAAAGAAAAAACCGTGACAGTTGAGCAGATTGGCGGCCTGGAGTGCTCCAAATGCCATTACTAATATGAAGCCTTTCGACAAAGACATCCCGGTAGAGGACCTCATGAACGGCGAGCTTTCCACGACTCGCCGGGACTTTCTCAAACTCTGCGGCATCTCTATCAGCGCAGCTGTCCTCGCCGCCTGCGAAAAAACACCCGTCAAATATGCCCTCCCTTATGTAAAAAAGCCTGCCGAACACATCCCAAGTATTCCCGATTACTATGCTTCGACCTTCTTTGATGGGCAGATTTTTCAATCCATCCTGGCAAAAGTTCGGGATGGCCGCCCCATCAAAATAGAAGGCAATCCCTCCTATCCTCTTACTGAGGGCGGCACGCATGTGCGCGGGCAGGCGGCTATCCTCTCTCTGTACGACCATACCCGCCTGCAAAAGCCCCTCATTAACAGTCAAGAAGTCGACTGGTCTGCCGTCGGTACGCCTCTCATGGAGGAGCTCAAAAAGCAAACCGGTCTCATCTACCTCCTCACGCCGCCTGTCCTGAGTCCGAGCCTGAAAGCCCTTATCCAGGACTGGCTCAAAGCCTTGCCAAACGCCCGTCACATCGTCTACGAAGCCAACCCTTATGATGCCATCCTCACCGCTCACGAAAAAATCTTCGGTAAAGCAGCTCTCCCCAGCTATCGCTTTGAAAAGGCACAGGTCATCGTAAGCTTTGGCGCGGACTTTCTGGGTACATGGGGAGACCCGACAGCTTATGCCCGTGGCTGGTCTAAAAATCGTACTCTTTATGATGGCCGCAAAGACATGTCCCTCCACATCCAGTTTGAGGCCATCCCAACTATTACGGGCTACAGCGCTGACAAGCGCATCCCCCTGGAGGCGACTGACCTTCCCAGGGCTGTCCTGAACCTATACAACCGCATTGCGGAAAAGGCTGGCGCCCCCACCATCGGCGATAGCGCCGCCTGGGATACCCCTGATGACGCCATTGCCTTTACCGCTGAAAAGCTCTGGGAAAATCGGGGCAAAAGCCTGGTCGTCAGTGGTTCCCATCTTCCTGCTATTCAGGCTCTTATCGCCGGCATTAACCTCCTATTGGGCAATTACGGCGAAACCCTCTTCATTACCCCGGCCAGCTACCTCCACCAGGCCCGCGAAAAAGACTTTCTCACCTTTCTCGCCGACCTCGAAGCCGGCAAAGTCAGCGCCGTCCTCTTCCACCAGGTCAACCCCCTCTATGATGCCCCTGAGGCCGATCGCCTCCAGACTGCCTTACAAAAAGTTCCCCTCACCATCGCCATCCACACCCACCTCCATGAAACCGCTACCGCCTGTAAGTATGTCCTTGCCGAAAGCCACTTCTTGGAAAGCTGGGGCGATGCCGAACCCTATGAAGGCCTCTACACCCTCCAGCAGCCCACCATTCACCCCATCTTCTCGACAAAATCTTTCGCTGAAATCCTCCTCACATGGCTCAGCCGCTCCGAATCTCATCACGACTATCTAAAAGCCTTCTGGCAAAAAGAGATTTTTCCCAAATACACTGCCTACCGCAAGGCCGTAGAATCTGGAAAAGCTACCTCCTTCTGGTCCGAAACTCAAGCACTCTCCGCCAACGACCCGGAAACCTTCTGGATACAGGCTCTGGAACAGGGCGTTGTAGAAACTACCCTCAGCCCCTCCGCCCAACCTAAGGCAGACTGGAAAGCTGCAGAATGGGCAGACCAGCTTCCGCAGCCAGCCGCCGAAGGCCTCACCCTTTACCTCTACGAAAAAGTAACCATCGGCGACGGCACGCAAGCCGGCAATCCCTGGCTTCAAGAAACGCCAGATCCCCTATCCCGTGTGACCTGGGACAACTACATCGTTGTCTCACCCGTCCTCGCCCGTGAAATGGGCCTCGAGAATGGCGACATGGTAAAACTTGCCCTTGGCGAAAAGAGCCTCACCTTACCTGTCTATGTCCTTCCAGGTACGGCTTCGAAAACCATCGGCGTAGCCCTGGGATATGGACGCACAAAAGGGGGTAGAGCCGCTGTCGGCGTTGGTCAGAATGCCTATCCCTTCTTCGGTAGGGTAGGGGGGTACCGCTGCGCTATCCAGCCTGGGGCCTCTCTCATGAAGACTGGCGAAACCTATGAGCTTGCCCGCATCCAGTTATGGGAAACCTATGCCGGCCGCGAATATATCCGGGAAACCTCCCTTTCCGCCTACCGGCAAGATCCCAGAGCTGGCAATCACGAAGAACCCCATCTCATCTCTCTCTGGTGGAAAGAGCATCCCATGCCTGGTCACCGCTGGGGCATGGCCATCGATCTGAACACCTGTATCGGTTGTGCAAGCTGCGTCGTAGCCTGCATTTCCGAAAATAATATACCCGTCGTGGGACGGGATGAAGTTCGTCGCGGGCGAGACCTGCACTGGATTCGGATTGACCGCTACTTCACGTCTACGGCTGGCCATACCGAAAAGCCTGAGGAGTTTCCCGCCCGTCCGCCTGAGGACTTTCCTCGGGCCTTCTTCATGCCCATGCTCTGTCAGCACTGCGATCATGCTCCCTGCGAAACCGTCTGCCCGGTGCTGGCGATCGCTCACAGCTCCGAAGGCATTAACCAGCAGGTTTACAATCGCTGTGTGGGAACCCGCTACTGCGCCAACAACTGCCCTTATAAGGTGCGGCGGTTCAACTGGTTTGACTATACCAACGCCGAAAAGTGGGTCTTTAATCCGGTGGATGAGCTTGGGCGCATGGTGCTTAACCCCGATGTCACTGTGCGGGCGCGTGGGGTGATGGAAAAGTGCAGCTTCTGTGTGCAGCGCATCCAGGCCGCTAAACTGGAAGCTAAAAAGGCCGGTCAGCCCCTTAAGGACGGGGCCATCCAGACTGCTTGCCAGCAAGCTTGTCCGACTGGCGCTATCGTCTTTGGCGACCTCAATGATCCCAACAGCCGCATCTCCAAACTTATGGAAGAACCTCGGGGCTACTACGCCCTCTCCGAAATCAACGTGCGACCTTCTGTCCGCTACATGGTCAAAGTCCGCAACACCGAACTTCCACAACCTCAAATAACGTAACCTATGTACGAGAGTCCGATTCGTGAGCCGCTTATCCTGGGTCGTAAGACCTACAAGCAAATCACAGACGATATCGTAGCGCCCATCCTTGGCCCTGCCTCCTGGAAGTGGTATGTGACCACGGCCTTTACTGCCCTGGTTATGCTTGCTGGTTTCGGGGCCATCGCCTACACTATATGGGTAGGGATTGGTACCTGGGGGCTCAATAAAACCATTGGATGGGCCTTTGATATCACGAACTTCGTCTTCTGGATTGGGATTGGGCACGCAGGGACGCTGATTTCGGCGATATTGCTCTTATTTCGGCAGCGGTGGCGTATGGCCATTAACCGCGCCGCTGAGGCTATGACCATCTTTGCTGTTATCTGCGCAGGCCTTTTCCCTATCATTCACATGGGGCGTCCCTGGTTGGTCTTCTGGTTTCTCCCCTTACCGAACACCCATGGCTCCCTTTGGGTCAACTTCAACTCTCCCCTTCTGTGGGATGTTTTCGCCATCAGTACGTACTTCACCATTTCCCTGCTCTTCTGGTACACGGGGCTGATCCCGGACTTAGCGATGGTACGGGACCGGGCGAAACCGGGCACCTTTACGCGGTGGGTGTATAGCATCCTTTCCTTTGGGTGGCGCGGCACAGCCAAGGAATGGCAACGCTTTGAAGCGGTTTCGCTGGTGCTGGCTGGCCTCTCCACGCCCCTCGTGCTCTCCGTCCACTCCATCGTGAGCTTTGACTTCGCTACTTCCATCTTACCGGGGTGGCATACGACCATCTTCCCGCCGTATTTCGTGGCTGGGGCAATCTTCTCGGGCTTTGGCATGGTGCTCACGCTCATGATTATCACCCGGGAAGTAATGAACCTCAAAGACTACATCACTTTGGAGCACATTGACGCCATGGCCAAGGTCACCATGGTTACCGGCATGATGGTTGGCTTTGCCTACGCTACTGAGTTCTTTATCGCCTGGTATTCGGGCTCCTACTGGGAAAGGTATATCTTCCTCAATCGGGCTTTTGGGCCTTACTGGTGGTCCTACTGGGCCATGGTCACCTGCAATCTCTTTATCCCGCAAATCTTCTGGGTGAAAAAGTTTCGCCGCATGCCCTGGCTCGTCTTTATTATCTCCATCTTCGTGAATATCGGGATGTGGTTTGAGCGATTCGTGATTATCGTCACCTCCCTGCACCGGGATTTCCTCACCTCTTCCTGGCGCATGTACACCCCCACCTGGGTAGAAGTCACCATTTTGGTGGGCACTTTTGGGCTATTCTTGACGCTGTATCTTCTCTTTGCCCGCTACCTGCCGGTCATTGCCGTGGCAGAAACGAAGAGCATCCTGAAAACTTCGGGTGACCAGTATGCGGGGCTTAGCTATGAAGCTTATCTCGCTCAGAAAAAGGCTGGTACCCCAGCTGCTGCACCCATTCCCGCTCTAAACCCGGACGAACCTAAATCCTGAAAAATCTATGGCCAAGTACCTGATAGGCTTATACAACGACGAAGAAAAGCTTCTGGCTGCTATAGAGCACATTAAGAAGGAAAATGTGCCCATTCATGAGGTTTGTACGCCCTTCCCTGTGCACGGTCTGGATAGCCTGCTTGGGTTGAGAAAGTCTCGGCTCCCAGACGCAGCTTTCGTTTATGGGGCACTGGGAACCCTCACCGCCCTTTCCATGCAGATATACATGTACACGATAGATTGGCCCGTCAATATTGGCGGCAAGTCTCATCTGCCTTTTCCAAGCTTTATACCCATCACCTTTGAGTTAACGGTGCTTTTTGCAGGCGTGCTCATGTTTCTTTCCTACCTGGCTGTCAATCGCCTCTATCCCGGGCAAACGCCCCGTGTTTTTCACCCCCGGCAAACCGATGATGCCTTCGTCGTCGCCGTTGCCGATGCCTCAGCCTGGGATAAGGCGAAAGAACTCTTCCAGAAAACCGGTGCCTTTGAAATACAAGTCGTAGAACTATGAGTAGGTGGAATGCCTCTGTAATGGCTTTGACGCTGAGCCTGGCCTTGTATCTGGCCGGCTGTGCTGCAAAATCCGACCCACGAGACCCCGGCATTGAATATGCCCCGCAAATGTATCATTCCATTCCGCTGGAGCCCTATTCCCAGATGGATTACTATCCGTATTTACCTCAAGGCAAGCATCTGGTAGAACCCGTTTCCGGCACCGTGCCCCGCGGCAAAGCAGCGTATATTTATCCTTTCCCCAATACAAATGAGGGATACGAAGAAGCCGGTAAAAAGCTGAAAAACCCCCTTCCTAAAACCCCTGAAAATCTCGCCGAGGGGAAGCGCCTTTATGAGCTCTATTGCATTCATTGTCATGGCGAGAAGGGCGATGGGCGGGGGACCATCGTTCAGGCGGAAAAATTTCCACAGCCGCCTTCTTATTACGGTCCCCAAATTAAGGACCTCCCCGAGGGTAAGATGTTTCATTCCATCACGTACGGTAAAAATCTCATGGGTTCGCATGCCTCCCAGCTCTCACCTGAGGAGCGCTGGAAAGTAATCATGTATGTTCAGGCCCTGCGTGAAGCCGGCCTGGCTGAGTTGGAAAAAGAGACAGCCCAAAATCTTGAGAAAAAACAATAAAATCCTATGGCACACCACGAACATGCTGTGATTAACTGGCAGGAGCGTTTCCAGATGCCTGCTTCCTGGCGCCGGTGGTTGCTTATTCTTTTAGGCGTAGGGGTCGCCCTTATCCTTATTGGACTTTTTACCCACATGGGCGGGCATGCCCACGAAGCCGAAGCAGCAGAGGCGCATCATCATGCGGCCCCCTGGCTCTCTCGCCTTTCGGCCAACTTACTTATTTCAGCCATGTACTTGCTGGGTATCTCTATCCTGGCCCTTTTCTTTCTGGCAGTCGGATATGCCGCCAATGCTGGGTGGTATGTAATGATCCAGCGTATCCCTCAGACAATGACGACCTTCCTGCCAGTGGGAATGGCCTTACTTGCTGCCGTTTCTGTTGGGCTTTCTGGCACATTATATGAATGGACCCATGCCGATGTCGTCGCCAAAGATGAGATCCTGCAACACAAAAGCAGCTATCTCAATCTTCCTTTCTTCGTGGCCCGATTAGTGATCATCCTGGCAGGGTGGTTTCTTTTCTGGCGAGGTTTTCGGCGCAACTGGGAGGCGCTGGATGCAACGGGGGATATTCGTCACTTTCACAACCTCCGGCGCTTAGCAGCGGGGTTCCTTGTCTTTTTCGCCCTAAGCTGGTCCATCGCCAGCTGGGACTGGCTCATGAGCACCTCCCCGCATTGGTTTAGCACCATGTTTGCCGTCTATAACTTCGCTAACCTCTGGATTACCACACTATGCGCCATAACTCTCATTGTTGGTATTCTTAAGCTGCAAGGTTACCTTTCCGGCGTCAATGACAGCCACATCCATGACCTGGGTAAGTTTGTTTTTGCGTTTAGTATTTTCTGGACGTATATTTTCTACGGGCAGTTTATGCTTATCTGGTATGCCAATATCCCTGAAGAGACGTTCTGGTTTTATGAACGCATTCGAGCCCATGTGCATCCGCAGTATGTACCTATCTTTTATGTGACGCTTGTGCTAAACTTTCTTTTCCCGCTCTTAGGGCTGATGAGTGCAAGCATCAAGCGTAGCATTGGGTGGCTAATTTTTGTGACGTCGATACTAATCTTTACACACTGGCTGGATACGTTCATGATAGTAATGCCGTCGGTGGCGGGGAAGCAGGGTGGCTTTGGGGTGATGGAGCTGGGCTTTTTCCTGACGGCAGTGGGGGGCTATCTCCTGTGGGTAGGGTGGCAGCTGGAAAAGGCGCCGTATTTACTTCCGCAGCGGCACCCGTACCTGGAGGAGAGTGTGCATCATAGTTACGAGCCAATGTGAGGGCTGCTTGGGAATAGCCCGATAAGGTCTGAGTACTGGGGCCTGTGCCAGAGGCAGGCCCCAGTATACTTTAAGGTGGCAAGAGGGGCGCTGAAGAATCTGGCTCTTTTGTCGTGTCACGGAACTTGGCTCAAAAATTTAACATAATGTACCTTATGGGACAAGCAAGCCCTTTCGTAAACTGCGCTGTTCTGAGAGAAGCCGATCGTGCCCATCGCTTGACCGAAGCGAGGGCCTTTGGCTCTGCCAGACTCGTGGCATCTTTGTGGGATATGCTGAACCGCTTTTGTCGGCTGAACCTGTTTGGATTTCTTCTGGCTATGGCCGCCGCACAGGATGCGGATCTCTTCCTGGGCAGCGACATCTATCCCTATCTCGAACGCTGGGATATTCGGG
>Ga0197142_1004242_pt1 | contig 11674 bp, 9 predicted proteins | sample GBS60_MetaG_FD_148614 | JGI IMG/M metagenome (GOLD analysis project Ga0197142, IMG submission 148614) | Sediment microbial communities from Great Boiling Springs, Gerlach, Nevada, United States - GBS 60_MetaG | ecosystem: Environmental > Aquatic > Thermal springs > Hot (42-90C) > Sediment... | reverse complement strand
GTGAGGTCTTCCAACTCGCGCGTGGCGTTCAGCACGCCAATCGTCACATCGTCGAAGGGCGCCTCGACGGTAGTGGGCGCCTCGCCGCGATTAATGAGGCGGTACTCCTCGCCGCGCTTCTCAATCAAAATCGCCTTCGTGGTCGTGCTGCCGCAGTCGGTCGCCAAAATCGAGCGCACTTCCGCCATAAACCTCTCTCCTGCCCCGCTTCGGGCGGGGTTAAGTATACCTCGCAGGGGACGAATGGTGCGCCCTTGCGCCTTAGCGCACCCGAATTATGCGCCTATCGCGGTACTCGTCGCCGAACAGGTTGCGCACGCGCACCTCGACGATGTGGAACCCGCGCGGTAGGTCGGGCGGTAGGTTCGTGCGCCAGAGGTGAATGGCAGGCGCCAGCCCCGGCAAGGGTCTGCCAGGCAACTTGAACTCCTGCTCCTGCTGTTTGAGCGCGGCGTAGGCGGGGTCGGGCGTGTCGACGACCTGCTGCATGCGTATCCACGCGCCGTTGCCGACGCGCATCTCCACCGTGCAGAACTCCGAGCCGAAGAAGTAGTTCACCAGCACGGGCGTCTCGGCGAGTTTGGCGCGGTCTACCTCATCGGGCGCGTAGATGTGCATCTGGTAGTCGGCGGGTCGGCGCGCCGCTTGGTAGCGCACACGGTAGCGATTGCCCTTAACCTCCAGCCACAGGTAGCCGTTAGGCGTGCCATCGCGCATGGTCGTGTGCGGGATGCCTACAGGGTCAGGCGCGCCCGTCCACCAACTGCCGCACACCGTCACGGCGTTGATATGGTGGTGCGGCGTGCGCCCTTTCCAGCCCGCATCCGCCCCGAAAAAGCGGTGCATCTGCACATGGGTATGCGCCGAGAACGAAAGTGTGTGGGCAAACGGCGCAAGCGCGTCAAACACCTGCCTGCGCTCCGCGTCGGGCCACTCCCACATCGGGATGTGCATCAGCAGCACAATCAGGTCGTTGCGATTCACATAGCGCAGGTAGTTGCGGATGAACTCGATTTGCCGCTCGCCCAAGCCTGCCACATACCGTCCGCGCTGCCCTTCCCGCGCGCCGAACCACACCACATCGTCCAACACCAGAAAGTGCGCCCGCCCGTACTGGAACGCATAGTAGTTCGGTCCGAAGTGGCGATGCCAGGTCTCGTCGCTGTTTTGGTCATCGGGCGAGTCGAAGTTGATGTCGTGGTTGCCCAGCACATAGTAGATGGGGATGCCGATTTGCCCCATCATGCGGGTGAGCGCGGGGAACAGGCTCAGGTCATCGAACAGCACATCGCCCAGCACGACGCCGAACGCCGCCTCTTTCGTGCCGATGAGTTCGCGCACCACATCACGCCCGATGTAGAACACTTCGGTCATATCGCGCGGCTGCGTGTCGCCGAACACCAGCGCACGGAAGCGGTCTGGCTCGCGCTGCGGGTACAGTGGGAAGTCCACTGACGCGGGTAGCGGTCCTGTCGGCGGCACGCCGCCATAGCGCACAGGAATTGAGCCACTCGGCTTATGCACATAGTAGAATCGGGGCACACGATCGTCTGAGACGGGCAGCGCCCACCCGCGCGGTTTGATTACGAACAGAATCGTGTCGTCGTCCACAGGCAGCCGATAGCGTCCCTGCGCGTCGGTTTTGACCACCTCGCGCTGATTGGAGACCAGCACATTTGGAACGCCTGGCTCGCCCGCGTCGCGGATACCGTTGCGGTTGCGGTCGTGGAACACCACGCCTGTGGCAACCTGCTGTGCCCACGCGCTAACAGTAAGCGTTAGCAACAGCCCTATCCACCCAAAACGCCACCGTAGGATACGCATGCCTATAGGATACACAACGGGAATGTGAAAGAGAGGTTAAGACGGCTACGATAGGGTACACTACCCACGGAGGTTGGCTATGAGCACCATCAAGGAACAGCTGATTGCGGGTCTGAACACCGACCTGGCGAACGAGTATCAGGCGATTATCACCTACATTACCTACGGCGCGACTGTCACGGGCATCTACCGCGAGGAGATGAAGGAGTTCTTTATGCGCGAAGTGCCCGACGAGCTGCGCCATGCGGAGTATCTGGCGAACAAAATCGCCGCGCTGGGCGGCACGCCCACCACGACGCCCGTCGCTGTGCCCCCTGCCAGCGACCTGAAGCAGATGCTGCTAAATGTCCACCGCGCTGAGGAGGAGACCATCGCCCGCTATCTGGAGCGACGCCAGCAAGCCGAGCAACTCGGCGACTTCGGGCTGGTGAACGACCTGGAAGACATCATCTCCGACGAGACCAAGCACAAAGAGTCTATCGAGATGATTCTGCGCGGGCTGTAGTAATAAAGTTATACGGCGGTCGAAAGACGCCTTGTTCGGTAATGATGGCAGTAATCAGCGCGGCAGGGGTGATGTCGAAAGCGGGATTGAGTGCGGGCGCGCCTGCGGGGGCAATCTGCAACCCATCGATGTGCGTAATCTCCGAAGGGTCGCGGTACTCAATCGGGATAGACGCCCCGTCAGGTGTGCGAGGGTCGATCGTGGAAAGAGGCGCAGCGATGTAGAACGGAACCCCATGGTAGTGCGCCAGCACCGCCAGCGTGTAGGTGCCGATTTTGTTGGCGGTATCGCCGTTGGCGGCGATTCGGTCAGCACCTGTGATTACGGCATCTACTTTGCCCTGCGCCATCAGCGTCCCTGCTGCGCTGTCGGCAATCACCTCGAAGGGGATACCCTCCTGCAGCAGTTCCCACGCAGTGAGTTTCAGCCCTTGTAAGCGCGGGCGCGTTTCGCATGCGTACACATGGGCGAGCGTGCCCTGCTGGTGCGCGACGCGGAGGATGCCCAGCGCGGTGCCAATCCCGCCAGTTGCCAGCGCGCCCGTGTTGCAGATGGTCAGCACGCGGGCGTTCGGGGGCAAGAGTGCTGCGCCGTGTTTGCCCATCGCGTAGTCGGCGGCGTAGTCTTCCTCGCGGATAGCGTGCGCTTCGGCAAGCAGGCGCGCCCGCGCCTCGTCGGGCGTTTGGCAAGATGCAACGACCGCCTGCATGCGTTCAATCGCGCCAAATAGGTTCACGGCGGTTGGGCGTGTCTGGGCAAACGCGCGGCACACCGCATCGAACTCGGCACGGAACGCCTCCATCGTCGGGGCGTTTATCGTACAAGCGGCAAGCGCCAGCCCATACGCGGCGGCAATTCCAATCGCAGGCGCGCCGCGCACCTTCATCACACGAATCGCTTCTGCTACCCCCCGCCAGTCATCGTACTCATGAACCATAATGCGCTGGGGCAACTGCGTCTGGTCTAAAATCGCCACGACGCCGTCGCGCCACTCAATTGGCTGCACACGCATAACGACAAGGATACCTCACCCGAACAGCATCGCAGGCGCAACCGCCGTCTCACCCAGCACCTCCGAGCGAATCGGCTGGTCACCTGTGAACACGCTTACCGATTGCCAGCCCGCCTCTGACCAGCCAGCCCCTCCACTGACGCCGATTGCGGGTCTACCGCCCACACCTCTTGCACGCCGATAAGGTAGAATCAAGGCGTGGCGTGGGACGGGGTTTCAATAGAGATTCTGGGGCGACTGGAACGGTATCGGTTCCAGCCCAAAAAGACGCACGCGGCGGCGATTCGGGGCGAGCGACTGTCCCCGCGCAAGGGCATCTCCATCGAGTTCGCTGACTACCGCCACTACACGCCTGGCGATGACCTGCGCCACTTAGACTGGAACATCCTCGCGCGGCTGGATCGCGCCTATCTACGCACCTATCAGGACGAGCAGGAGTTGCCCGTGCATCTGCTGGTGGACTGTTCGGCGTCGATGGCGTTTGGCGAGCCGACGAAGTTCGACGCGGCGCGTTCGCTGGCGGCGTGCTTGGGCTACATCGGGCTGATTGCAGGCGACGCGGTGTACCCGACCGCGCTGCACCACCAGCCTGCCGAGGCTCGCCCGCTGCGCGGCAGGGTCGCCTACACGCGCCTGCTGGAGTGGCTGCGCACGCGCCAAGCCGACGGCAGGCATCTCGCGGCGGCGGTGCAGCGCTTCGCGCACGCGAACCTGCCCAGCGGGCTGGTGCTGCTGTTGACCGACGGGCTGGACGAGGCATTCCCCGACGCGCTGCGCGCGCTGGGCAGCCGACGGCACGAGGTCGTGCTGCTGCACATCCTCTCGGAAGTGGAGTTAGACCCTGACATAGAGGGCGACCTAAAACTTATCGACGCCGAGACAGGCGAGGCGATTGACATCACGGCGACGAGCGGCGTGCTGCAAGAGTACCAGCGCAGGCTGAAGGCGCACATTGAGGCGATTCAGACCGCCTGCCGCCGAGTTGGGGGAATCTACATTCAGGTGCGCAACGACCGCGCCCCACAGGAGGTGATTGTGCGCGAGTTGTACGCGCAGGGCGTGCTGGGCGTCTGACGCGGCGCAGGGCGTCGCCCCACGCCGCACCGCCTTCCTTCCCCGAAGGGTGCGCCTTACGCGGCAGCAGGCTCCGCCGCCTCGCCCACCGCGCGGATACTCACCACACGGTCGAGCCGTATCTCCATGTAGTCGGTAATTAGGCAGATGCCGTACAGCGGCACGAAGGTCACATCCGAGATAAACAGGTTCCGCTCTTGCACATCCCCGCGCCGATCGCGCCAGGCGACCACGCATTCCATCCCGATATACCGCTGAGCGTCGTTGAACGACATAGCGCAGCCTCCCCAAATGGTGTTGCTATGAGGGATTCTGCCCGATTCGGGGAGACTCCGCACTGAACGGAATACGGGATTTGGGCTACCCCGTGTCGTCCATACCGCGAAACAGCGGATCCAACACTTCGGAGTATTGGTGTTCAATCGCAGCGAAGGTGAGATCCAGCGCCAGCGTCCACAGCAGCATCACGGCGCGCTCAGCAGGCAAATCCAGCACATCCATGAAAAACTCCTTCATGACCTCCTCATAAGTGCGTGCGTTTTCGACGGGCATCTCGTAGCGTTCGCTGTGGCGGCGTTGATTGTCCCACGCCTCTTGCTGGAGTTTATCCAGAAACTCGCGCACATTCGCGGGCGTGGCGTTCTGCAGGTTCGGTCCGAACTCGGCTTCCACTCGCTGCTTGAACTCACTTAGTCGCACAGGCGCACCTCGCGTCAATTGTACCCTGAACAGGAGGCTACAGAGAGCCTGAAGGAGTAGGCTTTTCGCTGAGCGCAAATGCCTCCATCCAACGGCAGGGGTCTCGACTGGAGGCACGAAATTACACCAATGCGCGAGGTGGTTTGGATGCGCTGGGCAACCTGTGTAGTGCTGTGCTTGGCGACTGTGCTGGGCTGGTCGGAAACGGAGATATTTCAGGCAACGCTGGCAAGGTTTGACCCTGAAGGTGGCGCGATTGTCCTTAAGCGCACGGGCAAGCCCGACATGAACGCCACGCTGCACAAAAAGCCGCGCCTGTGGCTGAACAAGCAGCCCGCCACCATCGAACAGTTTCGGCAGATGGAGGGTAAGCAGGTGATGGCGCGGGTGAGCGTCGGCACGCAGGTGCGCCCCGTCGTGCGCGAGATGGCTGACCCCGACACTTGGAAGTGGCTCGAAAAAGTGCGCCGCGGCGTCATCAAAGGCACGCTCGTCGGCGTAGAGGACAACTACCTCATCTTCGAGTTCCCTGACAAGACGCGCTTCGCCTACAAGTTCACCCCGAAAACGCGCTTCGAACGCGACGGCAAGCCTGCCACGCTGGAAGATTTCGCGATTGGCGAGACGCTCTACTTCGCCCCGCGCCTGCTGTCGAACCTCGACACAATGCTGCTGTCGGTCAGCAACGCCGAGAAGGACGCCCAAATCGGACGCGAGCGCGCCCTGCCCTCGCTGCAGGGCACCGTTCAGAGCATCGACCGCCAGAAAAAAATCCTCAAGGTGCTGACCCGCGCGGGCGACCTGCGCGAAATCCGCTACGATGACAAAACTGAGTTCACCTTCAAAGGCAAGCCCATCAAGGTAGAGCAGATAAAGCCCCCTGCGCGAGCGACCATCCACCGCACGCGCGACGAGGAGGGCAACGACTACGCCCGCAAGGTGACGATACAGCCGAACGAATAGGTGAGGAGACCAACCTCAACAGGTAAAATTGATACGGTGATTCAGATGGTCGAGCTAATCATGCAGATAGACGAATCCACCTATCGCGAGTTAGAGCGTCGAGCGAAGCGCCGACAGCGCACAGTCAGCGACGAGGCAGCAGAACTGCTGCGACAGGCGGTCAGCGCAGATCGAGCCGCGCTTATCGCGCGCCTGCAGTCCTTGCATGCCTCACTAAAGTCGCATACTTTCACGCCCAGCCCAGAGCTTATCCGCGAAGATCGAGAGAGTCGGTAATGACGATGCTTGTAGTGGATGTCAGCGTAGCAGCCCAGTGGTTGCTACCTGACAGCAATACTGCAGAGGCGCTTCTCGTGCTTCAGCAACCGTTGCCCTTGACAGCGCCAGACTTGCTGCACACTGAAGTAGCAAACGCACTGTGGAAGCGAGTGCAGCGCGGTGAATTGAGCCAAGCAGATGGTAAAGCCCTTCTTGACGCCTTCTTAACAGTGCCTGTAGACATATATCCCTCAGCTCCTTTGCTCCCATCTGCTTGGGACATATCGACGGCTGTAGGAATCACAATCTACGACAGACTTTATGTAGCGCTGGCACACCAGCTCAGCGCGCCGTTGGTGACAGCCGACAGGCGTCTGTATGCACAGGCTCCTGCACTTGCAAGTTACGCCCGACTCTTGTGGATTGCTGACGCGCCTCAGTGGCTTGGCTCGTAAAGCAGAAAGCGGGCTCCGTATGAGCAGGAACTCTGCAAGCAGGAACGAATTCCTTCTGCTATGCATCTCATCTACGGCGCGCCGATTTACACTTTTTGGGATGAGCAGCCGCTGGCGGAGGCGATGGTTGTGCGCGAGGGGCGCATCGTGGCGGTGGGCGCGAGAGACGACCTCGCCGCGCGCTACCCCGACGCGAAGCGCATCGCTGTGGACGGAAAAGCCATCACGCCTGCCTTCAACGACTGCCACATGCACATCCTGCCGCTGGGGATTGATCTGGGCAAAGCAGACCTACGCGGCTGCACCAGTATTGCCGAGATTCAAGCGCGGCTCCGCGCGTGGATGGACGCCCATCCCGATGCGCCCTGGATTTTGGGACGCGCCTACGACCAGAACCTGCTGCCTGACGGGAAGCACCTCACGCGCCACGACTTGGACGCCGTGTGCGCCGACCGCCCGATTTACCTCAACCATGTGAGCAAGCACGGCGCGGCGGCGAACTCGCGCGCGCTGCAACTGGCGGGCATCACGCGCGACACGCCCGACCCCGCCGACGGCGTGATTGTGCGCGACGCCGACGGCGAGCCCACAGGCATCCTGCTGGAGAGCGCGGCGAACCTCGTCTCGCGCCACATCCCCAAGCCCACACAGGCGGAGCTGGTGCAAGCGGTGCATCGCGCTTGTGAAGACCTCGCGCGACGCGGCATTCTGGCAGCCAGCGACGCCGCCCCAGGCTGGCACGACTTGGAAGCGGAGGTCGCTGCTTACGCGCAAGCCCTTGACGAGGGTGCGCCTGTGCGCATGACGCTGATGCCCCTGTATGACGCTGCCCAACGCGCAGGCTGGCTGGAGCAGCCCGAGCAAGCAGGCGAAACCACAGGCTTCAGTTCCCAACCGCCCAGCCCGCATCCTGACCTGCGCTGGGGCGCGGTCAAGCTCTTCGCCGACGGCGCGTTCACCACTCGCACCGCCGCCCTGCGTCAGCCCTACGCCGACACGCCCACCACAGGCGTGCTGATGTACGAACCCGAAGAGCTTATCGAACGCATCGTGACCGTCCACCGTGCAGGCTGGCAGTGCGCCGTGCATGCGATTGGCGACCGCGCGATTGAACTCGTGCTGCAGGGCTATCGGCGCGCGCTGGAGGCGTACCCGCGCCCACACCACCGCCACCGCATCGAACACGCGATGCTGATGGCGGACGACTTACTGGCGGAGATGCAGGCGTTGGGTGTGGTAGTCGTGCCGCAGCCAGAGTTTTTGTGGTGGTTGACCAGCGCGTATCTGAAAGGGCTGGGCGAGCGCGCCGTGTCGCTAATGCCGTTCCGCAGTTGGCTGCAGGCGGGCGTCGCGCTGGGCTTCAGTTCCGACCAGCCCGTCGTGCCAGGCGAGCCGATTCTGGGCTGGCGCGCCGCCGTGACGCGCACCAGCCGCGACGGAACATGCCTCAACCCCGACGAGACATTAGACCCGCTGACCGCGTTGCAGATGTTCACTGTCGGCGCGGCATATGCGACCTGCGATGACGCAATTGGCAGCCTCGCACCCGGTAAGCAGGCACGCTTTATGGTGCTGTCCCACCCGCCTGAACAAGTCGCCGACGCCGACATGCAGGTCGTCGCGACCAGTTGGGAGCTGCTGTGTCAGTAAGTAAAGGAACCGAGCCAAGCTTAACTCCCCGTTAACCTGCTTTCACTTTCCCTTAAACTCGCGCAGTGTAGACTTAGCCGTGGAGGCATGCCATGCGCAGATACGGTTTCACTCTGATTGAGCTATTGGTCGTTATTGCGATAATCGCCATTTTGGCGGCGATTCTGTTCCCTGTGTTTGCTCAGGCACGTGAGAGCGCGCGCAAGTCGTCCTGTTTGTCCAACGCGCGTCAGATTGGGTTAGCGGCGATGATGTACGCCCAAGACTGGGACGAGATTCTGCCTGAAACAGGTTGGGTGGGCCCGTGCAGCAGTCCGACGCCGAACGCGAACGGCGTCTATGCGATTGGTGACGAGTATTTCAGTGGCGTCTTTTCGTTTCCGATTGCCAGTGCGCCCTACATTAAGAACTGGGCAATCTTCCAGTGCCCCAGCGACCCTGACAAGGGCGGGTTCAACAAGTTCGGTTCCTTCTGCTATGAGGCGCAGCTGCTGGCGGTGCGGATGCCAGGCGCGTACCCGGGCATGCGGAATGTGGTGAACGCGATGCGCGATGTGTTCCCGCTTTCCTACGCGGGCAACTATTTCCTGAGTCGTACCTACGACCCTGGTTTTGACCGCAACAACTATCGCGGCGAGAAGATGCGCCCGTTGGCAGGCATCAACTTCCCTGCGAACACCTTCTTCGTCGCTGATGTGGGTAGCAACATTGCCCCGAACGGCAACGCTTTTGCGGCGTGGTACATCGCGCCTGGCTATGGCAACAGGCAGGGCGATACCCGCTGGCGCAAGGGGCGTCGCCACCAAGAGGGGCGCAACTGGACTTTCTGCGACGGGCACGCCAAGTTCTACCGCGACCCCGCGTTCGACAATCCCGACGGCACGCCCCGCACACAACTGGAGATTACCTACGAGTATCAAGCGCGTGGTGTCTACACTTTCCCGGAAACAACAGGACCCGACTACCGTCGATAATCTCGCATGCTACCTCCTCTCATCGAGAGGGCTGTCTCGCCTCGCTTTGCGGGGCGGGACAGCTTTGTTGATGCAGTGCTTTTGCATTAGCTACCCCACAAACAGCCGCGACTTGCTCAGCTCCATCTGCATCGTGACGAGGCGGTGGTAGACCCCCTCGCGCGCCATTAGCTCGTCGTGCGTGCCGACCTCCACCACGCGCCCGCGCTCCAGCACGATAATCCTGTCGGCGTTGCGCAGCGTCGACAGGCGGTGCGCAATTGCAATCGTCGTGCGGTTCCGCACCAGCCGCTCCAGCGCCTCTTGAATCAGCCGCTCGGTCTCGGTATCTACCGAGGCGGTCGCCTCGTCCAGAATTAGAATCTGCGGGTTGCGCAAAATGGCGCGGGCAATTGCGATGCGTTGCCGCTCGCCGCCAGAGAGCCGATGCCCCCGCTCGCCGACCCAAGTGTCGTAGCCGTCGGGGAAGCGCATGATGAAATCGTGCGCATTCGCCGCCTTCGCCGCCTCGATAATTTCCTCCAGCGTCGCGTCAGGACGCGCATAAGCGATGTTCTCGCGAATCGTGCCTGGAAACAGGAAGTTGTCTTGCAGCACAACGCCGATGTGCCGCCGCAGGTCTTGCATGCGAATTTCGCGCAGGTCTTTGCCATCCAGTAGGATACGCCCGCGCGTCGGGTCGTAAAAACGGCAAATCAAGTTAATTAGCGTTGTCTTGCCCGACCCCGACGGACCGACCAGCCCAATCATCTCGCCAGGGCGGATGTGCAAGTTGATGTCGTGCAGCACCAGATGGTGCTTCTCGTAGCCGAAGGAGACAGTCTCCAGGATGATTTCGCCCTTGACTTCGGTCAGGGGCTGGGCGTTCGGCGCGTCGCGCACTTCGGGTTCGGTGTCCAGCACTTCGAACACGCGCTCGGCGGCGGTCACCGTGCGCGACGCCCAGTCCATAATGTTGGTGATGATGCTCAGCGGCCCGAACAGCATCCCGATATACGACAGGAACGCGACCAGCTTGCCGAGTTCGAAGTTGCCTTCCAGCACGCCGCGCCCGCCCACATACCAAATCACGAACGAGCTGGACATCACCAGAAACGAGATGAGCGGGAACACGCTCGCGTTGATTTTGCCCGCGACCATGCCCGTCTCGGCGATTTCGAAGTTGCGCTTGTCGAAGGTCTGGATTTCGCGCTGCTCTTGGGTGAAGGCTTTCACCTCGCGGATGCCCGACAGCGTGCCGCCCAGGTGCGCGGTCAGGCGCGACCAGCGGTGCCAGTGCCGCCGCCAGACGCGAATCACCCGTCGCCACGCATAGCGCGAGAGCCACACAATCAACGGCGCAGGCAACAGCACCAGCAGACTGAGCTTCCAGTCCATCAGCACCATCACCGTCGCAATGCCGATAATCATCAGCAGGTTGAGCGCAATCGTCGGCGCGCTGTTGACCACAAAGTCGTACAAGGCGTCCGTGTCGCGCGTCACGCGGCTCATAATCGAGCCTGTCTGCCGCTTGTCGAAATAGCTGAGCGAGAGCCACTGCAGATGCTGGTAGAGTTGCGAGCGCAGCATAAACGAGATTTCGCTGCCCAGCCAAGCGTTCAGTCGCCCGCGAGCAATGTTGACGCCTGTGCCGAACAGACGGATGCCAATCAGCGCGCCGAGCAGCCAGCCAAACAGATGCGCGTTCGAGCGGGGCACCAGCACCTCGTCGATGAGAATCTTGGTCAGATAGGGTGGGGTCAGCTCCACCGCAGCGGTCAGGATCGCCAAGAAGGTGGAGAGCCACATATACTTCCAGTAGGGGCGCACGAGCCCCATCAGACGCAGTAGCACCTGCTTCTGGGAGCGACACGCGGGGCACGAGATGCTGTCTTCAGGGATAGGACGCCCGCACTTTTCGCACGCCAGTTGCTTGTGTTCGAACGGAGGCGGCTCTTCGTCTTTGAGTCTTGCTTCGATGCGCAGGCGCGCCTGCCCGAACAGATGCGCCAGCGCGCTGCTGTAGCGAATCAGCTCCAGCACGCGCCCATCGTGCAAAACCGCCTCCAGCGCGGACGCACCGACCAGCTGCGTCGTGCGCACTTGGGCGATGTCTGCCAGCGGGACGACTCTCTCTATCGACACGCGCGGCGTGCTGCCGTTCAAGTAGGGCGCGCCGTTGCTGTGCGCGACGCCGTTCTGGCTGTTGTTTTTGCGCAGCCATGGCAGACGCGCACTGGTGCTAATCTCGACGGGGGCGTGATCCACGCGCAGGGTCAGC
>Ga0197142_1004241_pt1 | contig 11674 bp, 10 predicted proteins | sample GBS60_MetaG_FD_148614 | JGI IMG/M metagenome (GOLD analysis project Ga0197142, IMG submission 148614) | Sediment microbial communities from Great Boiling Springs, Gerlach, Nevada, United States - GBS 60_MetaG | ecosystem: Environmental > Aquatic > Thermal springs > Hot (42-90C) > Sediment... | reverse complement strand
CGGCGACCGCCACCACCACGGCGACCCCGACGGCGACCAATGCGCCAACAAACACGCCAACGGCGACCAATACGCCGACCAGCACGCCAACGGCGACCAATACGCCGACCAGCACGCCGACGGCGACCAATACGCCGACCAGCACGCCGACGGCAACCACCACCGCCACGGCAACCCCGACGGCAACCACCACCGCCACGGCAACCCCGACGGTGACCGCCACTGCCACGGCAACCCCGACGGCAACCACCACCGCCACGGCAACCCCGACGGCGACCGCCACAGGACCAGCTCCACAAGCCCACAACATCTTTGTGCCGTTGATTATGCGGTAATCGGTGGGAGCGGGAAGTCGTCAGGGAGTATCGCTCGGATAGCGGCGACATAACTTAACAGGGGCGGGTTGCAAACCCGCCCCTGTCACTCTTCACACACTCCTATGTTATGATCAACTAAGTTGTCAATCATACGGAGTACATCCTATGGCCTGGTCAGCCGCTCTTGCTCATCATTACCATATCACCGGCACTCTGACTCCTCTACCCGGAGAATATGATCTCAACTTGCTAGTGAATGCGACCAACGGAATGCAGTATGTGCTCAAGGTAATGCGCCCAGATTGCGATCCGGCGTTGGTCGAACTACAGTGTGCAGTGCTCGAACATCTGGCTACACTCGCCCCTGATCTACCAGTACCGCGTCTTATACGCACAGCGACCGGTGCAATGTATGTCAACGAGCATGATCGATACGTCTGGCTCATTTCGGCTCTGCCGGGTGAAACGTATGCCACATTCCGCCCACAAACCGCGGCCCTACGTACCAGTTTGGGGCAAATGGCAGCCCGGCTTGATCTCGCGCTGCGCAGCTTTACTCACCCGGCACTGACGCGACCGTTGAAGTGGAATCTTCTCCAGGCAGAATGGGCTTACGAACACCTGACGGTTATTCATGATCCTGATCGCCGTCAACTCATTGCAACAGTATTGGAAACGTATCTCCATCTCAAACCACAACTGCTAAGCTTGGAACATACGACAATCCACAACGATCTCAACGACTACAATCTGCTTGTGTCGGCAACTGATCGCGGTCGCATCACTATTAGCGGTATTCTCGATTTCGGTGATTTGTGTGCCGCACCTCGTATCTGTGAACTTGCTATTGCGGCGGCGTATGCCATCCTTGATCAGGCCGATCCACTTCGTGCGCTGAGTGAGCTTGTCATTGGCTACCACGCCGAATGGCCGTTGACTGCAACCGAGATCGATCTGCTGTGGCCGCTGATACGAACACGACTGGCTGTAAGTGTTATCAATGCGGCGTTAATGAAACAGCAACGACCAGACGATCCCTACGTTACTGTTTCAGAAGCTGCGGCCTGGCGTTTATTAATGGCAACGGCTAAGACGGAGGCTGATCTGGTTGCTGCACGACTACGTGCCGCCTGTCATCTACCAATTAGTGATGCAGCAGAGCGAGTGCTCGACTGGCTGACATCAACGTGTGGTCATTTTGCACCGATATTGGGCCGTGATCTGACGAACGCTCCACTCGTATGTGTGGCTGTTCGAGAAAGACCGCTTCCACAAAACCCTTTCATGCTGACTGAAACCGAAGCGAACACGTTAGCCGACCCGTCGCTAGACACAGTTCAGATCGGTCGTTATGGTGAACCACGTTTGATCTACACCGATGCAGCTTTTTTTGCCGATTCTCATCCACTGGCTGAACGCCGCACCATTCATCTCGGCGTTGACCTCTTCGCACCACCTGGTACACCAGTTTGTGCACCCTTACAAGGGTTGGTAGTAGCCATTGAGCAATGCAATACACCGCTCGATTTTGGCGGTATGGTAGTACTAGAACACCGGACACCATATGGAGATCGTTTCTACACCCTTTATGGTCATCTCGATCCGCTCAGCACTCATCATATCCGGCCAGGCTCAGCAATAGCAGCCGGACAGATTTTTGCCGCACTGGGTAATAACACAAACAACGGTGGCTGGCAACCGCACCTTCACTTCCAGCTTATTCTCGATCTGCGTGCAGTAGCCGGAAGCTGGCCTGGCGTAGCAGCACCCGCCGAATGGGAATGGTGGCGGGCAGTCTGCCCAAATCCGGCACCACTCCTCAACTTGCCCGCTGCGTATGTCGAATACCAACCGCTTGACCAGACTAACCTGCTGCGTGAACGACGCCAGCACTTTGCCGGTAATTTGCGTCTCAGCTACACCGAACCGTGCACATTTTTCCGTGGCTGGCGCCACTACCTGTTCGATGAGCTGGGCAATACCTACCTTGATGCCTACAACAATGTTCCCCATGTCGGTCATGCCCATCCCCGACTTCAGGCAGTCGCTGCCCACCAGATGCGTATGATCAATACCAACACTCGCTACCTGCATCCAGCCCAAATCGCGTTCGCTCACGAACTCATGGCCAAACTTCCCCCAACCTTGAGCGTCTGCTTCTTTGTCAATTCTGGCTCAGAAGCCAACGAACTGGCGCTCCGTCTGGCCCGCGCCTACACCGGTGCACGAGATATGATTACAATTGACCACGGCTATCACGGTCATACGACTGGTGCAATTGACATCTCTGCCTATAAATTCAACCATCCCGCTGGCAGCGGCAAACCCGATTGGGTTGAAGTGGTAATGGCCCCCGATCCCTACCGTGGTCCTTATGGTAGCAGTGGGGAACAGTACGCAGCCGAGGTTGATCAGGCATTAGTGCGAATCAGCGCTCGCGGGAGACGCCTGGCCGGTTTTATCGCCGAAACCTTCCCCAGCGTAGCCGGGCAGATCATTCCACCACCTGGTTATCTGGCGGCAGTGTATCGTCGTATCCGTGCGGCTGGTGGTGTCTGTATTGCCGACGAAGTGCAGACCGGCTTAGGTCGGTTGGGCCATTACTACTGGGCATTCGAGAGCCAGAATGTAGTACCTGACATCGTGGTATTGGGCAAACCGCTCGGCAATGGCCATCCCATTGGCGCAGTTATTACTACAGCCGAGATCGCCCGTGCCTTTGATAACGGTCTTGAGTTCTTTTCAACATTTGGTGGCAGCACCCTCTCGTGCGTGATTGGACAAGAAGTACTACGGATCATCGATGAAGAAAGATTGATGGAACACGCGGCACGGATCGGTAGCGAGCTGCTGGCCGGTCTCCGCGAACTTCAGCAGCAGCACCCAATTATCGGTGATGTACGAGGAATGGGTCTGTTTATCGGTGTCGAACTGGTAACCAACCGCGAGACGCGAACACCAGCTACGGCAGCGGCAATGTATGTGAAAGAGCGATTGCGCGCTGAACGTATTCTGGTCGGTACCGAAGGCCCCTACGATAACGTTTTGAAAATTCGGCCACCCCTGACATTCGACCGTCAGGCACTGACCATCTTGCTCGAACGATTCGATGCGATCTTGAAAGAAACCTTTATTGTCCGCTCGGTGTTCATCTGAACGTAGGGGCGCAGCATAGTTGTGCCCCCGGCGCCCCCGCCTCGACCCAATCGTAGGGGCGCCGCGCTGCTTTCCCCTCGGCAACACCATGCCCCTGGAGCTGGAGGAGGAACTAACACCAACATCGAAAAGTATCCACCATCCCTTCACGATATCTTCACAATTACCAGCTATCCTGATAGTGAAGTCAATAACATCATAAACCAAGGAGTATGCACGATGGAACAACGACGAGCAAACTGGCCAGCCTGGATAGCGCTCGGCATCTCACTACTGGCACTGATAGTCGCATTCGGAAGCATGGCAATGAGCCAGCAAACCGCATGGCGTATGTGGACGATGCCCGGCTGGTCGAACCTACCACACGTTGCACCCCCCGGTTGGAGTGAGCGTGGGGGGCCAGGCCAGGTTGTACCGCCGGGACGTGGACGTGGTGATCGTGGTCAGGTTGTACCGCCAGCGTGGCATGATCATGGCGCATGGATGCACCCTGGTATAAGGGGGCACGGCTTTGGTATGATGGCCGGTCGAGACTGGTTTGGTGGGTTGATAAGGCTCATCGATGGCCTGCTCAAACTGGCGGCGTTAGCATTACTAATATGGCTGGGCTTCCAGATTTTCCGTCAGCGCAGGAACCAACCGCCAGCAACCAATCCGCCAACGGCACCACAACCACCACTCACCCCAGCAGGCCATGATCCACGGGTGGAATAGCGGAAATTCGTCAGTAGTGCCACTATCTGTTGGCCTACAACCCAGGTTGCTCATTTCACAGCATACCCTGCCAACAGCGTGACTGCCAGGAAGATGACGATGTAAAGGGGCACGGTATGCCGTACCCCAAAGCCAACCCTAACACAGGATGCATGATCTAAACAGATCACTCTCTTTCCGTTGGGGTGACAGTCGAAAGGTAATGGAGGAAAAGTGAAGTCCCAGCTACACCCCTGGCGCTCGCCGATTGTCTGCAAGCACAGTAGGAGATGTCGGTTCCAACCTCCGCCCCTACTTGCGAGAGGCCTGGGGAGTGATGGGCTGCCCTCACCTCCAGCCCCTCTCCCGCGCTGCGGGAGAGGGGTGATCTGGGTGGTGGACTCAGCATTGTTGACAGATGCCAGCGCGGAATTGCTCCGCTCATCCCCCCTTCCGCTCCCGCAGCGTGGAAGAGGAAGGGGGCTGGGGGGAAGGTGAGGGGGGTAGCCCTCACCCCCGGCCCCTCTCCCGCGCTGCGGGAGAGGGGTGATCTGAGGACATGGTATCGTTGACAGACGCAGTATCGCCCCTGCTCCGCTCATCCCCCCTTCCGCTCCCGCAGCGTGGAAGAGGAAGGGGGCTGGGGGGAAGGTGAGGGGCATAATCCTCCCCCCTCCTCTCCCGCAGCGTGGGAGAGGAAGGGGGGCTAGGGGGGAAGGTGAGGGGGTCGCTGCCACCTAAGCCATCCAACGTGCCTTCGGCTGGAGTACAATACTCTTACCCGGACGCAATGCGTACATCCGATGACAGACGAGTGATGAACGCTATAGCGTAGAAGAGAGTAACCTATGGCGCGTACCATCCTTGTAGTTGATGATGAACCTGGCATTGTCAAGATTGCCCGCGACTACCTCGAACGTGCCGGATTTCAGGTCATTAGTGCTGGCGACGGACCAACTGCCCTTCGTTTAGCCCGGCAGGAACGACCAGCCTTGATCGTGCTCGATCTCATGCTACCGGGCGTGGATGGTCTTGACATCACTCGAATATTGCGCCAGGATATGCTTACTGCTCACATCCCGATCATCATGCTTACGGCCCGCGTTGAAGAGACCGACCGTCTGATCGGGTTAGAGTTAGGCGCCGATGACTACATCACCAAACCGTTTAGTCCACGCGAACTGGTGGCCCGCGTCAGAGCCGTGCTACGCCGGAGCGAAGGTGCGCTCCAACCGACCAGAATCATCAACGCTGGCGAGCTGATCATCGATCTCGAACGCCGCACGGTCAGGCGTGGTCAGGAAACCATTGATCTCACTGCAACTGAATTCGATCTCCTTGCGATCCTGGCGAGTGCGCCGGGACGTCCATTCACACGTGCCCAACTCCTCGATCAGCTCTACAATACCAGCTATACCGGTTTTGATCGTACTATTGATGCGCATATTAAAAACCTGCGCCGGAAAATCGAGCCTGACCCAGACGGTCCACCACGCTTCATTTTGACGGTCTACGGCGTAGGGTACAAGTTTGCCGATCTCGAACGATAGCCGGAGCGAGGGAACTATGCCATCGGCGGCTGAACAACCTGTCATTCTTCAGCAAGAGACAACGTTGGCAACCAACAACCAGCACCTGTTCAAGAGGCCGCGTATCTTCAACCTTATGCTTACGGCCTTTGCCCTGGTGATCATTCTGGGAATTGGCGGCATGGTGCTTGCATTCTGGTTGGTCGTGCGGCAAAGCGATCCGGAACAGCTCCGCTGGATGGAGGCGGAACGAGCGGCTCGCGCCGAAGTAGCCCGCCTCGCCGCCTACTACCAGCAAACTGGTTCGTGGCGCCAGGTTGAACGACGACTGGGGCCATTACCGCAAACGTTTGGCGGGATTGAAGGTACGGCATCGCTGCTCGACGAACGAGGGCGTGTTGTGGCCGGTCGCCGCCGACCGTTTGATCCACGCGGTGGTAACGAAGCCGTGCTTCGCATTCCCATAGTCGTTGAAGGGCAACACGTTGGTACCCTCGTGATCTCGGTTGTCGACACCGAAGAGGCATTTCCGGTGGGCGGGTTCAATCGACGACCGTTGGTATTGGGTGTTCTGAGCGCTGGCGTCGGACTGATGGCCGTCTTGTTAGTGCTGGCAACGATCTTTTCCCGGCAGATCAGTGCTCCCCTGCGCCACATTAGCAGCGCCGCCCAGGCTATTGCTGCAGGTGATCATTCTAGCCGTGTTCAACCGGCTAACGTCCGCGAACTGGCTGAATTGGCCGACAGTTTTAACCGAATGGCCGAGGCATTGCAGCGAGCCGATCAACAACGTCGCCAACTCACCGCTGATATTGCCCACGAGTTGCGAACACCGCTCTCAATTATTAAAGGTCGTCTGGAGGGAATTCAGGATGGTATCTATGAAGCAGATGCCGAACAGATTGAGGCACTCTTAAGCGAAGTTGCCCTTCTCGAACGCCTGATCAATGATCTCCATTTACTCGCCCTGGCTGATGCCGGTCAACTTCCATTGTACCGTGAAGTGGTGTCACCGGTTATGCTGGTGAACGAAGCCGTGCGCTCCTTCACCCCGTTGGCAACGGGTCGTGACGTGCATTTGCACAGCGTTGTCGAAGAGCATCTGCCTGACATCGAAATCGATCCGCAGCGGATTACGCAGGTGTTGGGAAACCTAATCAGCAATGCCCTGCGCCATACTCCGGCTGGTGGTGAAATAGTGGTGAGCGCTCACCGTGATCCAAACGGTATCTGCTTTGCAGTCCGTGATACCGGTACCGGTATCGATCCGGTGGATCTTCCGTACATCTTTGAACGGTTCTATCGAGTTGACAGAGCGCGCAGTCGAAGCAGCGGTGGAGCTGGTCTGGGTTTAGCCATTGCCCGCCGATTAGTGGAAGCGCACGGTGGGCAAATCTGGGCTACCAGCACACCCGGCCAAGGTACAACCGTAAGCTTCTCGTTACCAATATCACCGCCCCAATCTGGTCAGCCCCTAACAGACATTCCATCTGTAACCTCAACCCTGAAAGTACCTGCATCCAAAATAGCACGCTAGGAACGGTTTTCTAACCAACCTTGTGGTCGCTGTGGATTATTCTACTAACCAGCGATGTGAGCAGAGCAGACAGCATATCCTTCGCATAAGCGGAAGTACAGCAGTACAGAACCCTGCTCACGATTGAACGTGACGATACTCCGTCTTCGTCCAACCTACCTGCTCAACTGCCTGCACCATAAGTTCGGCAATACGTGCGGCGTTCTTGATCGCGTCAAAATGACGCTCAGCATGCAACCGTGCTGCCTGCGCCATTTGCCACCTCATCTCTGGCCGGTCAATCAAGAGTTGCAAGTGTACGGCCAGCGCCACCGGATCACGAGGCGGTATAAGAAATCCATTCACACCATGCCGCACAATATCGGTCAGTCCTCCGACCGATGTAGCGATAACCGGCACACCACAGGCAATTGCCTCGATCGCAGCAATCCCAAACGCTTCAGCTTGCGTTGGAAAGACAAACACATCGGCCTGCCGATATAATTCAATCAGGCGAGGGGAATGAGGGGTGAGATCACGATACACATAGACACCGGCTGTCGGTTCGACGGCACTGCGCGTCACAATGTGGACTTCGACCGGTGTTTTCAGTTGCTGTAATGCGGCCAGAAGTGTTGTACCACCTTTACGCACAAAATCACCGCCAACGAATAGAATACGAAATGGGCCATCGATGCGCTCATCGCGTGGTCGCCATTGCGACAGATTGAGCCCAGGCGGTATGACGCGAATCCGATCGGGGTTTACATGATACTCGTGAATCAGCGATTCGCGAACCCAATGCGACCAGGGTAGTACCCACGCTGCCTGCTGAAACAAACGGACGTTCAACCGATGTTTGATGGTTGACACAAGACCGGGTCGGTCGGCGTGGTGCTGATAAAACGCCGCCATTGCATCATACTGGCGCGGCGTAATATCGGTTGCTATCAGATACGGTCGCTGCTGAACAATGTTTCCCGCTAGCACCGCCGGCACCTGTGTATTGAAGAAGACTACATCATATCTGGCTTGACGAAGGATTGTGCGAACCTGGCATCGTCCGCGCAATGCCCCCCGTATTCTGACCGGTAACGGTATCTTCTCAAGCCAGCCACAGGCTTCATACGTAATTGCAGTCCATTCAGGCACAATTTTCGTCTGCTGCGCCAAGCCCCAACGAAGATTCGCTGCATATGTCTGATGTCCGAGGTGTTGTTCGAGGATAAAGAGGCCCCGGATCATATCATCATTCCTTCTTAGGAAGTTTTCTCTACCCGTGAAATGGGCTCCTGCATATCGCTGTCTACCGTCTAATGGACGATGGAGAGTTGCTCAGCGTTTGATTCGGCTCCATCCTTCTTTACTACTCGTGCCGGAATTCCGACCACTGTCGCCCCGGGTGGCACATCACGAGTCACAACAGCATTAGCCCCGATCCGTGCACGATCACCAACGGTAATTCCTCCTAATACCCGCGCACCGGCACCAATAAAGACTTCATCGCCAATAATGGGAAATTCCCATTCATTACGCATACCAATTGTCACTGCGGCCACAATCGTACAATTGCGACCTATCCGTTTGGGTGCTACCACTGTACCAATTGGATGCGCAATGTACAGGCCACCATCAATATCGGCACCTACCACAATTTCCAGCCCGTAGCGACGGTAAAGCCGTCGTTGTACATAGCCGGGAATAAACGGAATGCCGCGCTGCTTACACCACGAGCCAAAACGAAACCAGAGCATAGCCCGTAGTGGAAGGTGACGAAAGAGCAAGCCTAAAATCTGGCGTAAGCTCAACGGCGCAGTGCTGATTTGGCCGGGTACAACCCAACGTCGGACATCTTGCAAAAAGAGTTCGAGCATGAACATCTCCTTCAGGTATGAGCCGCCTTCACAGTATGCTTTGGTCTCAGAAAGTGATCCCGCCCACCCAATTCATCGGCCACCCCCTGGTAGTAACGAAGATTGAAGATGGCGCTGTAAATCGGTCGGCTACCTCGCTCACCTAGTAAACGATGAGCTACCAGGGCAATCTTAGGCATGAGCGCGAGCGCCGCAGCGCTGGCCCGCGGACGATCAAGTAATGTCCAAACGAGCCAGCGGGTCAGACGATTCCGCTGCGCAAACTCACGACGGACAAACCCTATCAGATCAACCTGCTGCTCACGGCCAAAGATAATATCGTTACGCCCGTAAATGTAAGGAGTAGTCAGCCACGAAGCGAAACTACGCTCAGCGTAGTGATAACCGGCAGCCTGCGGTGCGAAGACGAACTCAACACCCAGTTTCACCAACCGGTAAGCCAGCTCAATATCTTCCGCACGACGAAACCGCTCGTCAAAACCACCCGCATCCAGCACAAGTTGACGGGCCAATGACGTATTACCGGTATAGAACTGACGAGCGGTTGCCGGCCAGATACCATCAGTCATAGCCCGATATTGCTTTTCGAGCATCGCCTGCTCCCAGGCGACCCAGGGCGAGAGCCGAGCATCGGGTGGTGTCAACATCGTCCCAAGCACGACCCGGCGCGACCGTTCGGCATGCAAACGAAGGTGTTCGCTCACCAGATGAGGTGCCGGCACAACATCGTCATCAAGAAACAAGATCATTGTGCTCCGTGCCGCCGCTACTCCACGATTACGTGCCGCTGCCGGTCCGGAGTTGGGCTGTTGGATAAACGTTAGCTCGAATGGAAACCGGGCTTGCTGAAAATACTCAGCCGTCCCGTCAGTCGATCCATCGGAGACGACAATCACTTCAAACTGATCCAACGGATACTGTTGTGCCGATAGCGCCGCTAACACCCGCTGCAAGCGGGGCAGGCGGTTGTACGTTGGGATGACAATACTGACAGACAAAGATCGCTTATCACTCATACGCTTACAATGGCTTAATGACCCGTGCCGGTACCCCGGCAGCCAGGGTACGCGGCGGAATACTCTTGGTTACTACACTTCCGGCTCCAACCACACTGCCACTCCCAATGGTAACGCCACTCAGAACGGTCACCCGCCCACCTAGCCAGACATTCTCTTCTAGGACTATCGGTGCTGATGGTGGTCGTTCCTGACGCCGCTCCGGTTCAAGACGATGAAAATCGTTATCCATAATCATGACATAGGTACCGATATTACAACGTGGGCCGATTTGTACCAGCTCGGTTGCAGCAATGGAACAACCATAGTTGATGAACGTTCCCGGCCCAATCTCCAGCCGAGCGCCATGCCCGACCGCCAACTCAAGCGGGACAATCGTCGAAACGAGCCGTACCCGCTCACCGATAATCAACCGACCATCATTATGAACGACGGGACGCCCCCACAAACGGACTCGCGGCCCTAATTCAGCACTACGCAAATACCAGCGTGCCCGTAACACGGCCAGAATGTCACTCACAACATTAGTTAGCGATCGTGACGACATGACCGATCCTCTCTATCATTATTCCACATGCACATTACCCGTGCGATATGAACGAATGCTAAATAAAACAATCTCACAGGCTAACAGTTTCGTTGTACGTTTCTTAACAAATGATGGTCTGGCAATACGAATATCCGCTCTGCATCCTAACAGGAGCGAGTGGACAGTGAGAAGCAATTGCACACCATGATAGAGGCGCGACGGTGCCGTGCACCCGCATTGTATGGACTCATGCCCTGGCAGAGCAGTTTGAACCCTACCCCGCTCGTGCGGTGACAGGCATAGAGGGTGAGAAACCTATTCCCATGCGAAAAGACGACCGTCGGAACGAGAAGCTTAAGACCTGCTTTCAATTCTGTACGTCAGCGACTTCCGATCTATCGGATGGACTAATCCCCGTAGCACCCCGCGCATAAACGCGACAAATCGTCCCAATCCGTGGGGGCGTTTCAGTTTCAAGAGCGGCAGGAGCGGTTCAAGTAAAACGAACCGTAACTCGTACCAGATCAAGATTCCAGCCCGATAGCAGCCGACTTTCAACGGCTTGACAAACGTTGCCCCCAACCCCTCCCAATTGCGAGCTGTCAAGTGACGACCTTCTTCCCAAGTGCGAAAACCGTCATGGATCACATACGTCGCTGGTGTTCCTACAACAGAACCGCCAAACAAAATTGCCCGAATGGCAATGTCAACATCTGCTGCTGACTTAAAGCGAGCACCAGGCCCCAGAGCTTCATCAAATCCACCTATGGCCAGCGCTTGGTCGCGACGAACCGCCATCCCGGCCCCTATCCCACGCAAATACCACTTATCCTGCAATGTATGAACGACCATACGCTGAGCACACTGAAATACTGGCACAAACCCAGCATCGGCATCATGGGGAGCTGGCAAAACATTGCAATAGAGTACCGTAGCCCATGGCTCAGCCTGCAATTCTTGCTCAATCGTGTGCAACCAATCAGGGGGTACCACACAATCATCGTCGGTTATCGCAACGATTGGCGACCGGGCCATACGCAACCC
>Ga0197142_1004240_pt1 | contig 11680 bp, 8 predicted proteins | sample GBS60_MetaG_FD_148614 | JGI IMG/M metagenome (GOLD analysis project Ga0197142, IMG submission 148614) | Sediment microbial communities from Great Boiling Springs, Gerlach, Nevada, United States - GBS 60_MetaG | ecosystem: Environmental > Aquatic > Thermal springs > Hot (42-90C) > Sediment... | reverse complement strand
TGTGGAAAAGGAAGGGATAGAGGTTCAAAGGGGAGGGATCAAGGCGGATCCTGTAACGCTTCAGACCAACATAGAGTGGGTATTTGCAGGCGGAGATGTGTATTATGGGCCCAAGAGCGTGGTGGAGGCAGTGGAAAGCGGCAAAGAGGCGGCAGAGAGCATCCATAGGTACATAAACAAAATGGATCTGAGGGAAGGAAGAGGAAAGGACTGGAGTTTTGAGAAGCCCGATACCAGCAAGGAGCAGAAGAAAGAAAGGGTGATAATGCCCAAGCTCACTGTCTCTGAGAGAAGGGGTAATTTTAAGGAAGTTGCCTTGGGCTATACAGAAGAGATGGCAAAGAAAGAGGCAGAACGCTGCCTTAAGTGTGGCATCTGCTCAGAGTGTTACCAGTGCGTAAAGGCCTGTTTAGCAAAGGCAGTGGATCATGAACAAAAGATCCTGGAACGAGAATTAAATGTTGGCTCTGTGATCCTATGCCCTGGGAGCAAGCCCTTTGATCCGAGCACTATGAAGGATTTTTATCACTATGGCTCACACCCCAATGTAATGACAAGCCTTGAATTTGAAAGGATACTGTCTGCATCAGGACCCACCATGGGCCACATGGTAAGGCCTTCTGATCACAAGGAACCCAAAAGGATTGCATGGATACAATGCGTTGGCTCAAGGGATCCGGCCCACTCCAAGAATGGATATTGCTCTGCAGTCTGCTGCATGTATGCAATAAAGGAGGCAGTGATTGCAAAGGACCATGCCAAGGGTGACTTAGAGGCAGTGATATTCTTCATGGATATGAGGACTTATGGCAAAGACTATGAAAAATACATGGAAAGGGCCAAAGCCCAAGGTGTTAGGTTTGTGAGATCCAGGATACACACCATCTATCCATTGGAGGACACAGGCAATTTGTTGATCAGGTATTCTGAGGAGGATGGTGAATTAAAGGAAGAGGAATTTGATTTGGTGGTCCTATCGGTGGGTCTTGAGGTTAGGGGAGATACAAGGCAACTTGCCAACTCCTTGGGGATAGAGTTGGATAACTACGGTTTTGCAAAGACAAGTGCATTCTTACCCATAGCCACCTCAAGGCCAGGGGTTTATGCCTGTGGAGTATTCCAAGCCCCCAAAGATATACCTTCTTCTGTGGCAGAGGGGAGTGCAGCTGCTTGTCTTGCCGGGATGAAGCTTTCAGAGGCCAGGTGGAAGGAAACAAGGTCTTTGGAGATCCCAGAAGAGCTGGATATAACACAAGAGGAACCCAGGATTGGGGTCTTTGTGTGCAATTGTGGCATCAACATTGCCGGTGTGGTAAATGTCTCCCAGGTAAGGGAATATGCCAAGACCCTTCCTTACGTGGTATATGCCACAGATAATCTCTTTACCTGCTCCCAAGACAGCCAAGAGAAAATGAAAGAGGTCATCAAGGAGCATAGATTAAATAGGGTGGTTGTGGCCTCTTGTTCTCCCAGGACCCATGAGCCATTGTTCCAAGAGACCATGCAGGCAGTTGGGCTCAATAAGTATCTCTTTGAGATGGCCAACATTAGGGATCAAGATTCATGGGTGCATGCAAAGGATCCTGAAAGGGCCACTGAAAAGGCAAAGGATCTTGTGAGGATGGCAGTTGCCAGGGCAGGTTTGCTAAAGCCTCTGGCAGAGAGAAGGATCCCTGTTGTAAAGAGGGGTCTTGTGATAGGCGGTGGTGTCTCAGGCATGAATGCAGCATTAGGATTGGCAAACCAGGGCTTTGAAGTGGTGCTCATCGAAAGGGAAAAAGAGCTGGGAGGGTTTTCCAAGAGGCTTATCCACACCATAGATGGAGATGATGTGAGGGCCTATGTGAGCTCCCTGGTGGAGCAGGTTAGCTCCCATCCAAAGGTGAAGGTGATTTTAGGTGCAGAGATACTGGAGTTCAGCGGATTTAAGGGTAATTTCAAGACAAAGGTAGATTCCCCAGAGGGCGAAGAGCTCATTGAACATGGTATTGTGATCCTTGCCACTGGAGCCAACGAATATAAGCCAAAGGAATTCCTGTACGGAGAAGATCCAAGGGTACTCACACAAGTGGAGTTGAGTGAGCGTTTGGAGAAAGGCGAGCTAACGGATCTAAAACAAGTTGTGATGATCCAGTGCGTGGGCTCAAGAAATGAGGAAAATCCCAATTGCTCCAGGATCTGTTGCCAAAGTGCCATTAAAAATGCCATACACCTAAAGGAGCTAAATAGGGATACAGAGGTCTTCATCTTGTATAGAGACATTAGGATGTATGGAAAACTTGAGGACTATTACAGAAGGGCAAGGGAGCTTGGGGTATTGTTCTTTAGGTTTAAGTCCCATGAGCCACCCCAGGTGAAAAAAGAGGGAGAAAGGCTGTCTGTGGTATTTAAAGACCATGTCCTACAAAGGGAAGTTATGGTATATGTGGATTGTGTTGCCTTGAGCTCTGGAATGAGGGCTCAAGAGACAGACAAATTGGCAAACACCCTAAAGGTGGCAAGGACTCCTGAAGGCCATTTCTTGGAGGCCCATGTAAAGCTAAGACCTGTGGAGATGGCCCAAGAAGGCATCTTTCTGTGCGGAACTGCCCACAGTCCAATGTTACTAAAAGAGGCCATATCCCAGGCCTATGCAGCTGCCTCAAGGGCAACCACCTTCTTGAGCCAGGCTGAGATCAGGCTATCTGCTGTGACCGCACGGGTGGAGGGTAGTAAGTGTGCAGCATGCCTCATATGCGTTAGGTCTTGCCCCTTTGGTGTGCCGAGGATAAATGAAAAGGGTGAGAGTGAAATAGACGAGGCCTTGTGTCAGGGTTGCGGAATCTGTGCCTCTGAGTGTCCTGCCAAGGCCATTGAATTGGGATGGTATGAGGATCAACAAATAATGAGCAAGGTGGATGCCTTGCTGGAAGGAGTGTTATGATGGAATTTGAACCGGTGATAGTTGCCTTTTGTTGTAATTTTTGAGGTTACACCGCTGCGGACCTGGCAGGTTCCATGAGATTGCAATACCCGTCCAATATACGCATAATCAGGGTCCCATGCACCGGGAAGGTGGACCTTCTCCACATACTTAGGTGCTTTGAAAAGGGGGCAGACGGTGTGTATGTGGTAGGTTGTATGGAAGGGGATTGCAGGTTTAAGACGGGTAACCTTAGGGCAAAAAAAAGAGTATTTCAGGCAAAGGAGATCTTGGAAAAGGTTGGGATTGGAGGAGACAGAGTAGAAATGTTTAACCTCTCCTCTGGGGAAGGGCCCAAGTTTGCAGAGATTGCAACAGAAATGACCCAAAGGATAAAGGCCTTGGGGCCCAATCCCATAAAGAGTAAACACGTAAAAAAGGCGGCCTAATGGGCCTTTAGGAGGTGTAAATGATAGTTGCATCCAAAAAACCCATAGAAGAGATCATTGAAACTGTTCAAGGATCCAAAAGGCTTTTGATCGTGGGGTGTAATGAGTGCGTTACTGTGTGCGAGGCCGGAGGCAAAAAAGAAGTGGGCATATTGGCCTCGGCCCTCAGAATGTACTTTATGAACCAGGGCAAGGATATGACCATTGATGAGGCAACCCTTGAGAGGCAGTGTGACAAGGAGTACTTGGAAGAGATAAAGCACATGGTTCCCAACTACGATACCATCTTATCCCTGGCCTGTGGTGTTGGGGTTCAATTTATGGCAGAGATGTACAAAGACAAGCCTGTGCTACCCGGTGTCAACACAACCTTTATGGGCGCCACCTTAGATAGGGGTATGTGGGGTGAAAGATGTGCTGGATGTGGCCAGTGCATCTTGGCCAAGACAGCTGCCGTGTGCCCTGTTGCCAGGTGTGCAAAAAGGCTTTTTAATGGGCCTTGTGGAGGTTCCACAAAGGGCAAGTGTGAGATAAATCCAGATACCGATTGTGCCTGGCAACTGATAATAGATAGACTCAAGGCCTTGGGAAGGTTGGATGACTATGATGAGCTTATGCCCATCAAGGATTGGTCGAAGGACAGGGCAGGAGGTCCAAGAATAGTGGTAAGGGAGGATATTAGGCTATGAACCAGAACATAGAGCTTAAAACACCCAGTAAATTGGAAAAGATCCTCAAATCAGGCCACATGGCTGTTACCTCTGAGTGTGGTCCGCCAAGGGGAAGTGATGCGGATCTCATCAAGAAAAAGGCCGAGATCATCAGGGATTATGTGGATGCCATAAACATAACCGACAACCAGACCTCTGTCACAAGGCTGTGTTCCCTGGCCTCGTGCATACATCTAAAGCTCATGGGAATTGAACCCATATTGCAGATGGTGGTGAGGGACAGAAACAGGATTGCACTTCAAAGTGATATATTAGGTGCTGCCTCTTTTGATATCTACAATATCCTGTGCCTTTCAGGGGATCATCAAAGTTTTGGAGATAATCCCACTGCCCAAAACGTCTTTGATATAGACTCCATGCAATTGATTCAGACCGTTAGACACATGAGGGACGAGGGGAAATTTTTGGGCGGTGACAATATAGTCAGGCCACCTAAGATGTTTGTGGGCGCTGCTGAAAACCCCTTTGCAGACCCCTTTGAGATCAGGGCAAGGAGGCTTGCTAAAAAGGTTAGGGCCGGAGCTGAGTTTATTCAAACCCAGTGCATATACAATGTGCCTAAATTCAAAGAATGGATGAAGCAGGTGAGAGATATGGGGCTTCATGAGAGGGTCTTTATATTGGCAGGTGTAACGCCCCTTAAATCAGTTGGCATGGCAAAGTACATGAAGAATAAAGTGCCTGGGATGGATGTGCCAGATGAGATTGTAAAAAGGATTGGTGGTGTTCCGAAGGAGAAACAAGCAGAGGAAGGGATAAAGATCTGTGTTGAAACCATTCAAGAACTAAAAGAAGTGGAAGGTGTGAAAGGTTTCCATATCATGGCAATTGAATGGGAGGAGAAGGTCCCAGAGATAGTTGAAATGGCAGGGCTTTACCCAAGGCCCAAGGTCTGAAAAGAAAAGGGGTCCTTATGGCCCCTTTATGGGGTGAGCCCACAAAAGTTTATGGAGGTTAGAATGGAAGAGTATTCCTCAAATGCAAACACACCTATAAAGATTCAAGATCTGACACTTAGAGACGGCCACCAATCCCTTTTTGCCACCAGGATGCGCACAGAGGACATGATTCCCATAGCAGAAAAGATGGATCAGGTTGGTTTTTGGGCCGTGGAGGTTTGGGGTGGTGCCACATTTGATACAATGCACAGGTTCCTTGCCGAAGATCCCTTTGAACGGGTAAGGACTCTCAAAAAGTACATCAAAAAAACTCCCTTTTCCATGTTGCTAAGGGGTCAGAACCTGGTGGGCTATAGGAACTATGCAGATGATGTGGCAAGGTTGTTTGTGGATAAGAGTTGTGAGGTGGGGATTGACATATTCAGGGTCTTTGATGCCCTAAATGATTTTAGGAACTTTGAGACAGCAGTTGAAAGAATCAAGGCAAATGGAAAGCACTTCCAAGGCACGATCTGTTACTCCCTCACCGAAAGAAGGATGGGAGGAGAGGTCTTTAACCTTGAATATTACATATCCAAGGCAAAGGAACTGGAAGCAATGGGTGCAGATACCCTTTGTATTAAGGACATGGCAGGACTAATGAATCCCTATGATGCCTATATCTTGGTATCTGAACTAAAGAAACACATAAAGATACCCGTGCATCTCCATAGCCATTATACCAGCGGCATGGCCTCCATGGTGATGTTAAAGGCAGTGGAGGCAGGCGTGGATATAATAGATACCTGTTTGGCACCCTTTGCTTTAAGGACCTCACACCCTGCTGTGGAACCCATTTTGGTGGCCTTGTCTGGAACTCCAAGGGCACCTCAAATGGATCTAAATCTCCTCATAGAGATTGGAGAGCATTTGGAAAAGATTGCTCCAAAGTATAGGGATTTTATGGGACAGCATACCATGTCTGTGATAGACACAGGGGTGTTGGTGCACCAGGTCCCAGGGGGAATGATCTCCAATTTGGTGAACCAATTAAAACAGGCTAATGCCCTTCACAGGATAAACGAGGTTTATCAAGAGGTGCCAAGGACCAGAAAGGATCTGGGCATGCCACCTTTGGTAACACCCACAAGCCAGATTGTAGGCGTTCAAGCCGTGTTGAATGTGTTGTTTGGAAGGTACAAGATGGTTACCAATGAGGTAAAGGACCTGGTGTATGGACTTTACGGAAAGACGCCCATACCAATAGACCCAGAGGTACAGCAAAAAGTCTTAAAGGGTTACAAGAGGGGAGAAACACCCATTACTGGCAGGGCAGCTGATTATTTAGAACCGGAACTGGATAAGGTGAGGGAAAAAGTTAAGGATTTGGCTAAGGATGACTATGATCTACTGATATGTGCCTTATATCCCACAACTGGTGAAAGGTTTTTAAAATGGAAATACGGACTTGAGCCCATTCCAGATGAAGTAAAACCAAAGACCTTGGAGGAGATACAACAAGAGGATAAGGCCCTCGAAGAGGTAAGAAAAACATTTAGAAAGCTGGCCTAAGCCTAAAGGGGGCCTTACGAGGCCCCTTCACCTTGCCCCACATCCACTGTGATTGAGGTCTCCCTCAGCACCAGATCTTCTTCATTTTCTTCTAACCACTCCAGATCTTCATAGCCCTTAGGCCACATTCCATCTGCTTTCAGTTTTTGTATCCTCCCCAGTTTTTCGTATTCAGCTTGACAGTCCACACAAAGGGAGGTGCCTGGCATTAGGAGTAATCTTTCTGCAGGAATCTCTGCACCACATTCCTCACAGATGCCAAAGTCTTGATCCTTTTCCAATTTTTGGATCAAGAGGTCTATCTCCCTAATCTCATTGGTTTTTCTTTCTATCATTGAATACACATTGGCAAGGGATATCTCCCTTTGGGCCAGATCTGATTCGTCATTGGTGGATGACTCATCCATCTTTTCCATGTACTCTCTTTTTATTTCATGGAGCCTTTTTAGGGTCTTTTCGCATTCCTCCCTTTTTTCCATGAGGAGCTTTATAAAGTCTTGCCTTTCGGGCATATTTTCACCCCCTTTGGGCTTTAGAATAGGGTTTTTGAATAGTAGGCACTTGTTAAACAAAGTCAAGTGTTTTAATAAGCAATTTTAGCCCAACTTGCCAACCTTGAGAGAGGCTTTTTGGGGTTTTGGTGGGAAATCAATGGGTGATTAGTCACCAATTAAACCTCAGGGCTTTGTATACATTTGGGAATCAAGGTGGAGGAGTTGAGCTAAGTCACCCAAGGAAACTAATACCAATCAAATCCTTACCTTCTTTTTGTTGACAACCTTTTTTTGCCCTCTAAAATTGGCCCACAGATGAAAGTAGTTTAGTAAACCATCCTGGGTAGAAGAAAGGATATACTCTGATGCTGATTGATAGTTTTGCCGTTGGCTGTCCGATGGTGCTTTCTGGTCTTGGCCCTATAATATTTTCCACAAAGAACTTTTCATACCTGACCAAAGTTAATAAGTTTGGAATATAATATAAATGGTTCTTTGGCTTACACAAATACCAAGTATGGTTCTATTTGAGTTGGGATGGATTTAGAGGCACTGGTATTTTTTCTGGCCGGGCTTACACTCCTTATTGCAGGAGCAGAGATTCTCGTCAGAGGTTCCTCACGCCTCTCTTCGGTTGTTGGAATATCTCCGGTGGTAATAGGATTAACGGTGGTGGCCTTTGGGACAAGTTCCCCAGAATTGGCCATAAGCTTTCATGCAACCCTTTCAGGTGAGCCTGATATTGTGTTGGGCAATGTGGTGGGAAGTAACGTCTTCAACGTGCTTTTTATACTGGGGATTAGTGCTGCCATTACTCCGCTGGTGATAGCACAAAAACTTGTAAGAATAGAGGTACCCCTTATGATCGGTGTTTCAATGCTATTGTTTTTTTTGGCCCTTGACGGCAAGATCGGTCGTTTCGATGGGGTACTTCTCACCTGTGGTATAGTGGGTTATTGTTTGTTCGCAATACGGGAAAGTTTAAGAGAATCGCCTGCCATACGTGCTGAGTATGAGAAGAAGTTTGGTCCTTGTAATAAGCGTATTAGTCAGGTGTTTTTAAACATCCTATTGGTGGGCTTAGGTCTTGCCATGCTTACTCTGGGCTCACGGTGGCTACTTAAAGGAGCAGTCTCCTTAGCAGAGGCAATGGGTGTAAGCAAGCTTGTGATCGGGCTTACTATTATTGCGGCAGGTACGTCTCTGCCTGAAGTTGCCACCTCGGTTGTGGCAAGCATTAGAGGAGAGCGGGACATTGCGGTTGGCAATGCAGTGGGCAGTAACCTTTTTAACATATTGGCAGTCTTAGGCCTTTCAAGTATTCTTGCTCCCGATGGAATTGGTGTGGCGCCATCAGCCCTTAAGTTTGATATCCCTGTGATGATCGTTGTTAGCATTGCCTGCTTACCTATATTTTTTACCGGTTACCAGATAGCCCGCTGGGAAGGCTTCCTTTTTTTGGCCTACTATGCCCTATACATAATCTATCTTTTTTTGGAGACCACCAAACACAGTGCCCTACCAGAATATAGTTTCGTAATGGGTTTTTTCGTCATACCCCTAACCTTCCTAACCTTGGCAATATTGGTATTCAGAGCTTTAAAGTTGAAACGAGTCAGTAAAGTTGATGGAGCACATTCCCAACAATCACCTGCAGGTGAGGACGTCTCTCGCAACAGATGATCTAAAACCTTAACATACTTTTAGAGATCCCAGGCCTTTTTTAAGCCTTTTCTCAGGCCAAAATCCCAGGGATCTTAGCATAGAGTTTGTAAAATGGGTTAGATAGTGTAAAGTGGGAAGCTGGGCCAGCCATGAGTGGCATCCACAGAAGAGCTTAGCCTTTATGCCAGTTTAAAATATCTTTCGAACTTGTCAAAGCTTTAAGGATATGGGTAAAATCACATGTAAGGCGTGATTGATGACTAATCAACTTTAAATGTATTGATATAGAAAAGTTTATGAATTTAAGGTTCAGAATTTAGGCCAAATTAAAAGAACGTCCAAGTGATAAATGGATGCCACATGACATTTATAGGATCTTTGTGTCCCCTATGCAGATCTTTATCATAGGACAAAAGGAAATATTGATTTGTTTTTTTCGTTGGGTAATATATAATTTTTTAACAAAAGCCCTTAAAGGAGTACCATGACTAAGGCAGAGGTTATAAAAAAGCTATCTGAAATCTTGGGTATATCTAATAAAAAGGCCCAGGAGGTGGTAAACACCGTCTTTCAGGCAATAGAAAATTCCCTTATCTCAGGTCGAAGGGTTGAGATCAGAGGTTTTGGCAGCTTTAAAATGAAGGAATACAAGGGGTATATGGGAAGAAATCCCAAGACAGGGGTCACTATCCAGGTGCCGCCTAAAAGGCTTCCAGTCTTTAAAGTCGGCAAAGACCTGAAGGAGAGGGTGGATATAATATAGCACCATGTCAGATGCCTGGGATGCAAGTGGACCTCGCGTGACAGTCCCCCATGAACCCCGCCAGGTCCGGAAGGAAGCAACGGTAAATGGATTGGGCTGTGTCGTGAGTAACTCTACTTTGCATCCCAGGTTTGTGACAGCTAACTCAGGTTTAAAATTCTTACAATTTGAAGAGTTAAAAAAGTTACCTATTGTGCATGCTGTGTTTTCAAGGGATGGTGGTGTAAGCCCTCCTCCGTATAATTCATTAAACGTAAGCTTCTCAGTTGGAGATAAAAAGGAAAATGTGCTTGAAAATTATAAAATCATATGTGAATTTCTTGTGATAGATCACCTTTATACTGTAAACCAAACCCATAAGGATAATATCTACGTTGTAAACCCTAAAAACAGATCCATCCTCCCAGATGCCGATGCTATGATCACCGACACTCCGTATGTGCCGCTCATGATAAAACAAGCGGATTGCCAGTGTATAATATTATATGCCGTTGATAAACACGTGTTAGCTTTAATTCACTGTGGCTGGAGAGGTAATGCACTCAACATAGTGAAAACTGTTATAAGAACGTTAAAAGAAAAATATAAGGTTCAACCAGATGCTATAATAGCTGCTGTAGGACCTTCATTGGGTTCATGTTGTGCAGAGTATAAAGACTGGAGAAATTTATTCCCAGAATTTTTTTCTGCCTTCAAGGCTAACAACAACCATTTTGATTTAAAGGCAATTACCAAATTTCAAATGGAAAATGAAGGGGTCCTTTCACACAACATAACTGTTTCGCCAATTTGTACTTCCTGCAACACCTCCTTTTTTTTCTCAAATAGAAGGGAAAAAATTACCGGCAGGTTTGGTACAGTTGCCTATTTAGTGGAGAGATAAGATTGATGAGTGGAGTTTCAAATATCCAGAATTATAACACGCCAGATTTCGCAGATCAGAATTGTAGACAAGATCTCTTGATATTTTAGAGGATCAACAAAAATGCCCGAAACAAAAAAAGAGATTCTTGCAAGTCCTGATTATTTAAAAAAATTGTTTATTATGCCAGATTCACCTGATAAGTTTATTGAATTTGGCCGTCAATTGCTGGAGATGATTCATGAGTTTTTTACCAAAAAGGGTGGAATTCACAGCAGCATAACGCTCCCAGAACTAAGCAAAATATTTAATCAGATTGACCTCCCTGAAAAACCTCATCTTATCAAAGATGTTTTAGCGGAAATTAAAGAGAAGGTTATAGCCCACTCAGTTAAGGTTGGGAGTCCTTATTATATCGGCCATATGATTAGCGCAGTGCCATACTTTATGATATTACTCGAAATGATAATAGCAGCTTTAAATCAGAATCAGGTTAAAATAGAAACAGCAAAGGCATCTAGCTTTGTTGAGAGGGAGTTAATCGCATGGCTTCATAGGTTGGTGTTCAATCGCCGTCAGCAATTTTATGAAAGAAATATGCAAAATCCAAAGGTGGCCTTGGGAAATGTTACCATTGACGGAACTATAGCAAATCTTACTGCATTGCTTGTGGCCCGTGAAAAAGCATTTCCTGCAGATGGCAAATTTCAAGGTCCCAGATATAATGGCATGGAATGCGCCCTTAAACATCACGGTTATAAAAGAGCTGTAGTTTTAGTCTCAACTCGAGGACATTATTCCATTAGGAAAAGCGCTAATATATTAGGGATAGGAGAAGAAAATGTAATTACAATCCCTGTTGACGAACGGCAAAGGATGGACATAAAGAGACTCCAAAAAAAGGTTCAGCAACTTAGTGAACGTAGCAGGGAAAGATCTAAGATAATCGCTATTATAGGAATAGCAGGGACAACAGAGACGGGCAATATTGATGACCTGACTGCCATAGGAGAAATTGCCCATTCAGTTGGAGCCCATTTTCATGTGGATGCATGCTGGGGAGGAGGTGTCTTGCTTTCCAATGAGTATAGACCTCTTCTCAAAGGAATTGAACAGGCAGATTCTGTGTCCATAGATGCGCATAAGCTTTTGTATTGTCCCATGAGTATGGGAGTTATACTTTTTAGAAACGAGCGCGACCTAAACTACATAAAGCACACAAGCCAGTATATAATTCGAAGAAATTCTGTCGATACCGGCAGGTTCACCGTTGAAGGGTCAAGGCCTTTTTCGTGTTTAAAACCTTGGGCATCGTTAAAAATCCTTGGAAAGGAAGGCTACAATGTAATCTTCAAGAAGGCAAG
>Ga0197142_1004239_pt1 | contig 11680 bp, 10 predicted proteins | sample GBS60_MetaG_FD_148614 | JGI IMG/M metagenome (GOLD analysis project Ga0197142, IMG submission 148614) | Sediment microbial communities from Great Boiling Springs, Gerlach, Nevada, United States - GBS 60_MetaG | ecosystem: Environmental > Aquatic > Thermal springs > Hot (42-90C) > Sediment... | reverse complement strand
TTCCTCATGAAGCAATTGAATGAGCTCTAGAAAATGCTCCCGGGGCCATTGCTTGGTTTCAAACTTGGTTCCGGCTCCGGTGTTCAGACCAATCTTTGGTCGCTTATTTTCCAGACCATGGATGGCCAGAAATTGCTTCGCCTTCGCCCTGTCTTTCTCTTCAAGATAAAAAACATATTCGTCACGATTGTAGGGTAGCTCGGCTATGTCATGAATTATTTCCTGATAGGTTTTTTGATTGAGCCGGAATTTAAGCTCATCGTCAACTCCCAGTCGCCAGGCATAGGCTGAAGCTTCATTAAAAATAATCAAATTACCTTTTTCATTAAGACCGAAACCGTATTTCCTACGGCTGCGCAGCCTGGTGGCCAGAGCGGCTGGCCCCGGTTCTTTGTCCAGAGAGATAAGATGGTCAAACTCCTGTGTGTCTAAAGCCAGCAAGCTTTCGAGTTCAAAGGGCCAGAGGCGATGCAGCCTTGGTCTGGGAACAAGATCAACACTTTCTGGATCCACCACCCAGCTGATGGCACAACCCGGATATTTTCTTTCCAGGGAAGGGATAAGGCAGGTGGTCCGCAGGACATCACCCTGAGCCCGGCATTTGATGATGAGAATATGGGGGTGGAGGGGCTGGAAATGGGGGCAACCATCACAGAGTCGATTGAACTGGCAGGGTTTATCACCCCGCCAGTAACGACAATCAGATCGAAACACCATCAGACCTCAGTTTTCAACTCGCCTATATATGCCATAACCCGTCTGGAAACACAAGCTGCGGACGACCCGGACTGAACTGATTTCAGAAATAATCATTTTTGACCGATGATGAGCACATGGGAATAACAGTAGCCTTTATCGAAAGGAACGATGCTTGTCCTAAATCCCAGTTCCTTTAAAATGGAAGCCCAGTCGGCCGAGGAGCGGAAATAGAACTTCTTACCCCGGGTGAAACCAACGATTTTCACGGACAGAGTTTCCTGGAAATAATTCCAGTAATATTTCCAGCGAGGACGGGTGTCAATTTCTTTAAGCAGGATATAGCCACCCGGAGGCAAAAGGTCATAACATTTTTTCAAGATAGCCAGCTGCAGGTCACCGGGAAGAAGATAGAGAACATCAATAAGGGTATAGACATCGGCAACCGGAAAGTTAAGCTGGCCGAGATCAGCCAGGATAAACTGGCAGAGGGGTCTTGGTGGTTGAATTTGCTGAGCCTGCCTTAACTTCTTCTCATCAAAATCGAGGCCGATGATTTCCCGAAGAGGTGAGCCAAGTTTGAGGATAAAAGCGAAGAGACCGTTACCGCAACCCAGATCAACAATGCGGCCTCGCTGGGGAACATAGGCTTCAAGTTCTAAAATAGGACATATCCTTAATTTTATTCTTAAATAAAGCCTGGTTTTCCAGTCAGCCGCTTGGAAAAGAAGATAAAGTTCTCTTTTATCAACCATTTTAATCTTTTGATTCTTCTTTTCCTGGTTTTCCTTATTTCTAAAATAGCCAGAATTTTTTCATCTTGAGTTTTCTTTCAGCCTGAATCCGCACTTCTATCGATAATATCGGTCATACCAGAACTGGAAAATAATAATCGGCCAGAGGAGCTGGCGATGATTGTGCTGGCCTCGAAGATGTTCCTTGAGCTTTTTTTCAATATAGGTCTGATTAAAAAATCCATGACGGCTAAGATTCTGGGGTGAAAGCACCTCCAGGACAAAGGGTTTTAAATCACCCCGCAGCCAGGCTCCCAGAGGAATGTCAAAGCCAATCTTCGGTCGGCGAAAAATTTCTTGCGGCAAACGGCCGGCCATAGCCTTTTTCAGGATATATTTTGTTTGTAAGCCCTTTAATTTCAATTTGTTGGGAATACGGGCCGCGAATTCAACGAAGGTGTAATCAAGAAAAGGCACTCTGATTTCCAGGGAATTGGCCATGCTCATCCGGTCAACTTTAACTAGCAAATCATCCTGAAGATAGAGTTTAAGATCAAGATAGAAAAGGCGATCGAGGGGGTCCTGAGCCTGACAGCTCTGAAGATGAAAAGCCACAGGTTCATAGGGATTGGCCTTGATTATCTCCTGGAGCTGAGGCGAAAAGAGCCTGGCTTTTTCCTGAGGTGGATAAGCTCCCCACCAGATATAATTGGCAATTTCAGGTGGATAATCTATACCCAGGAGAAATTTCTTGGCTTTGAATTCAAAACTCAGACGCTGGCTTGAGGCTGGTAGCAGATTAACTAGGCTCCTGAGGGGAGTGTTTATAAAACGGGGCAATCGCCGGTAATAGGTAGCCAGCCGATAAGCCTTATAGGTGTCATAGCCAGCAAAGAGTTCATCGCCACCGTCGCCGGCAAGAGCCACCGTAACCTTCTGTCGGGCCAGATAAGAAATTAAGTAGGTGGGAATAACCGAGGCATCAGCCAGAGGCTCGTCGAGATAATTCATTAATTTGGGCACAAGTTCCGTGACGAGCTTCGGTTCAACGACGAACTCCTGATGGTCAGTTTGAAGGTAATCAGCCACCAGACGGGCATAATGAAGTTCGTTGAAGCTTTTTTCGCGAAAGCCAATAGAAAAAGTTTTGATGGGCGAAGCCTCGATTTCCTTCATCAGAGAGGTGATGGTGCTTGAGTCAAGGCCGCCGCTGAGGAAAACACCCAGAGGAACGTCACTGATCAATCTCATTCTAACAGCTTCTCGCAGCAAACAAAGAATTTCAGCAGCATAATCATTTTCAGACCGAGCTGGCTCATCAGGTTCAAAGACAACATCCCAGTACCTTTCAATTTTGATTTCTCCGTTTTCGTAAATGAGTCTGTGACCGGGAAGGAGTTTATGGATTTTTCGAAAGATAGTTCTCGGGGCGGGAATGAATTCGAAGCTAAAAAATTGAGACAGAGCCTCAAAGTCTATTTCCCGATCGACCCCCGCTTCCAAAAGCGCTTTGATTTCCGAAGCGAAGATCAGGCCATCGGGAAGAAAAGAATAATGGAGTGGCTTTATCCCCAGACGATCTCGATAGAGGCAGAGCCGGTGCCTCTTCTTATCCCAGAGAGCGATGGCAAACATGCCGTTCAGGCGATGAACGAAATCCGGCCCCTCTTCTTCATAAAGATGAACAATCACTTCCGTATCAGATCTGGTTTTAAGAAGATGACCTCGCTTTTCCAGCTCAGCTCGAAGCTGGGGGAAATTGAAAATTTCACCGTTATAAACAGTCCAGATACTCTGGTCTTCATTAGCCATGGGCTGGCGGCCTGTCACCAGATCAATTATTTTCAGACGTCTCATTCCGAGGGCAATGAAATTATCAACATAGAAACCCTCTTCATCAGGCCCCCGATGAATGAGGGTGCGGGTCATGCGCCAGACTTTTTCCCTGTCTTCAGGCTGAAGACCTTCAGGACGAAAAAGACCGCTCAGCCCGCACATGATGTCCCATTTTAGCCCTTTTTGGGAGAAAAGAAAAATGGAAAGCCGAAGAGAAAGATATGGGCTCGCTTTAAGCTCTTTTCTTTATTTTGATTCTTTGTTTTGATTCTTTTTGCGGAAGCTATGCCTGAACTCATGCGCCTTGATTTATCTTCAGGAGAATATTATGATGGCCTGAAGTTCAGGAAATTTTTGTTTTCGAGCCGGAGCTGACTTCAATGTCTGAGGAAGGCCTGAAAAGGGTCATCATTAATGCTGATGATTTTGGCCTCTGCGAAGGGGTTAATGCGGGCATAATAAAAGCCTTTCGTGAAGGTATACTGACAAGTGCCAGCCTCATGCCCAATACCCCTGGCTTTGAAGACGCCGTGGAAAAGGCCAGGGTGAATCCTTCCCTTGGCCTTGGGGTTCATTTAAATGTTGTGCGTGGTCTTCCCCTGACCTTGGCCAGGGAAATTCCTGGCCTGGTCCGGAAGGATGGCTATTTCCCGGGAAGTGTTTATCCCCTTTTCTGGGGTCTTTTGAAGGGTAGAATCAAAATAGAGGAGGTGGAAAGGGAATGGCGGGCTCAAATTGAAAGAGCCCTTATGACCGGCCTTGCTATCAGCCATCTTGATTCCGAAAAGCATGTCCACACCTTCCCCCCTCTTTTTCGTCTTACTCTGAAGCTGGCCGCCGAATATGGAATTTTCCGGGTCAGATTTATCAATGAAAAATGCCTGACCTGGCCACCGGGCCAGATGTTCAAGGCCTGGTTAATCAGAAGCTGGTGTCTGAGAGAAAAACCCCGGCTTGAAGGTTCAGGGGTTAAGGCCGTTGATCATTTCTTTGGCCTGTGTCAGGCTGGCCGGGTTTCGGCTTCCTGGCTGAAAAAAATTTTAAAGAAGCTACGGCCAGGAACAGCTGAAATCATGACCCATCCTGGTTTTTTCACCCCTGATCTGATGGCATTAGAAAAAAAAATTGGTTCATATTATATTAATAGGCGGCGGGAGGCTGAACTTCAGGCCCTTCTTTCCCCTGAGCTCAAGCCCCTGGTGAAAGAGCTGGGCATCAGGTTGATAAGTTACAGGGAGCTTTAGCAGCAAGGCCAGTTCATTGATGGCTAAAAATTTGAGATAGGGATGATCAAGGGGGAAATAAGAGAGAGATAATTTGAAAACAGGTAAATAACATGAAAGCAGAGGAGAGAAGAGGGGCCGAACCTGAAATTTCGGTGGTTGTTCCTTTTTATAACGAAGAAGAAAATATCGAAGAGCTTTATCATCGGCTTAAAGAAGTTCTGGATAGCCTGGGTCGAAGCTACGAACTTGTCTTTGTTGATGATGGCAGCCAGGATCGAACTCCTGAGATTCTGGAGCGTCTTTTCGAGAAAGATAAAAAGGTGAAGATTATCAGGCTTCGCCGGAATTTCGGTCAGACAGCCGCCCTTCAGGCTGGTTTTGATTATTCCCGGGGTAAAATTATCATTTCCATGGATGGTGATTTACAGCATGATCCGGCTGATATCCCGGCTTTTCTGGTCAAGCTCGAGGAAGGCTATGATATAGTTAGTGGCTGGCGGAAAAGAAGAGTCGACAATCTCATTTTCCGGCGGCTACCTTCCTGGGTGGCCAATCGCATCATGCGCTGGCTTTCAGGGGTGCCGATTCATGATTTCGGGACAACTTTTAAAGCCTATCGCCGCGAGGTTATCAGGGGAATTCAGCTTTATGGAGAACTGCATCGTTTTATTCCTGCTTTGATCAGCCGAGCTGGCTTCCGCATTACTGAAATACCGATTCGGAATATTGTCCGGCAAAAGGGAAAATCTAAATATGGCCTGGGCCGGGTGAGACGGGTTCTCTTTGACTTAATCACGGTTAAATTCATTATCAGTTTTATCGATCGTCCCCTGCAGTTTTTTGGCCTCATTGGCCTGATTTTCGCGAGTGTGGGATTTATCATTGACCTGATTATCGCCATTGGCTTTTATTTCTTTAGCTGGTCAGTCCGAGACAATGTTGGCAACCTTATCCTGGGCTCTCTGCTGATTATTCTGGGAGTTCAATTTGTCATGACCGGGCTGGTAGCTGAGATTGTTTCCCGAATCTATTTTGCCACTCATCGGGTTAAGATTTATTCCGTCGAAAGAGTCAGTTCCCATGAGGTCGAAGAGGCTCAGGGCTCATGAATCAGGAATTTTTTGGCAGCACTCAAAAGGAATTGCTTGATGAGCGCCGCTCCATCATCCAGAAATATATGGATCTTTTTGTTGGCCAGAGAAACTTGCTCTCACTTCTTCGCTATGAACTGTTAACGCTTCTTTTTTCGCCTGTCCCTGGAGCTCTTGGTTTTGCATTGCGGCGTCTCTTCTTTAGGTCCCTTTTCAGGCACGTGGGTCGGGGAACAATCTTTGGCCGGCATCTTACCCTTCGTCATCCTTATAAGATTAAACTGGGAACCAACTGTGTTCTCGATGATTTTGTTGTTCTTGATGCCAAGGGCAAATCGCCTGAAGGCATTGAAATTGGTGATAATGTTTATATTGGCCGCAACACCATTCTTTCCTGCAAGGATGGTTCCATTTCTATTGGCGATTATTCCAATATCTCTGCTAACTGCAGCCTGCTGAGCGAAACCCGGATCAGACTGGGTAAATATGTTTTTGTGGCCGGCCATTCCTATATTGTGGCCGGAGGCAATCATCGTTTTGATGATCTCACTCGCCCGATCATGTTTCAGCCTTCAATTTCCAAGGGAGGGGTAATTATTGAGGATGATGTCTGGATAGGCGCTGGCTGTCTCATTCTGGATGGGGTGACCATCGGTCGGGGAAGCGTTATTGCCGCCGGCACCATTCTCACCCAGCCCGTGCCGGAATACTCAGTGGTCATTGGCAGTCGAACCATAAGACGCCGCGACCGCCGGGAAATTCTGGAAGAAATAGAATAAAAAAATTCCGCCATTTTTAAAAGGCCTTCCTTGCTTGTTAGAAATTCAGATTTTATGATTTAAAAAAATGACAGGCGACAGCTTGATAAATCGCCATTCTTTTTACGGAGGGGCCACGTTAAGCTTATTTTTTAAAGCGATTATTTCCCCTTTTCCCATTGCTGGATGACCACCGAACAGGCCAGGTTACCGGTAACGTTGACCGTGGTCCGGCACATATCCAGAAATCTTTCGACTCCTAAAATCAAAGCCAGGCCTTCGAGGGGGACACCAATCTGTTTTAAAACCATAACCAGAGTAATTATTCCAGCCGAGGGAACGCCAGCTGCTCCAATAGAGGCCAGAGTAGCCATGAGGACAATCATCAATTGTCCTCCGAGGCCAAGAGAAAGACCATAAATCTGGGCAATGAAAACAGCGGAGACCCCCTGATAAAGGGCCGTTCCATCCATGTTAATGGTCGCACCGAGGGGCATAACGAAACTCGAATACTGGCGAGAAATACCCATTCGATCCAGGCAATCAATGGCTACGGGGAGGGTGGCACTGGAGCTGGAGGTACTGAAAGCAATCAGCAAAGCTTCCCTGACTCCCCGGAAAAAAGCGAGAGGATTCATCCGGCCGAGAGAAGCTACAGCCAGGCTATTCCAGGCAACAGCATAGATGAGGAGACCTCCTATAACTGTTGCCGCATATTTAAAAAGAGTAATCAGGACACTGAAACCAAATTTTCCGGTGACACTGGCAATCAAAGCCAGAACTCCATAAGGAGCTAATTTCATGGCCAGATGAACAATTTGAATGATGGCCTCATTGAGCCCATCGAGGAAGGTGAGAATAGGCTGAGCCTTATCCCTGGGAATCATGGTGAAAACAGTGCCGAAAAGAAGAGCCATGAAGATGATTTGCAGCATATTGCCTTCAGTGAAAGCTTTGACCGGATTGGTAGGAATGATATCAATGAGAATCTCAATGGTTGATGGTTTCTGTAATTTCTGGAGATCAATAGGGCTCTGAGATTCAGTTGTTTCCTGGATCCGGGCTTGAACATCGGAGCTTAATCCAGAGCCTGGTCTGGCTATATTTGCCAGCAGAAGACCTATGGTTATAGCCAGAACTGTAGTGAAGGTAAAATAGGCGAGCGTCTTAAGTCCCATGCGTCCCACTTTTTTTATATCGCCAACCCCCGCTGTACCGAGAAGAAGCGACACAAAAACAAGGGGAACAACGACCAGTGTAATCAGGCGCAGGAAAATCGTACCGACGGGCTCAATGACAGTCGCCTTCGGGCCAAAAAAGAGACCGATAGCCATGCCGATAACCAGGCCGATAAAAATCTTTGTCGGCAGCGATATCTTTTTCTTTAACTTCATAGCAAACCTCTTCTCTTACCACCTCAGATCATTCTTGCTTCCAGGAAAATATAAGGTTTTTTTATTTTTCAATTATTTTTTTCTCTTTTTTTGGTCTTTTTCAATTTTGTTTTCATTTTTTTACTAATTCTTTATTTCTATTTCCATCCAAAATTCTATTCCGGTCCTCTCTTCATCTATTCATTTTTATAATTTTCCTGTCTTTTCTGAATTTCTCATAACCATCCTTGCTCCTGATACCACCTAACTGCCTGGATGATACCCGGGCTGAAATTAACGGCGGGTAAATAACCAAGCTCTTTCCGGGCTTTATCAATGGCCAGAGGCTTGGAATGAAGAAAAAAGCTCAGGCGGGAGGAATTAAGGGGCATTTCTCGCCCCAGCCATAGTCCGATCTGGTCAAGGCAACAGGCCGCTAATTTAAGGGGGAAAACCGGAAGAGGAAGCGGCCGGAATTTAACCTGACAGGCAGAAGCTATTTCTCTGGCCATTTCTTTGACTCTGAGAATTTCCCTTCCGGCGAGATGATAAATCTCTCCTTTCCGCCCCTTTTCTGCGGCCAGAAGTAAACCCTGAACGAGATCGCCTATCCAGACAGGCGTCTGCCTGCCCTGACCATTACCGGCCATAAAGAAGAAACCTCTCTTTATGGCCCGGATAAGCTTGAAAGTGCGGCGGTCCCTTGGTCCGTAAACCCAGCCAGGTCTGACCACGACCACATCAAGGCCATCTCTGGCTGCTTCCAGGGCCAGCTTTTCGGCCAGCCATTTCGTCCGATCATAGAGGGTCAGGGGATGGGGAGGGTAATTCTCGTCAGCCACAACCCCCTCGGGGACAGCCCCGAGCACCCCGGCTGAACTCACCTGAAGAAATCGCTTCACCCCTGACTTTCTGGCCGCCTGCAGCATGGCCTTAGTTCCTTCGACATTGATACGATAGAATTCTCGAGCTTCGAGCTGGGCTGAACCCATGGCGCTGGCCAGATGAAAAACGAAATCTGCTCCCTCACAGAAGGGCATAAGGTCTTCCACCTGATCGATTTGGCCCGTAAAAATTTCGACATCAGAGCGATGCGGTGATCTTAAGTGACGAAGAATCCTGATTTTCCAGCCCCGTTCAGAAAGGGAATCGACAAGATGACTGCCAATAAAACCGGTGGCTCCTGTCACTGCTGCCAGCATGCCTGTCTTTAAAAAAAAATTTAAATTTTAATTGGCGCCTGATTTATTTTTCCCGGCCAGCCTGAGAGCCTGCTCAATTTTTTCATAATATTTTTCGGGCGTAAATTCCCTCAGGGCAAATTGACGGGCCCGAGTGGCGATGATTTGCGCCTCGGGATTAAAAAGGGAAAATTTTATCCCTCGAGCCATATCTTCAGGTTCGGGTTCAACCAGTATGGCCATTTCAGGAGTCAGAACCTGCCGGTGCGTCCAGAGATTGGTGGCTACAATGGGCTTGCCTGAACGAAGATAAGCATAAATTTTTAAAGGAGTGTTGGTTCCGCTAAGTCTGGGCGAAACCAGGGCATCAGCTGAAGCCAGGTAAAGAGACACTTTTTCTGGTGGTACCCGAGGAATGATGAAAACTTTGTTTTCAAGTCCCATTTCCTTTATTTTGCCAGCCCAATCTTTTTGTTCGGAAGAGGTTCCTCCAACGAGAAGAAAAACCACATTTTCAGGGCATAGGCGGGCCGCTTCAAGAAGTAGGGGAATACCCTGATAGGGTTCAAAATTACCTGTATAGAGAACAATTTTCTGTCCCTGAGGTGCGTAATTTTTCTTTATGGCCTGAATGGCTTCAGGTATTACCTTCTCTTCAGGGAAATCAAGGAAATTTTCAATGAGAACCGCCTTGGAAGCGAAACCTTCCTGGATGAGTTTATTTTCGAGATCGCGGCAGATGACGATAACGGCCGAGGAAAAACGAAGGACCAGTTTCTCCAGGAAGCGGAAAAGACCAATGAGAAGAGGCGAGCTGGTGAATCGGAAATTTTCTAACTGCTGGGGAAGGCTTGAGTGCATATCATAGAGATGGGGAATGCCCCGCCACCAGCTGAGGACAAGGCCAAAGAAGGCAGCTTCTTCATGAGAAAAAATAAGATCATATTTTTTGACCACGAGTTCCCTCGCAGCCAGCAGAAAAAGAAGGAAATCAAGGGGGATCTTAGCCAGGGAGGGCCCGATTTTCACTTTTTTCAGGCCAAAGAGATTGGGAATTCGTTTAATTTTCAAGCCTGGAAAATGGACATCTTCGCCCAGATGGTAGGTGAGGAGTGTAACTTCATGGCCGAGATGCGTCAGGGCTTGAAGCCGGAAGTAAACACTGATGGGCGTTCCCCTCGGCTGGAAAAAGGGCTCAGGGGCCAGCATCAGGATGCGCATGAGCTTTTGGAGCTATCCTTATCAATCACTTCCCGGATGTGATAAATGGGTTTGCCGGTCGATTCATGATAGGTCCGAACCATGATTTCAGCCATCAGGCCCAGGGTGATGAACTGGACACCAATAACCATGAGCAAAACCGCCAGCAGAAGAATCGGACGATTGGCTGAGCTGATTTTTAAAATGAGTCGTTGATAGGAAAGCCAGAGGGCGATGAAAAAGCCAGCAGCTCCGCTGACGAGACCAAGCAGACCGAAAATCTGAAGTGGTCGGGTGGAATAACTTAAAAGGAATTTAACCGTAAGCATATCCAGGATGACCCGGGGCAGACGGAAGAGATTGTATTTAGAACGCCCGAAGCGACGGGGCCGATGGTTCACCTTAACCTCGGTCAGGGTGACACCGAGAGATGAAGCCACAGCGGGAATGAAACGATGGAGCTCGCCATAAAGGCGGATATTTTTTATTACATCACGCCTGATGGCCTTGAGGGTGCAACCGTAGTCATGCAGGCGGATGCCAGTCAGAAAGGAGATAAGACGGTTGGCCAGGATTGAGGGTAAGCGCCGGGTTAAAAATTTATCCTGACGTTTCTGGCGCCAGCCGTTGACCATATCATAGCCTTCCTCAATTTTGGCCAGAAGTAAGGGGATATCGTGAGGGTCATTTTGAAGGTCGGCATCCAGGGTAATAATTATTTCCCCCCGGGCATGATCAAAACCGGCGGAAAGAGCGGCTGTCTGGCCAAAATTGCGACGCAGGCGAATTATTTTTACCGCCGGGTCAAGGGCCTGAATCTCCTTAAGAACGCCAAAGGAATTATCCTGGCTGCCATCATCAATGAAAATAATTTCATGGGAGCGTCGCAGCGATTCCAGAACCTCTTTCAGTTCCTGGTAGAGAATGGGCAGATTTTCTTCCTCATTGAAGACAGGTATGATAATGGATAAATCCAGTTCTTTCCTTGACATCTCAGCCAATATATCATAAAGGCGAAAAGAGGTTCAAACCTTAGCCTTCAATCGCGTAAAATGTGACCGAAAGAGCTCTATTAAATCACACAAGAAGAATCGCCAGCTCACTTTCTACATTACTCTCCATTCTCACGTTCCTGTCTATGAAAGCTTGAGGCTGCTTCGCCAGCATTTTTTCGTGATTTATTGATTTTAATTTCCATAAGACGCTCAGATGACCTGAGGCGGCTTTTTTCTTTGGCCAAGTAAATAGCCAAAATGAAAAAATGTCATTTACCATCCGCTGATTACTCATTGATTTAAGCTTCTAAAATTTTGCCTGATAAATAACTTTTTTCCAATTTTTCAGATATTCTCTCTCATTCTTTTAATTTTTTGGACCGCAACTTTATAAGCTCTTTAAGATAAAAAGGCTGTTTTTAACCGATTATTTAAATATTGTGGTATTAATTATATCTTTCCACAGCCAGAGGCGAGATATCGATTAAAGGTTTTTCTCCGGCCAGAATCTGAGCAACTAATTTTCCAGTTATCGGGGCAAGGGAGACACCCTGCATGGCGTGGCCACAGGCTACAATCAGGTTGTTATA
>Ga0197142_1004238_pt1 | contig 11681 bp, 13 predicted proteins | sample GBS60_MetaG_FD_148614 | JGI IMG/M metagenome (GOLD analysis project Ga0197142, IMG submission 148614) | Sediment microbial communities from Great Boiling Springs, Gerlach, Nevada, United States - GBS 60_MetaG | ecosystem: Environmental > Aquatic > Thermal springs > Hot (42-90C) > Sediment... | reverse complement strand
CATTCATAGAGGAGAGCATCGCGGCCAAGGTCTTCCGCTTCATCACCATGGGCTCCGACATAGTGAAGTTCTACGTCAAGGCCGGAGCACTCGCCGTCTACTCCCCGCCCGAGGCCTCACCGCCGCCGGAGACAAAGCTGGCCTTCGACTCACCCGTCGTGCTTGAAGCCCGCGAAGTCCGGGCCGTAAGCAAGATTTCGGATGTCGCGGAGGAGGAGAGCGTCGTCGACCTCGTCGCCATGACGGTGGAGGACATGGCCAGAAGCATAGCGGACGCCGTTGACAAAAATGTTTTCAGGGGGCGGGGCGATGGCTCCGACGCATACAACCTTTTCACAGGCCTGCAGCACGCGCACACTTTGCCGGGCAGCCAGACAACGGTCCTCGACGTGGCTAAGCAGCCGTTGACCGTGGAGCATGTCAACAAGGCTGTGGCGGCGCTTGAGGAGCTGGGCTACAGGGACAACCTCGTCATGTTCATCCACCCCAAGGCCGCGCTACATCTCCGGAACGACCTGGCCAGCAAAGGCCTTGACTCGATAAGCAGCGACGTGCTGAGGACAGGTGAGGTGAACGCCGTCTTCGGGCTGAAGAAGGTCTACGTCACAACACATCTCGAGAAACGGGACTACAGCGCCAACGACCCCACCAAAGTCAGCGACGTCGTCGTCTGCTCTGCCAGGGACGCGGGTGTAGGCGGCTACAGAAGGACTTTGAGGGTTGAGAGAGACAGGGATGTTGAGGCGGGGTTGACGAAGGTCGCCGCAAGCATAAGGTTTGCGTGGAAAATCGCGAGAACAGACGCCGTCTACATAATCAAAAACACCCTCGCCCAGTAGCTCTGACGACTATAACTTTTCCACAACCCTTTTTCTTTATGCGTTACACATCTGTTAAGGAGGTCAGGCTCTACAACGGCTGGCACCCCATCGAGGCCAGGCGTCAGCAGCTTGTCAGAACAGGCCCAAACATCTACAGAACACAGCACAGGCCCTTGGTTGACGCCGACTACGACGGCACGGTAATGGACGACGTGAAGGTCTACTTGGACGGTGAGCTGGTTGAGCCTTCGGCCATAGACCCCGACGAGGGTGTTGTGGAGCTTGCAACACCGCCTGCGGAGGATGTGAGGGTTGAGGCGGACTATAGCTGGCACCCTGTAGGCGACGGCGAGATAGAGAACGCCGTGGAGGCCGCTGAGGCGGAGGTTGAGGCTTTGACGGGAGCCATCTACACACCCCACACAAGGGTTGAGCGTTTACGGGTTTTCCACGGAAGAACTCTAAGCCTCTCGGAGCCGGTTATCTCCCTTCAGCAGGTCAGGGTTTTCGACAGGTCGGGGAACCTTTTGGACACGTCAGCCGAGGCGGAGGTCGTCGAGCCGTCCACGGGGCTTGTCAGGTTGAAACACCACGCCGCAGAGCCGGGCCCGCCATGGTATCTCACACCCGTCTACGAAGTCGAGGTCAGCTATGTCGCCGGCTACCGCGAGGTCCCGCAGGCTGTCAGGCACGCAGTCCTCACGCTCGCCTCCTACTTCGTGCTCAGCAGGTTTCAGAGAAGCGTCTCCTTCACACAGGATTACGGGGTTGTCGTCGCCGGCTTCACGGCTGACGAGCTTGGTGAGAGGCTGGCTTTCCTGCAGGCCGAGGTTGAGAGGGTTAGGCGTCTGCTGCCGAGGAGGGTTGGGAGGGCTTGATGCCTTTGACCAGGGTTGTTGAAGTGTTTGCGGAGCTGTTGAGGAAAGCCTCCGGCATACCGGTCCATGTTGGGTGGAGGCCTGCGTCGTCTTTCCCGACGGCCGTTCTGCAGCTCAGAGGCGCTGAGATAAACCCGCTCGACATGGCTGCAAGCAAGCACCTGATGGACGTAAGCCTCCAGCTTGACATCTGGCACACATCGCCGAAAGCCTGCGACGAGGCTGTTGACAGAATTATCCAGCACCTCGACGGGGAGAGGGTGCGTCTGGCTGAGCAGCTCGGCGTCCTCGGCGTCTACTTTGAGAGCGTGGTGGATGTGGGTGACAGCAGGGCCTTCAGGAGGATGCTGCTGGTGAGGGTGCGGGCGGTGGGGTAGTATGTGCATCTTCCGCATACAGCGCGGCAGGAAGTATTTCTGCGGCAAACGCTACCCGCTCAACTGCTCACCGTCAATATGCCCCTTCGGAGAAGTCCTCTGGCAGAGCCTGGTCAACAGGGACTACAAACCCGGCGGATACTGGTCGATGCCCTCGATGCAGCGTGCCGACAGCCCCGAGGAGGCGTGGAGACTGCTCTCCTCAGGCGAGGCCCACTACGTCGTGAAGGAGATTGTTTTCAGGGTCGGTGGTGGATGCCGGTCTTTGAGCAGGCTTTAAGCCTCATCAGGTTTCTCGAGGTGGGGCGGGAGCTCACGGGCTCCGGTGTCAGGGTTGTCTTCATCGACAGCGGCTGCGGGAAAGACCTGCCTGTCAAGGACTGCATAAACCTGACGGAAAGCTCGGACATCGACACCGAGGGCCACGGCTCAGCCGTCCACAGGATACTCGCAGCCATGCTCCCCGACGCCGAAATATACATGGTCAAGGTGCCCGACCCCCTCCCCGACAACGTGCTGATAACCGCCTTGAACGAGGCCCACAAACTCATGCCCCACGCCGTCAACCTCTCAATCACCAGCGAAATACCCAGCGACGGCTCCGACCCCGTCTCGGTCTACGTCAACCACGTGGCCTCACGGTCTGTTGTGGCGGTAGCCGCTGGAAACGGCGGCCCGAGGATGATGAGTGTCGGCTCTCCGGCTGTTGCCTCCGCCGCTTTGACGGTCGGTGCGACAGACCTACGCGCCAGGCTTTGGAGGAGGTCTAGCAGGGGCCCCACGCTTGACGGCAGGTGGAAGCCGAACATAGTCGCGCCGACGGGCTTCAGGCCGCCCAACATGTCGCAGGAGCTTTACGGGACCAGCTTCTCCACACCCCTCGCAGCAGCCGTAGCCGCATGCCTGATGAAGCAGTTGAAAGACCCGTCCACGGTAGCCCGCATCCTAGAGCTTACAGCAACCCCTGTAAACCTGGCGCAGCCGACAACACCTCTGCTGACGGGTTTGAGGAAGGCTGAGCTGGTGAAAAAGCTGCTGACGTCTTGGCCGCGCATCTTCGACCCACGCAACCTAGCCGGCATGGGCATGCTCAACGCCTCAGCAGCCCACAGGCTTACACAGCAGCTGCGCAAAGCCTTCTCACCGATATAACCGGTTGGGCCGTGTTTTCGGCATGGTCTTTAGAAGGCTTGTGACATACGGCGAAGAAGATGTCTACGGCGAGGCACCGGAGGATGTCTCGGGATGGGTTGGCGGCGTAACCTCCTTCAACGGCGGCGTGGAGTTGGTCGGGGAGAAGATTGCGGTGCTGACGGGGGGCCGTGGGACATGGACAGCGGCCCATGGCGTCGATGTCTCGCCCAGCATATCCTTCTACCCGCAGACAGCACAGTTCCTCAAATACGCCTTCGGTAAAACAACAAACACGGGGACATCCCAGCCCTACACACACGTCCTGGAAGTGGCGGAAGGATATGAGCTGCCTTCGGTCAGCCTGCTGGAGCACAGGCTTGGGGCAGGAGGGCACGGCTACCTCTACACCGGATGCAGGGCTGACAGGCTGGTGCTTTCATGGGAGGCCGACGGCCTGCTAAAAGCCTCGATGGACTTCAAAGCACTCCGCGCCACAAAGACAACAACACTCCCCACCCCAACACCCGACACACGCGACTACTTCAAAGCCTCCTCGAAAACAGTCGAGATAAACGGCGTGCAGGTCGGCTACGTCGTCTCAGGAAGCGTGACGGTGTCGAACAACCATGTCGCCTTCCCAAGGTCAGGTGACTTCGTGACAAGGCATGTCGCGGGTCTCGCAGAGGCCGAGGCGGAGCTTGAGCTCTTCTACGTGGACAGCAGCATAGTCGAGCTGATGCTCGGGAAAACACGTTTCGACGTCAGGGTGAGGTTTTCGAGGGGCAGCCAGGACTACCTCGAGCTCCTCCTCCAGAACTGTGTCTGCAGCGTCGAGGCCGAGCTTCCCGCCGAAGGCGAGCTGATGCAAACCGTATCACTCAAGCCAGCGGGCGTCAAGATAACGGCGGTGGACGACATACCCGCTTACTGAGGGGGGCCGCATGAATAACACGCCGTCGCCGGAGGAGCTCAAGAAGAAGACAGCCCCGGAGGCCCTTTTCAGGAGGGAGGCCGAAGTCGTTGTGGCTGGGCGGCGGTTTGTTGTGAGGAGGATGACTTTGGCGGAGGAGCTTGAGTGGTATGCGCTGCGTGAGAGGGTTTTGGCGGAAGATGGGCTGAGCCACGGCGAGAAGGTCGCGAAGATCTGGGAGCACCTGCTGCAGCGTGTCGTCGTCGAGCCACGTCTCAGCTCATACGTCGAAGAGCTTCCGACCGTCGCGGTCGCACGGCTTGTTCAGGCTGTCAGCGAGCTCCACCTCTGGGACATGGATTTTCGCATCTCTCCGCAGGCATCAGGATGAACCATGCATACGAATACTACCTCCTCGCAGAGCGCTACGGCTGGACCCACAGCCAGATACTCGAGCTCACAAGGGCCGAAGCACTCTACTACCTCGCAGCACCTCTCGCCTTTGAGAAACATGTGAGGAGGAGGCGTGTTGATAGAGGTAAGGTTTGAGCGGGCCCTGGAAGGCCTCGGGAGGGCCGCTGAGGAGGTCTTGGACGAGGTCGATGAGCTTCTTGGAAGAGTTGCGGGGGCCGTCGCGGCGAGGGCGAGGAATTATGCGCCGGTGAGGACGGGGAGGCTACGGGAAAGCATAGAGAGCAGGCGGGCTGGGAGGCTGAAATACCTTGTCAGGGCCTCCGCCCCCTACGCCGGATACGTCGAGTTCGGGACATCGAGGACGCCGCCACGCCGCTACATGCAGAGAGCCCTGGCGGAGGCGCTCAACGCCTTCTCAGCAGCCACCAGGCCATAAAGATGTAAATCCACTCAGCCAAACCCTTCTTCACTTTCTCACCCCTACCAATTTTTTTCTCCGCCGTTAGGACGTAACCAGCTATCTCCGGCTTGAGTATGCTGAACTGTGTCTGGCATTCAAGGCATTCAAACGACTGCGGAATATTTGACTCAACCTTTGCGGGGACGAGGTTTCTCCCCCTGCAGACGGGGCAGCTGAGCGTAACCCTTACCGTCTTCTCCACACCATAGCCTCTGCATGCCTTGTTTATAATTGTTCTCAACGCTTTAACGGTCTGGGGCCGCTGAACCCCGATGCCCCCACCAAACTATACGGTAGAGGTTTTGCTCAAGGCGGAGGACAGCCTCTCGAAGGCGCTTGCGTATGCTAGGTCTCAGCTGCAGTCATTCGGGGAGGCCGGTGTGAGGGAGGCGGGGAGGCTTGAGTCATCCTTCGAAAGCCTCTCAAAAGCCGTCGGCAGGCTATTCAAGCTCGCCGTCATAGAGGCAGGCGACTACCTCCGCTCCTTCCTCTCGTCCTCGATGGATGCTTTCGCCAGGTTTGAGGCTTCGGCGGTTAGGCTTGCTTCTCTCACAGCCGACGCGGGCCAGAGTGTTCAGGGACTTGCACAGGCCTTCCGTGTCGCGGCCTCTGCGGCGGCCCGTGAAATGGCTGTCTCCGGCTATGAGGCGGTGTCTGCTCTTGAGGCGTTGGTTAAGGCTGGTCTTTCAGGCTCCGAGGCCGTTGAGGCGCTGCGGTCCTCCATCATGCTCGCACGTCTCGAGGGTGTTGAGTTCGGCTCCGCCGCGGCGGGGCTTGTGCAGGTGATGGCGCAGTTCGGTGTTGAGGGCCGTCGGGCCGCGGAGGTAGCGGACATACTAGTCAACGCCAGCCGCCTCGGAATTGGGACGGCGCACGACTTCGCCGCAGGGCTTGCGAACGTAGGCTCCGTAGCCCGGATGATGGGGCTTTCGCTGCAGGAGACAACCGCATACCTTGTTGCGTTGGAGAGGAGGCTGGGCTCCGCTGAGGAGGCGGGGACACAGCTTGCGCGTCTCCTCTCAAGCCTCTACGAAATAGCACTCAAGCTCGGCGTCCCTGTGAGGGATGCGGGTGATAGGCTGCGCGGCGTCGGCGAGATTATGGCGGACGTGCTGGCGAGGACTCGGGAGCTGGGCGGGGACTTTGAGGTGCTTCAGAGCAGGTTGACGGGTGTGGATGCGAGGGCTTTGAGAGCGCTTTTCACGCTCTCGCAGATGGGTGAGAGCTTTTCACAGCTTGTCGAGGAGGTCTCCAGAACCGGCACGGCTTTGAAAGCGTTTGAGGAGTCGCTTGCGACGGCCGAGGGCAGGGCCGCCATGCTCAGGGCCGAGACGGACAGGCTCCAGCGCGTGATAGGTGAGTCGCTCTCATCCATCTACCATATGGTGGGGCCCTACATTCTGAAGGCCTTCGACGCCGTGGCAACCTCATGGCGCGGCATAGTGGCTGCGATAGTTGACAGCAAGTTCGACCAGAAGTTCGCATACCTCGAGACACAGCTCCGAATACTTGGGAGGATTACCGAGGAGCAGGCCTCAACGCTGCTGGTCTACTGGACGGAGGTCGGTGAGCTGACCGTCTCCGAGGCCTTGAAGATTGCGGAGGCGATAGCCGTGTATGACGAGAACGTGCAGAGGCTTGTGGAGACCGCTGTAAGGGCCGGTGTTGAGGTGCCTGAGACCTTCAGGGAAATGGCTGACGCGGCTGCCTCGGCCGCAAACGCGTCTGCATCGCTCCAGGAACTTACGACAGCGCTCAACATGGCCAAGCAGGCTACGGAAGACCTCTCGCTTGCCTCGAAGGCTTTGGCTGCAGGCATGAACTTCTACGACGTCCTCAACACGGTAAACCAGGCCCTAGGCGTCTCCACAGCCCTCACAGAGGAGCAGGCCGAGACCACGAAATACCTCGCCGCAGCCCAGTCCATCCTCAACTACACCTCCCAGCTCCTCGCACTCCAGCATCAGGCCCTACAGCTCTACATGATGGGCGCCTCGGACGCAGGAAACATGCTCACATCCGTGGTGAGGGCTTTGAGCGAGTCGCTGGGCGACGGGGTTGTGACGCAGCAGGAGTTCGTCAACATACTTAACGTGCTGGGAGTTGACGCTGGAAATGTTGCGGCCTCGCTCCACGGGATGCTTGTGAAAGCCCTCGAAACCGTCAGAGCCGCCGTCGAAGGAAACACCTCAAGCGTCCAAGCCCTCATCTCCCAGCTAAACGCACTCAACGGAATGACAGCCGTCTACCGGATAGTCGAGGTCAGGGAAACCGTGACGCAGCAGTCCGGCGGCGGAGCGGAGATCGTCCACGAGACGCGGGGAAGGTTTTTCGAGGCATACCAGCTCGGCGCCTGGAGTGTTCCAAGGACGGGGCCCGCCCTACTCCACAGAGGCGAGATGGTTCTCCCGAGAAATGTCGCCGAGTGGTTCAGGAGACACGGGTCTACGGGCAACGTTTTCAACATCACGGTCAACGTCAACACATCGACGTCGGATGGGAGAGGTCTGGCGGAGGAGCTGAGCAGGGAGCTTGTCAGGAGGATGAGGTGGATGTAGTTGAGGCTGGAGGTTCTGCGTGACGGTGTGTGGAGAGAGCTGACACAAAACCTGACACAGCTAACCCACACCACTTCCTCACGTGATATGGAGAAGCTTGAGCTCGAGCTCTTCGACGCCGTAGTGCAGGTCGGTGAGAGGCTTCGGCTTTTGAGCGATTCGGCCACAGTCTTCGAGGGCGTCATCTACGAGAGGCGGACGACACAGGAACAGCATCTACGATGCACGGCGACAGCCTACACAGACCTAATCCTATACGAGCGCCACATCGTATACAGGTCGTATCCCGTGGGTGTGTCGGCGGGCGAGATTGTCAGGGATGTTGCGTCGCTTGAGGAGGATGTTGACGTCAGCGGGGTTGTCGACGGCCCATCACTCAAGTCGCCGTGGGAAATACAGAATGCGACGGCGTTGGAGGTCATGCAGAGGGTCGCCAAGGGGACGAACCACATGCTGAGGATGAAGCCCGGTAAACACCTAGTCTTCCGCCCCAAAACACCGGGAACTCCGTCCGCAACAATAAACGAGGCAGACATAGTCTCAGCGGAGTACAGCGAGGATAGATGGAGGCTCCGGAACAGGGTTGTCTACGTGGGGGCCGGCGGGAGGGTTTTGGCTGATGTGGGTGAGCCGCCCGCCGACATGCCGCTAGTCGTCAACGACCCATTCCTCACAGACCCGGACGAAGCCCTGCGTAGGGCTGTGACAAGGCTTGAGATGGGGAGGGAGTATGGGCGCCAGCTCCGATTGAGGATGCACCGCGCCGTCTTCGAGAGACTAGGGCTTGAGGCAGGCTCGACCATCAGGCTTATGCTGCCCTCACACGGACTCGTCAACCAAGACCTCTTCGTCGTCGAGCTCTCCTACAGGCCTAGCGGAGTCTACTGCGAGGTCGTGGCGGGTGGGAGGCTGGAGCTTTTCGAGGACTACTTGAGGGAGGCGCTACACGGAGACGTTGCAGCCCTCTTCGGCCAGACAATCACAATCCCCGAGCTCATCACAACCATCACCACATCAGTCAACGCAGCACTCAAAATACAGGCCAGAAGCAGGGTAGTCCGCCTCTACAACAGGCCACCCATCGTAATGGACAGAGCTGTCAACGTCGTCCTCGACGGAGACGGCTGCGCAGCCCTTGCGGCCGGCGCCTTGAACGGCTACTTCGAGACAGGCTACATGCCTGGGAACGAGCTCTTCACACGCTGGCTGCGCATCCACTACGAAGCCGACCCCGGCGACGGCTCCGTCAGGGCAGACATACTGAAGGCTGAGGGCAAAACACTCGCCTCCAACATCCCCGACGGCTACGAGTTCCCTTACTACCCGCAGGCGGCAGGCGCCTTGACTGAGCAGAGCGCCGGTTCATGGGGTGTTGAGGGCGGGGAGTTATACGACGTGGAAAACGCTGTAATAGGTTTCTGGAGCGTAAAAGCCCTCAAAACAGCCCAGAGGATGAGGCTCTACCACCCGAGAGACAAAGCCCTCGGCCTCGACCCCAAAAACTACAGCCATCTCCGGCTCTACGCATACTCGCCTAACGACGACCCACAGCTCAGGCTGAGACTCTGCACAGACCCTGAAAACTATCTCACGGCATCCCTGACACACCGTGGAGGCGTGTGGAGAATGCATGAGGTAAGCATCCCAACCATGACGAAAGTCGGAGAACCCACAGCATTCAACTACCTCGAGCTCGAGACAGAGCTACCCTCGATTATGCTCGACACAGACTACCTACTCATGCCGGCGGGCAGGGAGAGGCTCGTCGTGAGGTTCACCCTGAGCAGACCGAGTGCATCAGCTCAATCCCCGCGGGTTAAGCAGGTTAAGGTCGTCTGGCTGGAGGGCTGAGCCGTGAGCCAGGTTGTTTACACGGAGCTTGAGGCGCTGCCGCTTCGGTGGCCCTACCTCCAGCTTGAGCCGCTTGATGCATCAACCACGCATACATGGCAGACAGACCAGACATTTAACACACCAACATCATCAACAACATACACCCCCGCCGACGTAGGCTCGCCTGTCGAGGTGGCTGTCTACGGCCCCCGAAAACTTGGGCAGGTATTATTGAAAAAAGCATCCGCATCCTATGAGCTTGCTACAAACTTTGAGCTGAGTGTCAGGAAGGTCGGGAGCCCGGGGCCGCTTAAGATGGAGGTTTACACGGTTGAGGGGTCGTCTACAGTGTTTGTAAACAGTGAAGACGAAGACCGATTTGCTTCAACGGGCGATACTGCCAGTATATCATCGACTAGCTGGGTTGCCCACACACGCAGCATCGGTGAGAAAATCAGGTTAACCGCCATAAGGGTTTATTTTGGTTCGAATGTTACCTGGACTGTCGAAGTAAGGACAGCCCAGTCGGACGGCAGCCCCTCATCCACAATACTGCAGACCCTTGATGCTCCGAATAACCAGTGGGTTTCGCTGAACCCCGCCCTCGAGCTTGACCCAGGCCTCTACTCCATAGTCGTAAAACTCTTAACCGGCACGGGAACCGCTCGAAGAGTTTCCACTATAACAGGCGCTTTCGGCACATCTCACAGTAACTGGAGAACGATAGACTCTGGCTCAACATGGAGCAGCGCATCACAACACTGGAATATATCCCTGAAGGCGACTACGCTGAGATATGAGCCGGGCAATAAACTTGGTGAATACATGATACCCTCGTCGGTTTTCGGGACGACAACCACTTGGACAACACTATACCATAACGAAGATTTGAGACGACTTCTTCAATCACAGGATGTTTACGTCGTTTTCTCAAGCCCCGACTCGCCCAATGCCAGCAACTGCTACATGATACAGCGGGGCGGCAGTGGGAGACTATACGGCACAAACTATCTTGAAAACGAAAACAGGAGGGAAATCAGCTACTTCACCGACGGCTCCACAGACGAATACCATTACGCCGACGTCCTCGTAAGAAAAACATACAACGAGTATGCTAGAGCAGGTTCTATATTTGATAAAACCTACTACCTGGGCCAAGGAAGCTACGGCCCGGAATGTAGAATACGGGTTAAAGCTACATCGGGAACCGTTTACGCACTTCCTGCAGTCATTTTGGATGGGGTTTTCACAATACCATCGGAGAAATCCACGACATCGACGTCCTACACAAGCCTCACATGGGACGTCACAGGTGCTAGTGGCGTACCAGAAATTAAAACATCAAAGATAGGCCCGGTAGCATTCCTCGTAAGGGGGGACGGTGCATACAATCGAGTGGAGTTTACACCACGCATATACTACGACAGAAACCCTGTAACACCAAAGGATTTCGGCTTCACAGAGCTCTATCTCATGAGGCTCCGCGCCGACGCATCAAACACGTTAGTCAGGGTAAACGACAGAACAAACATCTACTTCGCAAGCAGCGGCGACACAGTTGCAGTAGACCCAAACTTCAGAGCCCCCGTCAAAAAACTACACGTAATAACGGGCAGGGCCACAGCAGACCTACTCGGGGTGCTTTAACGTGGAGTGGTTTATAGACGGTGAGACAGGGCTACCGGCCGAGGCCGCCGAGAAGCTGAAGAAACTAGTCAGGAGAACGAAGGAGGGCGCGGTAATAGCCTCAACTCTCGAGATAACGCCCTCGGACGTGAAGCCGCTAACCCCGGTCAGGCTCGGCACATCCGATAACTTCTTCACGGACGTCGTCTCCGAAAACATCACCATCCCATCCAAAAAACAGACAAAGGAGGAGATAAGAGAGGTAGATGTCGACGCGTTGGCCGCTGTCAGGATGCCGCCGCCAAGAAAATACATACGCCGCGGACGTGAGGAACTCGGCTTCTTGGCCGAGGAGATGCCAGCCGAGGTCAGGACTTCTCAAGGAGATATAGACCTGAAGGCTTTGATAGCTGTGTTGGCTGCGAAGGTGTGGCGTTTGGAGGAGCGTGTTTTCGGAGGTGGCGGTGTGTGAGCTGGCTGCTGAGAAGCGGAGGTAGAAGGGTGGTTGACGCCGAGAGGCAGGCCGAGACGGTGATGGGTGTTAGCTGCGCCGTCAGATACGTAGGCGAAGACCTTGTAGTGGAGGGACGTGCGAGAACCAGGCGGGACGCCGACAGGCTCAAACGCATAATGATCGAGATGCTTGACGAGGCCCTGGGAAACATCGATG
>Ga0197142_1004237_pt1 | contig 11683 bp, 6 predicted proteins | sample GBS60_MetaG_FD_148614 | JGI IMG/M metagenome (GOLD analysis project Ga0197142, IMG submission 148614) | Sediment microbial communities from Great Boiling Springs, Gerlach, Nevada, United States - GBS 60_MetaG | ecosystem: Environmental > Aquatic > Thermal springs > Hot (42-90C) > Sediment... | reverse complement strand
GGCCGCCACCGTTTTCGAAGGAGTGCGCGCCTGAAATGCGGCCAGCGCCCGGGCCCGCTCCGCCGTGGCGAGCTCGTTCTTGAGGAACTGGTTCTCCAGCTTGAGCTTGCCGATTTCGGCGCGCAGCCGGCGGTTTTCTTCCACCGCGTTGTGAAGGAGCAGATACGAATCCACGAATCCGCCCGCCGCGCTGCGCACTGCCTCGAGCATGCGCGCCAGGGGCGTCACGGCCGTGACCGCCCAGACCCGGATCAATCGAACGTCCTGGTTGCTCTTGACCTGGTAGGCCAGCAGCAACAGTTGCGCGAAGATCAACAGCAGCAGGACGCTCAGGTTGCGGTAGCGACTCAGAAAGTCCATCGCGTGCTCGCGGCGCACGGCGCGGCCCGGACCGGCTCAGTCACCAGGTTCATTCAATGGCGATCTTGCGCAGGAGCCGGAAATCCTCCAGCATCTTGCCGGTGCCGAGCACCACCGAAGCCAGGGGATCTTCGGCAATGGAAACCGGCAGGCCGGTTTCTTCGCGGATCCTGCGATCCAGATTCTTCAGCAGGGCGCCGCCGCCCGTCAGCACGATGCCCCGGTCGCTGATGTCGGCGGAAAGTTCGGGAGGCGTACGTTCCAGAGCCACCCGGATGGCGTTCATGATCGTCGCCACGCACTCGGAGAGGGCTTCGCGGATCTCGCTGTCGTCAATGGTGATGGTCTTGGGGACGCCCTCGATGAGATTGCGCCCTTTGATCTCCATGGTCAGGGGCTTGTCCAGCGGATAGGCGGACCCGATCTGGATCTTGATCTGTTCGGCGGTTCGCTCGCCGATCAGGAGATTGTACTTGCGCTTGAGATACTGCATGATGGCGTCGTCCATCTCGTTGCCCGCCACCCGCACCGAGCGCGAGTAGACGATGCCGGACAGCGAGATGACGGCCACGTCCGTGGTGCCGCCGCCGATATCCACGATCATGTTGCCGCAAGCCTGCGTGATGGGCAGTCCTGCGCCGATGGCGGCCACCATCGCCTGCTCGACCAGGTACACTTCGCTGGCCTTGGCCCGGTAGGCCGAGTCAATGACCGCCCGCTTTTCCACCTGGGTGATCTCGCAAGGCACGCCGATCACGATCCGCGGATGCACCAGCAGACGCCGCCCATGAGCTTTCTGGATGAAGTAGGTGAGCATCTTCTCGGTGATCTTGAAGTCGGCGATCACCCCGTCTTTCATGGGCCGGATGGCGACGATGTTGCCCGGCGTGCGCCCGAGCATCTCCTTGGCTTCCCGTCCCACCGCCTCGACCTCGCCGGTAACCTTGTTGACGGCGACGATGGAGGGTTCGTTGACCACGATGCCTTTGCCGCGGGCGTAGACCAGCGTGTTGGCGGTGCCCAGATCTATGGCGAGGTCGGATGAGAACAGGCTGAACAGCGAGCGGAAATTCATTCCCATCAGAAGGTTAGCACAATGAACCCGGGGGGTTCAATTTACGCCCTCCAGGCGAAGGAAGCTGCCACACAATCAGCCCGAATGCGACCCGCTCGGGCAGGGCGTCAACTCGACGCTCGGCGCGGCGGCGTTCGGGCAGGTCAACAGCGCCTCGGATCCAAAGATTCTGCGACTGGCCATGAGGTTTGAATTCTAGTATCCTGTCGGCAAGGCGACCGTGTGGGTGACGGTTTGCACGGCGAGAGGCGTGTTTCATTTGGGAGCTCGGGATGAGCAGTTTACGTGTCGTGTGGCGCAGCCGGACCACGTGCCGCTGGCCTTCGAAGATGCCGACCAGGCGGCCGCTTTCGTGCGGGGCCTAATGAGAGAAGAGGCGGTAGCCGAGTCGCTGCGACGGCTGGCGTTACCTTTTTCGGACGCGGTCGTGGGACAGCCGCTTGCCGACGACGCAGTGATCCGAGCGCTGGCTCACCTGATCGCTACGCGGAGGCTGGCGATAGTCGAGTGCCGCCCTTCGCCGGCCCCGGTTCTGCCCGAGGTCGAGGTGGCTCCGCCGGCGGCAGCAAGAAAGAAGGAAGTCCCGGCGCTCCAGAAACATTGGATCGAGTTCCTTGTGGTGGATGTAAGAACGGGCCAGCTCGTCCCGGAGGTCAGCCTGTGCCTGGACTTGCCGGGCAGAGGAGAAGAGGAGCATTCTACGGAGGCGGCGCCGCTGCACATCAACCTGTCACGGCCGGGCGTAGCCCGAATTGTGGAAATGCGCCACCTGGACGTTTGGGAAGTCGTGGACGTTCAGTCTGGCTAGGCGTCGGCCCGGAACCTGGGGTCGGAAACCCAGCGCAAGCCGGATGCCGGATCCACCCAGAGAGCGCCCCAGTAACGGCCTGTCGAGGCAGCCAGGCGTAAGTGTTGCACCGCACCCACCGGCTCTGTCAACGGCTCCCAGTCGCGACGGCGAACCGAGGTTACCCAGATCCGGTCCTCGATGTGAGCAAGGACCAACAGGCCGCCGGTTTCCAAGCCCGAAATGGCCCAGGCGTTCACAGGTTTGGGCGGGGCAGGGACCCGGAATTCCTGTGGGCGCGCAGGGGCGCCGCTGAGCGGGATGCGCACATAAACGGGGCCTTCGCTTCGTCGGAGGGACTCGAAGAGCGCGTGCGCCCAACCCGATTCTTCAGCCAGCGGATCGAGCTCCAGGGCCAGCAAGCGCGCCGGGCGAGAGTAAAGTTCAGTGGGCGAAGCACGCAAGGGCTTCCCCGCCAGGTTGTACGAGCGCGCGAACACACGGACCTCGGGACCGCTGACGTCGGCCCAGAGGAGTTGGATCGCCGGCTCCGCGCCTGCCTCTTCCCAACGCGCCAAAACGCGCTCGGGAAGCGCGTCAAAGAAAGCCGCAGGGGGTGATGCTGTAGCGCCGTCCAGCGTGGCTCTCACGATCTGAACGATAGCTCCTTCCTTGCTGTTACCCAACACCGCGAAGACGCCCGAGTAATCGCGCAAGTGGAAACCGGGCTGCGCCAGGCGGGGCTCGGCGAGCGGAAGGGGAAGCGGGCCGGGCTGAGGTCCGACGCCGGGGCCCACGAAAACGAGTTCACCGTCCTCCAGCCACACGGTCCAACGCCGGATCAGGCCAGGCCCAACATGCACGCCGGCAGTAAGGTCTCCTATCGGTCGTCCCTCGGCAGACTGACGCAGTCGCACAGCGACGCCGGCCGGCAACTGCACGCCGGCGGTCTCGCGAAGGAAGACCCAGTGCTCGCCGCCCTTGTCCGTGTGGTCGAATACGGTGAGCATGGAGCCGTGACGGGCACAGTGAGAGAACGCCAGCCGGCGGATCACGGCCGGGCTCACGCGGATTGGTACGGGCGGGGACTCGATGATCCGCTCACCGATCGGCAGCTTGGCCCGGAGCAGGTATCGCCCGGGCGTAAGGCCTTCGAGCAGGTATAGAGCCGGATCCTGGTGGAACTCGCGCGACTGGTTCGGCTCCACTTGGACAAAGCCGGGCTCCGGGTCTGGCGGAAGTCGTAGGCCCGAGGTCAGGGCCCTACGATAGGCCAGCCCGGAGGTGCTATAACGCAGCCGCCCGTCTTCGCCCTGGAATTCGTACGTAATCGGGACGTAGGGGCTGCTTTGCACCTGAACAGCTTCCCGGCTGCGGTTCGTCAAGACAGCCTCCAAGGCGAGGGATTCCCCCGAGATGACGTCGGTGCGGCCCAGCGAAAGCGTGAGTTCGGGTTCGGGCATCGGTCCTCCTCTTTGTTTTGGCGCCCTGTTGATGAACGGCGGACAGCCGGCGCCCAGCAGCGCAAGCGAAGCTGCCCGACGAGTAGGGCGGTGAGGCCGGCCGCTCATCAGTCTGTCAGTTTCCCGTCCGGATTGGTGATTCCCTCCACCGCCCAGCCCCGGTTTCTCAGCAAGCACTTGCCGCAAAAGGCCTGCGGTTGGCTGTCGTCGTAACTCATGACGCAAAAGCGGTCCCAGCACTTCTGATGGTCAAACTTCGCGGAGCTGAGGTTGGGATTCATCGCCGAGTCGTGTTGCGCCTTGTTGGCGCCGGCCGGCGCCTTTTCCGAGGCCGAACCCTGGGCGTGCTCCAGGTGCCGGTGGTGGCCCATTTCGTGCGCCCACGTGGCGGCATCACGCGGCCTGAAAAGCCAACAACCTCCGAGCGGAAGCCCTATAGCGGACAGCGGCAACCCGCCCTTGAGCACCTTTCGGTCAACCTCCTTCAGGTCCAGGAAGGTTCCCTTACAGCCGGGCATCAGGCAATGCGGGGGCAAGGTGACCGGAATACCTGTTTTGTCGTCTTTCACCGTGGAATTTTCATCATTGGCCACCTGGCAATAATATTTCTTGCATTGTTTGCACAACCATTCAATCACCAAAACCGGAGGTGAGGCAACAAACTCTACCAAAAGGTGGCCGCGGAGCAGGCCGAACTCTGCTTCGATTTTTTCTATCAATCGCATCATGAGCGGACGGCTGTAGTAATCCCAGGCGAGCGAGTCCAGGTCGCCGTGCAGCCAGGTATTGTAGTCGCTCAAGCGTTGTTCCCTGACTGGGATGCCGTAGTGGGGCACGTGCAGGTAGGGCCAGATGTAGCCTTTGCTGAACTTGGGTTGGGCAGCTCCCTTGGCCTTCTCGTCCCAGACATTCGCCTTGGGAACATGCTTCGTGACCAGATCTTCGAACTCCGAGGTCGTGATCAGGTCTTCGGCTAAAAACGATTGTGGGTGGCCTGCCAGATGCACAAAGTGGACATAGGCAGGCTGGTAATACTCGGCGGCCTCCTGTGCGGTGCTCTCCCACCCCGGTTGGGGGTTCGGTGTCCAGTCCACGTAGCCGCGGAAGCAGGTCTTGCGCCAGACTCTCAGGCCCGCGGTGCGCGCCAGAGGCCGCTTGGGATAACGCCTCTCCAGCACGCTGCGATTGGGGAAGTCATTGCCTCCCGGCAACGGCTGGAAGCTCACTTGGGCGCAGAAAACGTAGCCGTCGCCCGCGATCCGTGAGGGCCGCAGATAAACTCCGGTTACTCCTACGTACTCTGGATACAACTTGCGGGGAGACTGACCCAGATCATCATGAACCAGCGTGCAGACGGTGCGGACGCCCTGGTCGTCGAAGGCAAGCCAGGGCAGCAGGCTGTTGCGCTCCCCGAAGCCGAAGGGCGCTTTGTAGTAAGTGGAAAGATCTGCCGGTAGGATGCCGCCGCAGTCAGCTTTTCCGTATTTCTCCGGACAGTTTGTGCTGACAATTTCCTGGATAAAACGGCGAACGCGGTGGTTCTTCTTGTCGTATCCGGGTGGCACGGGCAAGGACTTGGTGTCTTCCGGCAGCTCGCGGAACGTCCAGTCCACGCGGATGGGGCCGATCGCGCGGCGCATGGCTTCGGTGACCTGCGGGGGTGAGCCCGTGGGCTCCAGCGGGTCGCTCTTGGAGAGCAGGGGAAGACAAACCTGCACCGGGATCCAGGGCCGGGGGATGGATTCCTTGTCTTTGGCGACGCGCTGATCGCCGATGTCCATTTTGCCGCGATAGTTGTCCATATCCAGCACGCCATAACCTTGGAATGAGGCTAGGGCTATATCCACCGGGTCCACAACGCGGCCGTTCCAGGCTTCCGTGTAACAGTGGCGGTCGTCCACCCAGACGATCAACTCCCTGTTGGGGTCGGCGAGCCGCCGTGAGGCTTGGCCGAGATCGAGGTCGGCACGGGAAACCGGGTCCCCGAACAGAGGACGCTGCTGCTTGGGGAGCCGGATGAGTTCGGTCTTGGTGTCCGCATCCAGTTCCCCCGTCGGGCGGAGGCGCCGGAAGCCGCCGCCCGGTCGCGGTTTGGGCCAGGAGCGCTGGAACTCCCGGAGGGCGATTTTGAAATCCTCGCGCTCGACATCGTCGTCAATCGGCCCGGGATGGTAGCCGGCCCTCGCCAGTCTGAGCTTGATGGCCTTCACGGGCTCGGCCGCGGTCTCGACCACCGGATAGAAGGGTGCGATGGCCAATTGGAGTGAAATCGGGTCTTTCCAATAATCGGCCGGGTCACGCCCCGTATCGGCGTGACACCAGAGGCGAACCTCCGTGTGCGCGACGGCCAGAGCAAGCCCGTCGTCAGTGAATATGTCCGTATGAGCCTGGATCTGCACCCGGTAAGGCATGCGATCAGCTTGGGCGATCGTCAGCCCCTCGCGCCACGGATACTCGTGGTCGCCTTGGGTGAGGTCCGCGGCGCCGAGGGCTTTCCGGAACACGGGAACGTCGTCCTTGTCCCAGATGATGAGCTGGCCGTGCTTCAGCTTCGTGCTGTGCAGGACTTTCCAGCGTATCTTAAGACATTCTTCCCGGGGGCGGGGCACGCCGCCTGCGTCGGGGCGCTCGAATTCGACCCAGAAAGGTTCCAGGCAGATCCGTGCCCGGCGATCGGCGCTTTGCTTGTAATATCGCAGTAAAACCGTGTAAGGCGAAAAGGCGACGTTGATGTATCGGGGCTGGCCGTCCCGCGGTTTCAGGGCCCCGTCGGCGGCTTTGCTTTCACCCTTCCACCCGTCGTAACGGTAACTGGCCCGCGGGCGCCTCACGCCCAACAGGGCGGCGAAAACGGGGATATCGAGCGGGGAAAAGGAGTAGTTCACGAATTCGCCGACCTGATTGGGCATAGCCTTGGCGTAATTGCTGGCATAGACTTCCAGCTCGACTTTGTCCGCCCGTTCCTTGACGCCTTCGAGTGAAAATTCGATCTCACAGCTTTCCTGGCCAGGGATAAACCACTTGTCCAGCCTGGTGATGCTGATGGCCGGCGCCGGCAGAATCTTGCGGACGAAGATACTGTGGGTCTGTTCCGTGGGCAGGCCGTCGCGGCGGAAGATCCTGGGAACGAGGATGCGGCGATTGGTTCCCAGAGCGGGGTCGAGCACGGAGCGGCTCGGATCGTCCTCAGGCTTCCGGCAGCCCACGATTTCGATGAGAGCGCGATTCACCTCGGCGGGATCGTCGGTGCCCCAGTTGTAGCGGGCCAGGTCCTTCCACGTCACGCCGGGCTCGCAGGTTCGCGAAACGATCGAAGCCAGGGTGTCGCCGGGTTGAACCGAGTACTGCGGCGCCGAGTCCCGACTGGAAAAGACAAAGGGCATGCCGACTATCGGGGGGTATTCTACTTGAAAGGGAACCTCGCCGCAAGGGCACAGACCGCCGGCTCTGATCTCATGTTACATTCATTGCTTCGGGGATCCGGATATGAGCATGACGCGACGGACACTGCTGGCGGGGACCGCTGGTCTGGCCCTGGCCCAACGCCGCCGCACTCCCGCCGCCCCTCCCAACGTGGTCCTGATTCTGGCCGACGATCTGGGCGCCTGGATGCTGGGTTGTTACGGCAACAAGGAGATCCGCACGCCGAACATTGATTTGCTGGCGCGCGCGGGGACGCGCTTCGTGCACCACTTCGTGGTCACCCCCATCTGCTCGGCCAGCCGCGCCACCCTGTTCACCGGACGCACGCCGCGCCAGCACGGCATCCACTGTTTCCTGACCGACAAGCCGATCGAGGATCCGCCCCAGGGGCAGAAGGCGCCGCCCGAGTCCTTCGCCCGCGAAATCATGATTTCCGACCTGCTGGCCGCGCGCGGCTACCAGTGCGCCTATCTGGGCAAATGGCACATGGGAAACGACGAGAACCCGGGCCACGGTTTTACTTACACCTACACGCTCGGACCCGGCCTGCGAACTTACCGCGATCCCGTCATGTATCTGAACGGCCAGCGGGTGCAGGAAAAGGGCTATCTGGCGGAGTTACTCACGCAGAAAGCCTGCGAGTATATCGAAAGCCGCAAACCCGGGGAGCCGTTTTTCCTGGTGATCGGGCACCTGAATCCCCATACGCCCTACGAGGGCCACCCCGAGAAGTATTACGAAATGTATCGCGACGTGCGTTTCGAGACCATCGGCTGGGAGCCCGCGGCGCCCAACGCCCTGCGCGAGAAACAGTATCTCAACGACATCGTCGGCAACATCCGGCGTTGCGCGGCGACGGTGACGGCGCTGGACGATCAGATCCCTCCGGTGCTGGCGGCGCTGGACAAACGCGGCCTGCGCGACAACACGCTGGTGATCTTCACGGCGGACAACGGCTTCCTGCTGGGACGCCACGGTTTGTGGAGCAAGGGGCTGGCCTCGAATCCCATCAATATGTACGAGGAAGTGATGGCCGTTCCCATGATCTGGAACTGGCCGGGGAAAGTTCCGCCGCAGGCGGCGCGTCCCGAGTTAGTAAGTTTCCTGGATTTCTTTCCCACGCTTTGCGAAGTGACCGGCGTCGAACCTCCGGCGGACCGCAACTTGTGCGGGAGGAGTTACTGGCTTTTGGCCTCGGGGCGCGCGCGGGAAATGAAGGAGCCGTGGCGCAACCTGGTGTTCGGACATTTTCGCAATACGGAGATGGCGCGCGATGCGCGTTACAAGCTGATCCTGCGGGACCAGGGCGAAGGTCCCGGCGAGCTGTACGACCTCCGCGAAGATCCGCGCGAAAAGGTCAACCAGTACGACAACCCCGAGTTCGTTACGGTGCGCGACGCCTTGCGGCGCCGAATCGAGGAATGGCGGCAGCGCTGCGGCTGAGAAACTGGCTGCGGGAGGTGTGGCATGGCGGTGATGCTGGCGGCTTTGGCGTGCGCGGCGGCGATGGCCCTCTCCGCCATCGAGCTGCCCGGCTTGCGCGAGCCCGCGCGGGTCGTGTGGGATTCCAATGCGATTCCGCACATCTTTGCCCAAAGCGATGCGGACGCGATGGCGGTGCTCGGCTACGTGCACGCGCGCCACCGGTTTTTCCAGATGGACCTGCTCAGGCGTCAGGCCTCGGGCACGTCGGCGGAATTGCTCGGGCCGGCAGCTCTGCCGGCCGACATCCGCGCGCGCACGCTGGGTTTGAGGCGTGCCGCGGAAGTTTCATGGGAGGCCCACGGGGCCGCCATGCGCGCCCTGCTGGAGGCCTATGCGCGCGGAGTGAACGCCTGGCTGCGCGAAACGAGAACCCTGCCCCCGGAGTACGCCGCACTGCGGCTCACCCGCGCTTCGATCCCCCAGTGGACCCCGGTGGACAGTCTCGTGATCGCCAAAGCGCTGGCCTTCCAGCTTTCTTTCGACGCCGAGCTGGACGTCGCACTGACGCTCGGCTTGGCCGCGGCGCAGCGCGCCGGCCAGCGTCGGGGATTCGACGGCGCGACGCTGTTCTCGGAAGACCTCATGCGCTCGGCGCCGTTCGATCCGACCATCTCGATTCCGGGCTTCCGGCCGGCCCGCGCCGCGGCTGCCTTGCGGCAAGCGCGGGTGGACTATCGCCTGCCCAATCTGGCGACCACGCTGCGCGCAGAGACGCTCGAGCTGGCCCGGCGATATCTGGACCACGCCCGGCGGGCGCCCCTGTTCGAGGGCACGCTGGGGCCGCGCGGGGCCAGCAACTGGTGGGCGCTGAGCGGGCGCCTGACGGCCACGGGATTCCCCATGCTGGCCAGCGACCCGCACATGACGCTGAGCGCGCCGCCAGTTTGGTACGAGGCGCATCTGGTCGTGGCGGCCGATCCCGAGCGCGGGCCGATGAACGTCGCCGGCGTCACGCTACCCGGCGTGCCGGGAGTGATCCTGGGTTGCAACGAGCGGCTGTGCTGGGGCGCCACGATGAATCCGCTCGACGTAACAGACGTATACGAGGAGCGTCTGGTGCTCGATCCGGCCACGCTGCGCCCGCGGGCGACGATTTTCGAGGACCGCGAAGAGCCCCTCGTGGTGATCCCGCAGCGCTACCGCGTGAACCGGGCGGCGGGCGGGGCTACGGACGACGTGATCGAGGCGTCGGTGGGGCCCTTCGAGGGCGGTTTGACTTTCATCGTGCCGCGCCGGAACAACGGACCGATCGTCTCGGTGGAGATCCGCGGACTGAGCCTGATCGGGTTGAGCGTCCAGTATGCGGGTTGGGGTCCGACGCGCGAGCCGCAGACGTTTCTCGAGTTTGCTCGGGCGTCCAATGTTGTGGAGTTCGGCCAGGCGCTGCGTTGGTTCACTTTCGGCTCGCAGAACTGGGCGTGCGTGGACGCCGACGGCAACATCGCGTATTTCACCAGCGGCGAGTTGCCCTTGCGCGAGGATCTGGAGACTCTTGGCCGGCCCGACGGCGCGCCGCCCTGGATGATCCGCGACGGCACGCACCGCTTCCGCAACGAGTGGCTGCCGTCGCGCACGCGCCAGCCCGGGCAGGCCCTGCTTTACGAGATCCTGCCGCGGGATGAGATGCCGCACGTCTACAACCCGCCGGAGGGATTCGTCGTCAGCGCGAACAATGATCCGGTGGGGGTGACGCTGGAAAACAATCCCTTGGGATGGAGGCGCGCTACCGGCGGCGTTTATTACCTGAGTCCGGGCTACGACGGCGGCTTCCGGGCGGGCCGCATTGCGGGCCTGATCCGCGACATGATCCGGCGCGGCGAGCCGATGACGCTGGGTACGATGGCCAGCATCCAGGCCAATCACCAGATGCTGGACGCCGAGATCTTCGTGCCCTGGATCGCGGCGGCGTGGGAGAATGCGCGGCGTGACGGGGCAGGCGACGCGCTCCAAGCGCTGGCGCGCGATCGCGATGTGGCGGAGGCGGTGGCTCGTCTGCGCGCATGGGATTTTTCCACGCCCACGGGGATCCGGGAAGGTTTCGACCCGGGCGACGAGCCGGGAGCGCTGCGCGATCCCTCGCACGACGAGGTGCAGGCGAGCATCGCGGCGACGATTTACAGCGTCTGGCGCGGCCAGTTCATTCGGCTGACCGTGGATGCGACGCTGGAGCGAGCCGGGCTGGGAGGCTTCGACGTGCCGGACGATCGGGCGTTGGCTGCGCTGCGTCTCCTGCTCGAGAACTTCGTTGCCACGCGCGGGCGGGGCAGCTCGGGGGTCAACTTCTTCGATGCCGAGGATGCGCGCACGCCCGAGGAGGCGCGGGACTTGCTCATTCTGCGGGCGCTTCGGCGGGCACTCGATTTGCTGAGCGGGGAGGCCTTCGCGCCGGCGTTCGCGCGCTCGCAAAACCAGGACGATTACCGCTGGGGCAGACTGCATCGCGTGGTGTTCCGGCACCCGCTGGGCGGATCGTTCAACCTTCCGCCGGCGGGCGGCTTCACGTCGCCCCTGTTGCCGGGATTCGCGCGATCGGGAGGTTTCCAGGTCGTGGATGCATCCAGTCACGGGGCGCGGGCGGCGACGGCAAATGGCTTCATGTTCGGCAGCGGACCGGCGCGACGGTTCGTGGGCGAGGTTTCGCCGCGCGGCGTGCAGGCGTTGCAGGCTATTCCCGGCTACCAGGCGTGGCTGCCGGAGGCGCCGGGAGACGCGGCGAGGTTGGCAAGGTGGCTGGTCAACGCCTACCACCGTTTGCCGGTCGCGCCAGAAGAGGCGGAAGCCGACAGGGTCCGCGAGGAGCAATTCACACCGGCCGCGCCGTGAAAGGCCCGGTCACCGCGGCCTGTGGTACAACGGCATTCAGGAGTCATGATGGTGCAGGATGATTTGTTTTCCCTGAAGGATCGGGTTGCCGTGGTCATTGGAGGCGGCGGCGTGCTGGCAGGCGCGATGTCCACGGGCTTTGCCCGCGCCGGCGCCGCGGTTGTCGTCGCCGATTATAACGGCGAGGCAGCCGAGGCTCGCGCCCGTTCGATTCGCGACGAGGGCGGACGGGCGATCGCGGTGACGTGCGACGCAACCAAACGCGCG
>Ga0197142_1004236_pt1 | contig 11683 bp, 10 predicted proteins | sample GBS60_MetaG_FD_148614 | JGI IMG/M metagenome (GOLD analysis project Ga0197142, IMG submission 148614) | Sediment microbial communities from Great Boiling Springs, Gerlach, Nevada, United States - GBS 60_MetaG | ecosystem: Environmental > Aquatic > Thermal springs > Hot (42-90C) > Sediment... | reverse complement strand
ACCTGACGGCAACCTCTACCTGGAATTCTTCGAAACTTATGACGACTTTCCCGACTGCGGGCAGGATGGCAACTGGGACAGTGGCACGCTGAGCTTCCAGTTCGGCACGACCCCGCCCTTCACTGGTTGGGATGAGACCACCAACGGTGGGGGCGATGCGGGCGACCTGCCAGGTACAGCGTAGATCGTCTCGCGACCCGAGGCAACCCCATGCCAGACCGCCGTCGCGCGTATCACGGGCAACCGAGCCGATGGCAGCGATGCCGACATGTATGTCATCTGCATCACCGATCCCGCTAACTTCTCCGCCAGCACGGTTGGTGGTGCCGGGTTCGACACGCAGCTGTTCCTCTTCAAGTGCGACGGCACGGGTGTGGTGCACAACGACGACTGCGGCAGCCTGCAATCGTGCATCGATAACTCCACAGGCTGCGTCACCGAGGCAGGCATCTACCTGTTAGCCATCACGGGCTACAATCAGGATCCGGTGGACAGCGATGGCAATCTCATCTGGAACGACTCTCCGTTCGGTGAGATTCGCTGTCCCGATGGTCCGGGTGCAGCGAACCCGATTGCGGGTTGGACAGGCTCTGGTGGCGCTGGCACCTACACCATCCAGCTGCAGGGTGCCTACTTCGTCGGCCCCGAGGGCTGTGCGACACCGCCTGGTTGCGAAGGGGATGTGAACGGCGACGGTGTCGTGGATGACGCCGACCTGCTGCAGGTGCTGTTCGCCTTCGGCAACTTCTGCATGGGTTGTCCGGAGGACCTGAACAACGATAACTGGGTTGATGACGCCGACCTACTGATTGTGCTGTTCAACTTCGGGTGCGGCGGCTAATCGCTTCTGATACAGTAGGGGCGCGATAACCGTGCTCCTAACAAGGTAGGGGCGTGGCGACCACGCCCCTACTTTATTTCCAGCTTTTAGGTATAATGGCTGCATGCATGGGCTGGCGGTGAGCTATGTGGAGTCGCTGATTGCGCACGCCCTACAGGAGGATGGCAGCGCGTGCGACTGGACTACGCTTGCGCTCATCCCAGCGGATGCTCGTACGGAGTGCGCCATCCGGGCGCAAGCGGAGGGGATTCTCTGTGGTGTTGAAATCGCCCAACAAGTCTTTCGCCAGCTGGACCCCACCGTTGAGTTTCCCGAATCGCGCGCGGATGGCGAGTGGCTTACACCTGACAGCGCTGTTTTGCGGATTTGCGGGCGCACACGCGCCATTCTGAGTGCCGAGCGCACCGCACTCAACTTCCTGCAGCATCTTTCAGGCATTGCGACGCTTACCCATCAGTTCGTTCAAGCGGTGGCGGGCACGGGCGCCCGCATCACCGATACGCGCAAAACCACACCTGGATTGCGCCTGCTGGAGAAATATGCGGTGCGCATCGGGGGCGGGGTCAATCACCGCTTCGGGCTGCACGATGGGATACTCATCAAAGATAACCATCTGATGGCGCTTGGGGGGGATATTCGGGAGGCGGTGCGACGCGCCCGCGCCTATGCCCCCCATATGCTGCTCATCGAGGTGGAGTGCAGCACGCTGGAGCAGGTTCAGCAGGCGATCGAGGCGGGCGCCGACGCGCTGCTGCTGGATAATATGCCGCTGCCAATATTGCAAGAGGCGGTGCGCAGGGCGAGGGGACGAGTGCGCCTGATTGAAGCCTCGGGCGGGGTCAACCTGCAGAATGTGCGTGCCATCGCCGAGACGGGTGTAGACCTTATCTCGGTGGGCGCTCTCACTCATTCAGCACCCATCCTGCCCATGCACTTGGAATTCTGAGAGGGCTGAATACCCGTGCCCGATATGCGTCCGAACTGGCAATCGGTCTATCCGGAGTGGCAGAGGGCGGTGGAGGAGCTGGCTTCGCTGCCAGGTCCGGTGATGGTGCTGGGAGGTGTGGATACGGGGAAGTCAACATTCTGCACGCTGCTGGTGCGTCAATATCAGCAAGCTGGGCTGCTCGCAGGCTATGTAGACCTTGACCCGGGGCAAAGCAATGTGGGTCCACCCGCCACCTTTAGCGGCTGTTTGGTACGCCACCCTATCGAGCGGCTGAACGAGCTGTCGCCAAGCGGACTGGCGTTTCTGGGGGATACGACACCGGCACGCCATGTGGCGCTGGCGTTGGCGAGTGCGCGACGCGTGCTGGATGAGTTGCTTGCGCTCCAGCCTGACCGGGTAGTGATAGACACATGCGGTTATATTGGGGGCTGGCACGCGCGCCAGTATAAGCTCATGTTGGTGGATCTGCTGCGTCCGCGCCTGATTGTGGGGCTGCAGCGTGAGCAGGAGCTGCTGCCGTTGCTGGAGGCGCTGCGTCGGCGAGCCGACTGGCGGGTCGAGGTGCTGCCCGTTCCTGAGGTCATCACGCGCAAGCCGCCGATTTTCCGCGCCCAATATCGACGCGTGGCGTTCGCCCGCTACTTTGAAAGCGGGCGCAGCCATACCTTGCCCATGAGCCAGATTAGCTTCATCGGCAGGCGATTAGGTGCGGGGGAGCCGCTTGGCGAAGCGACGAAGCGGCACCTGGAAAGCCAGATACGCGCCGAGCTGCTCCATGTGGAGCGGGCAGGTGACCACCTGCATGTGATTTTGCGGCAACCCCTGACCGAACAACAGATTGGGCTGCTGCAAGCGCTGACGCGCACGCATCGGCTCACCCTGCTACCCCCTTCTGCCTATCACTATCTGCTCGTCGGCTTGATTGACTACATGGGGCGCACCTTCGGCATAGGGCTTATCGAATCGATAGACTTCGAGGCGGGCACGCTGACGGTGCTATCGCCTGTGCATTCGGTGCAGCCGGTGCGCTGGGTGCAGTTGGGTTATCTGCGCGTGCTACCCGATGGCACGGAGCTGGGTGAGCCGCTTAGGGAGGGGTAGCGCGCGACAGAATCGCATGCAGGGCGTCGAGCGCCAACAGGTAGCTGTGCGCTCCGAACCCGCTAATCTGCCCCACACAGACAGGGGCTATCACCGAGTGCCGCCGAAACTCCTCGCGGGCATAAATGTTAGTCAGGTGAACCTCCACGGTGGGGATTTGCAGGGCGGCAATGGCGTCGCGCAGGGCATAGCTGGTGTGGGTGAGGGCACCGGCGTTGAGAATCACACCATGGATGCGCCCGCGCGCCTGGTGGAGTGCGTCGATGAGCGCGCCCTCATGGTTCGACTGCAGATGCTCGATCTCGATTTGGCGAGTGGCGGCGTGCTGGCGCATTTGCCCTATAATTTCTTCGAGCGTCATAGAGCCGTACAGGTGTGGCTCCCGCTCGCCGAGTAGGTTCAGGTTCGGACCGTTCAGCACCAGCACGCGCCACATCGCTGGTTCATTTCCGCTCAGCGAATATACTTATCGGGGTCTTGCAGGGCTTTGGCGCGGCAGCTGCCACAGCAGAAGTAGACTTTGCGCCCCTTGATCTCTGCCCAGACATCCTTGTTGACTGGTTCGCCGCTCACAGGGCAGGTGGTGATGCCGTCGCCTTTGCCAGCGAACTCCTTCGTGCCGCCTTGTGTGGCAGGCTGCGCTTTCGGTGTAGGCTGAGCGGCAGGGGTGGTTCGCTGCATGCGCTGCTGCTCATCGGCGTATTCATGCAGCATGGTGACCATCGTCGCGTCGGTACTGGTCGCAATCAGGATGCCCCCGCGTCGCGTCTTCGCAATCTCCCAGTCGAGCGAGCGCAGCACGCTCCGCTGCATCTGGCAGTCGCTGCAGAGCGGGGCGTTCTCGTCCTTCATCGCTTTGGCGAGCGCGTCCAGTTGCTTCTGGATGGCTTTGCCATCCTCCTCGTTGCGCCCTTGCACGACCCAGAGGATGCCATCATGCACCTTCACCCAGTCGGCAGGCTGCTTCGCGTTAGTAAGGATGCGGGCAATCTCGCCGCGCGCCTCACATGAGGGGCACTTCACCGTTTCTTGCGCGCAGACCGCGCCCAGCACCATCGAAACCATCGTCCACAACACCATGCGTCTCATCGCACAACCCTCCTCGATGCAAAGAACGTTCGAAACTTTGATTTGGTTCCCTGCTTCTCATCTTAGGCAGGGCTTTTCGATTTCCGAACAATCGCGCCGTCTCCCGTACCTAAGGAGATTTCTCCCCATCTTCGCTTCTCGTACACGCTCTAAAACGCTTCACAGTACGCCTGTTGGCACACCTTTAGAGAGAGCTGCACTAATGGGCGATCATTCTCTAAAATCACCAACTGGTCGCCTCCCGTGAAGCCAATAGGTTGGCAGGCGAGGTGGTAGCGTGCGGCAAGCTGCTGCAGCGCAGGCGCAAGCGCAGGCTCGGCAGACAGGATAACCTGTGTGGGCGACTCGCCAAACAGCCGTGCATCGAGGCGAGACCCCTCGTCCCTATGGGACAATCGCACCTGTGCGCCTATTCCTTCAATCAGCATACACTCCGCAAGGGCAACGGCGAAACCTCCATCACTGATGTCATGCGCCGAACGAATCAAGCGACGACGCGCCGCCTCCACCAGAAAGCGATGGAGCGACCTCTCCGCTGCCAAGTCGAGCATGGGTGGCACACCCCGCTCCAGCCCGTGAACGACCGCCAAATATTCGCTGCCACCCAGCCCCTGCAACGGGTCTGCATAGTCTGCGGGCGACACCAGCAGCACCATCAGCCCCGATTCGGGAAAGCCAGCCCCGACGCAATCCTCCACATTTTCCAAAATGCCCAACATGCCGATAGTCGGCGTGGGGAAGACGGCTCCATAGTGGCTCTCGTTGTAGAAGCTCACATTGCCCGATATGACGGGCGTTTCGAGGTAGTCGGCAGCGTCAGCAATACCACGCACGCACTGCTCAAACTGATAGAAGATGTCGGGACGCTGGGGATTGCCGAAGTTGAGGCAGTCGGTGATGGCGCGTGGCAGAGCGCCCGTGCATGCCACATTGCGGGCAGCTTCTGCAACAGCCAGCTGCGCACCCCGATAGGGGTGAAGGTAGCAATAGCGCCCGTTGCCATCGATCTGGAGCGCGATACCCTTCTCGGTTTCCCGAATGCGCAGCACCGCCGCGTCGCCCTTGCCTGGCGGTAGCACCGTCTGCGTGCCCACCAGCCAATCATACTGCTCATAGACCCATCGCTTGCTGGCGATGTTGTGCGAGCGGAGCAGCTGCAACAGGCAAGCATTCCAGTCGTCGGGGAGCGGCAGCGCTTCCAGAGAAAGCGACTGCACCTCGCGCAGGTAGGATGGCTCCTCTGTCTCAAGATAATAGGTGGGGCACTCGCGAGTGAGATAGGTCGCCGGGATCTCCGCCACAATCTCGCCCCGATGGCGCACGCGCACGACGCCATCCTCGGTCACCCGCCCGATGACCACCGCGTGCAGCCCCCACTTCTGAAACACCTTGGCAACTTCCTCTTCGCGCCCCGCTTGCACATACAGCAGCATCCGCTCCTGCGATTCAGAAAGCATAATCTCATAGGGTGTCATATTTGGCTCGCGCGTGGGCACGCGTGCGAGTTCGATTTCGACGCCCGTGCCCGATTTGGCGGTCGGCTCGCAGGTGGTGCAGGTCAAGCCCGCTGCCCCCATATCCTGCATGCCCAGGATGGCGCCCGTCTCGATGGCTTCCAGCGTCGCCTCGATGAGTAACTTTTCCATAAAGGGGTCGCCAATCTGCACATTGGGGCGCTTCTCCTGCTGATCCTCGCCCAGCGTCTCGGAGGCGAAGGTAGCTCCATGGATCCCGTCGCGCCCTGTGCTGGAGCCGACATACAGCACCGCACTGCCGGGCACATCGGCACGCGCCGGCACGATTCGATCCAACGGCACCACCCCCACCGCCATCACATTCACCAGCGGGTTGCCCGTATAACATGGGTGAAAATAGATTTCGCCTGCCACAGTGGGCACGCCGATGCAGTTGCCGTAGCTGGAGATGCCCTCCACCACATGCTCCAGCAGGTAGCGATTGCGGGCTTCACTTAGGGGACCGAAGCGCAGTGAATCCAGCAGGGCAATCGGGCGGGCGCCCATCGTGAAGATGTCGCGAATAATCCCTCCGACACCCGTCGCCGCGCCCTGATGCGGCTCCACAGCGGAAGGGTGATTGTGGCTCTCCACCTTCATCACGATGCCCAGCTGCCCATCCAAGGGCACGACGCCTGCGTTCTCAAAGCCTGCTCCCTCCAAAGCCTCCCGATACTTCCTGAACAGGCGGAGTACGGGGCGCGAATATTTATAGCCGCAATGCTCCGACCACATCACGGCGAACATGCCCAGCTCGGTATCGGTCGGCTCGCGCCCCATCAATTGCACGATGCGCTCATATTCGGCATCGGTCAGCCCCATCTCACGCCAGATCCGTGGCTCGCGGGTGAACACAGCGAAAGCGATTATACCTGCCCGATGGGCACCTATCGCTCCAAGGAGTAGCTGGTGGTTAGCACCTGAATATCGGCAACGATGACCTCTTCGGGTGGATGGGACAGCAGCACCCAGCGTGCCTGCATGCCGGGCGCGAGGCGACCCAGTTCGGGGTCGCGCGTGGCATAAGCCGCTCCCTCCGTAAACAGGCGCAGCGCCACAAGCGGTTCCAGCCCTTCATCGGGCAGCAAGCAGGTTCCATCCATGCTGGTGCGGGTCACGGCGGCACGCCAGCCGATGATAGGGTCGCCCGGCACCACCGGCTGGTCGGAACTGAAGGCGACGGCAATCCCGTGCTGGAGCCAGCTTCGATAGGGCATCAGCCGCTGGGCACGCGCGCCCAGCCCTTTCAGATAGGCACTTGTGAGCCACCACAGAAACTCTGGCTGAGGCACTGCCACCACGCCCAACGCCTGCATTCGCGCCATCAAATCATCCGCCATCAGCATGGCATGCTCAATGCGGTGGCGATGGTCGGCGCGAGGGAGACGCGTCAACGCACGCTCATAACCCTGCAGCACCAGCTCGATGGCGCGATCCCCAATCGCATGCACGGCACACTGCCAGCCTGCGCGATGCACCGTCCAGATGCGCTCCATCAACTCTTCAGGCTCATACATCAGCGTGCCTGTTGTGCCTGCGTCGACATAGGGTTCACGCAGGGCAGCGGTGCGGGTGGTAAAGGCGCCATCGGCAAAAAGTTTTATCGCGCCCCAGCGTAGGTCAGGATGCGGGCTGGGCGGCTCAGGCGTGAAGCCCACCGCTTCGCCCGATTGCTCCTGCCGCTCCAGCCAGCCGGCGCGCTGTGCCGCGCTGTAGAGGGGCATAAGGGTCAGGCGCACAGGCGCGCCCTGCTCCAGCGCACGGGCATAGGCGTTCACCTCCGCCTCCAAGTCGAGCCAGCCTGTGCTGGCGTCCGAGGCTGCCAAGATGCCACGCCGCGCCATATCGCGCGTGGCGCGATGGATAGCCTCCACCAGTTCAGTGCCGCTGGGCTTGGGAATATGGCGCGAGACGAGCGACGCCGCGCTCTCCAACAGGATGCCGGTCGGCTCGCCATGTTCGTCGCGCAAGATAGCGCCGTCGGGTGGGTCGGGTGTCTCGCGGGTGATGCCCGCTATCTCCAGCGCGCGACTATTGGCGGCGGCGCCGTGTTTGCTCACATGGTTCAGGAAAATCGGGCGTTCACGACTGACTGCATCCAGTTCGTGGCGTGTCAGGTGGCGTCCTTCGCGAAGGCGGTTTTGGTCATAGGCGCGTCCCAGAATCCAAGGTGCATCGGGATGGCGGGCTGCCCAGTCGCGCAGTCGCTGCTGGATTTCGGGGATGGAGGTGCAGTCGCGCAGGTCCGCCTTGCCCAGATCGATGCCCAGCGGCAGCACATGGCAGTGGCAATCGTTGAATGCGGGCACAATTGCGCCCCCGTCCAGGCGCACGCGTTTGGCAGCGGGAAAGCGTGCCCCCAGCTCGGCGCGGGAGCCGACCGCCACGATGCGCCCCTCATGCTCCACCATCGCCTCGGCAATCGGGCACGGCTCCCAGAAAGTATAAATCGGCACGCCCTCTATTAATCTCATTTTGAGATAGGGATTAGTTCGGCTTGTTGCTTGGGAGGGGGATGAGACGGATGTTGCGGAAGTGGATTTCGCCCCCTTCCGACTGGAGCGCGATTTTACCAGGTCTCACCTCGGCGCCCCAACCCTCGTTGACCACCTCACCGTTCACCTTGAGCGTGACGCGGTCGCCATTCACGATAATCTCGTACTCGTTCCACTCCGGCGCGGGCTTCTCGGCGGTCTTTTTGCGCCAGCGGTGGCGGGGTGCATTCTTATCGACGAACTCTGGGTCGGTCTCCAGCGGCGCGCCATCGATGAGCCAGAAGTCGCCCGAATTCATATACATCAGCTGCGCCTCGATGGAGCGGGGCCAGATTTTATGCTCGCCGTGCACGCGCAGTAGAACCCCGCTATTGCCCGGTTGCTTGCCTGGTGCCCAGCGCCATTCCAGCTTCAGGATGAAGTTGGTGTAGTCCTGCTTGGTGTAGATGTAGCCAGGGGGCGAACCTTTGCAGATTAGGATGCCTTGCTCCTTGTCCACGCTCCAAACATCCTCCATCTTCGCGTTCGGGTCCGCCAGATAGTAGTCCCAGCCGGAGAGGTCTTTGCCGTTGAAGAGCCGAATCTCCTTGCCGGCGGGCTTGGGCGTCTGCTGGAGCGTCAGCCCCAAGAGGCTCGCTGCAACAATCGCTATGCCAATCACGCCTGCCAATCGCATCGTCTATCCCTCCAAGCAGTTCCGATTCGCCTCGTGTCATTCGCCTCCTGCATGGGGTACTCTTTATGCGCCCATGTGGAGGTGGCAACCGATGCGAAGCAGAACGGCGGTATTAGGCATTTTGTGCCTTTTGTTTAGCTTGGTCGCGGCACAGCCGATGCTCAATCGGGAGCGCATGACCGAGCTGTTTATTCAGCTGGTGCAGATAGAGAGTGGCTCGGAGAACGAGGCGGAGATTTGCGCCTTTGTGGCGGAGAAGTTGCGCCAGTTGGGCGCAGAAAGCGTGCTGATCGACGACGCCAGCAAGCAGCTGGGTGGAACAGGTGGCAATGTGTTTGCCCGCTTTAGGGGGACGGTCGAGGCACCGCCCCTGCTGCTGAACGCGCATCTGGACACCGTATCGCCCACCACGGGCATCAAAATTATTCGCACCGAGAATGAGATTAAAACGGACGGACGCACTATTTTGGGCGCCGATAACAAGGCGGGCGTTGCCATCATCTTGGAGGTGCTGCAGACGCTGAAGGAGCGCAATCTGCCCCATCCGCCGCTGGAGATTATGTTCTCTATTCGTGAGGAGAAGGGCTTGCTGGGTGCAAAGGCGTTCGATGCAAGCCAATTGCGAGCGCGCTACGGGTTGGTGGTGGATGGGCGCGAGGTGCCAAGCGACCTTTTTATCCAGTCGCCCACGCACTGGAAGTTCGAGGTGGTCTTTCACGGGCGGGCGGCGCACGCAGGCGCGGAACCTGAAAAGGGGCGCAACGCCATCCAGATGGCAGCCAAAGCGATTGCCCAGATGGAGTGGGGACGCCTCGACGAGGAGACCTCCGCCAATATCGGCACTATCGAGGGCGGACAGGCGATGAACATCGTGCCCGACCGGGTGAAGCTGGTGGGCGAGTTTCGGGGTTTCGACCCGAAGCGGGTGGAGGAGTTGATAAACCGCTGGCGTGAACTGTGCGAGCGCGTCGCCAAGGAGCATGAGGGCAGTGTGGAGGTGAACTTCAGCAAAACTTTCGATGCTGTCCGCCTGACACCTGATGCGCCCATCGTGAAGGCAGCGGTCGCCGCGCTGAAGGAGCTGGGGGTGGAGCCGAAACTCACGCGCACAGGCGGTGGCTCTGATGCGAACGCCTTCAGCACGCACGGCATCCAGTGCTTAGTGTTCCCCACGGGAGCGAGCGACATCCACTCGCTCCAAGAGCGGCTCATCCTGCCCAACTTCTACACTTGTGGTGAAGCCGTGCTGCGCACCGTGCTGCACTGGGCAAAGGCAAGCAGGTCCCAATAGGCACAATGGCGATGGGGTAGCCCGCCAACCTTCAGAATGGCGGTTCAGGAGGCGGCACGATAAACTCCCCACTCTCACGCGTGTTGCCGGCGCGGTCAGTGGCGCGTACCAAGACGCGCGTCGTATTGCTCGGCAAGCTCGCCCGATAGCGATTCATCTCTTCAGCCGTCATGGCAAAGGTCTGCTGCTCTGTGCCGATACGCGCCACAACCTGCACCGCTGCAATCCCGCTGGCAGCATCCTGCACCGTGGCGAACACCCGAACAGCGTCGCCTGCATGTTCAATCTCAATCTGGCTGATTTGCGGTGGGTCTGTATCTTGAGTTGCGGAGCCGCCACCGCCACAGCCTGCAAGAATCGGTATCGATATTGCCAAAAGTCCCATTAGCTTCCGCATCTCATACCTCCTTTGAGGGAGTCTGTTTAGCGAGTGAGCAGGAGAGGTGCGCTGACTCGTGCCATCTGACCCTCATCTGTTTCCGCATAGACCGTGACCAGATAGGTGCCTGGTGGCAGTGCAAGCCCATGTTGGTCGCGTCCATCCCAAACGAGCTGCTGCATACCACGGCTGCGGCTGCGTCCCTGCTCCAGCGTGCGCACCGTGCGATTGCCCGCCTGAATGGTGACGGTCACCATCGCAGGTTCACTCAGGCTAAACTGGAGCGTGTAGTGTCCACCAGCACTGCGCCCACCCTGCACCTGTAGGTTTGTAATCCGCAACAGGCGACCAGTAGAGACAAGGGTCAACTCATAGCGGCGCGTGATGCCTTCTGGGGGCACCACGATTTGCCAGCCTGCGCTGCCCCGCAGGAAGCGTCGCTCGCCCGTCTCCACATCGCGCAGCACGGGGTTTATCCCGCGTGGCAGGCGGGCGATGTCGGGTGCGGTGATGAGCAGGGTGCGCGTGCGGGCTTCATCGCTGGGTGGAACCGTCAGCTCGAGTGTCCACTGGCGCTGGCTGCGAGTGCGAGGCAGCAGTTCCGCCTCCATCGGCTTGCCATCCCGCACCAGACGCAACTGCACGCCGCCAACAGCGTTTCGGCTGGGCGGGGTCGGCGGCATCGCCACCTGCAGCCCCTGCTCCGTGCCCGAAACACCGAGCATCACCTCATCATACTGGTCGCCCAAGTGTGCCCCGATTCGCAGGCTCCAACCGCCTCGCCCCTCGCGCGGCGCAGAGCGACTGGGCGTCGTCGCTGCAACCTCTGGCGTGGGCAGAATCAGCTCGCACGGCTGGTGTGCGTAAATCCAGTAGCCCCGCCACGGCTGCAGTTGATGGTCAATCCCGTTCAGCAGCTGCGCGTCGTACACGAGGCGGTAGCGACCCTGCTGTGGGTTCGACGGGTTCGGCTCCCAACCCCACAGGTATGGCTCCACAAATTGCTGGGCACTGTTGGAATCCAACGAGTAGAGGACGCCATTGACGCGCACTTGGGTTGCGGCGCGGTTCCACACCAGCGGCTCTGTCCACGGGTTGGCGATGAGGTTCCAGCCTTGCTGCAGCGCGACGGTGTAGCTCTGTTCGGGGTCGGGCAGGTTGCCGACGATGTTGGGCTGGACGGCGTTGGGCAACAGCACCCAGTAGCCACGCCCGATTTGGGCTGCCGTTGCGCTGTCAGGATGCTGCACATACTGCCCCGTTGCGGGGTTGTAGGTCGCCCACTGGTTGTTCTGGAAGCCGAACAGACTCTGCACATCGGGGTTGTCCAGCTGCACAGGGATACCGA
>Ga0197142_1004233_pt1 | contig 11689 bp, 12 predicted proteins | sample GBS60_MetaG_FD_148614 | JGI IMG/M metagenome (GOLD analysis project Ga0197142, IMG submission 148614) | Sediment microbial communities from Great Boiling Springs, Gerlach, Nevada, United States - GBS 60_MetaG | ecosystem: Environmental > Aquatic > Thermal springs > Hot (42-90C) > Sediment... | reverse complement strand
CCAATTTACGGCTTTGCCAGCGAAGGATATTGGAACGACATCGGTCACATCGGCAATTACTGGGAAGCAAATCGGTCGGCTCTAACCAAAAAGGCTCCAATCCACGATTGCCCGTTGGTTGAAGTGGAACCAGCCATTTTTGTCCATCCCACCGCTCAAATCTCTGAAAGCGCTCGTTTGGAAGCGCCCTGCGCTGTCGGCGCTCAAACCGTTATTGAAGCAAATGCCTGTGTCCGAAACGGCTCAATCATTGGTGACCATTGCGTTATCGGAAGCGATGCGGTGATTGACAATTCAATCCTTTGGTCGCGCGTCACAGTAAGCCCGAAGACTGTTCTGCAAGGTTGCATTGTGACTGACAAATGCATCGTTCACGCTCCAGACGAACCCGTCAGGAAAGCCATCCTCGTCGGGCGTCGTTGAGAAAGTTGGAAGGAGTGGCAGAGCAATGCGGTGGTGGACAAAGCGGTTGCAGGGAGAGTTGGAACGGACAATCCAAACAGCGATTGACGAAGGTCACACCCCGGGCGCTGTCATTTGTGTCGGCACTGCAGAAAAAATCCTTTTCATCAAAGCGTTCGGCAAGCGACGAGAAGTCCCATCTCCCCAACCGATGGAACTTGACACGATTTTTGACCTCGCTTCTGTCACGAAGGTGGCTGCAACAGCACCAGCAATTTGCTTGCTTTGGCAGCAAGGCAAACTGGACATCCATGCCCCCGTTAAACGCTACTTGCCAGAATTTTCGGGTGGACACAAAGATAAGGTGACCTTGCTACACCTGTTGACCCACACATCAGGGCTGCCTGCCTTCAAAAACTACCTGCGCATGGGCTTGAAAGGGCAGAAGGAAGCCATAATCGCTGACATCTGCCGAACACGCTTGAAAGCGAGCCCCGGAAAAGTCTTCGTCTACAGCGACTTGGGTTTCATCCTGTTGGGCGAAATTGTTGAGCGAGTCAGCGGCTTGAACTTGGACAGGTTTTGTCGCCAACACATTTACGAACCGCTGAAGATGGACTGGACAAGGTTCAACCCGCCAAAAAGTTGGCACTACAAATGCGCTGCAACGGAATGGCGTGACGGGAAAATGACCCAAGGCGTCGTCCACGACCCGAACGCTTTTGCCTTAGGTGGCATCGCCGGTCACGCTGGTTTGTTTTCAACGGCTTTTGACCTCACTCGGTTCTGCCAGATGATTCTGCGCGAGGGCGAACTTGACGGAGTGAGGATTTTTGAACCCGAAATTGTGCGGGCGATGAGGACAAACCACTGTCCCGTTGAAGGTGTCCAAAGAGGGCTCGGTTTTGACATCCAATCGCCGTATTCGCCGCAAATGAAGGGCGAAAAATTTCCCGTCGGCGTCTTCGGACATACAGGATACACGGGGACTTCAGTCACCATTGACCCGTCGGCGAAAGCCTTCATCGTCCTGCTGACAAACCGAGTTCACCCTGACGACAAACGAAACATAGCGTCGTTGAGGAAATCCGTTGCGAACCTGATTGCTTCGGCAATTTACGGGTGATGCCTCATCGGACGACTTTCACCCTAAAGGCGTTCCAATCCCGAGCATAGTCAAGGTAGCGGGAGATGTTGTCAGTGTTCCTTTCAATCCTGTCCAACCGTCGCTCAATGCTTTCAAGTCGCCTGTCAATGGAACGAAGGAGCGAGACGACATCGTTTTGGCTGTGGGCAGGGGTGAAGATGGCTTGGGCAAGCAACCCCAACCCTAAACCGAGCAGAAACAGCAAAGCAGCGACACGCCACGAACGCATCTTTCTCACCTCCCGCTTAATTTTGCAACCTAAGACAAGTGTAAGCGTGCAGGCGTGCAAGCGTGCATAAAGATGCGGAGTGCTAAGTGCGAGGTGCAAAAGTTGTCAGGAACTTGGTAGCGTCGCCCCTTGTGGGCGACGGTCATTTAACACTCTCCAAAAACCATTCGCTACTCGCTATTCGCCACTCGCTTGCCGTTAACCGTTTCTTAACCTTTCCCCTCTGGCACTGTCTTTGGCTGTGTGCTAAAAACGAATTGCCCAAATGGCAGGTTCAAGCACTGAACCTTGAACGCTCAACGCACAACGCTCAACTCTTTTGGAACGGAGGTTTCGCCCGATGAAATGGGAAAGCGAACTTCGTCTCCGCCAAGAAATCACAAAAGCAGGCAGACGGTTGTGGCAAGACGGCTTGGTCGCTCACACCGATGGCAACATTTCGGTTCGCCTTGACGAGGATTGGGTTCTGATTACGCCTTCTGGTGTCAACAAGGGCGCATTGAAGCCATACCAGATTTTGAAAGTGCACCTGCACAACGGCGAAGTTGACGGCAACGGGAAGCCGTCCGTAGAAACGCCTTTGCACCTCGCAATTTACCGCATTCGCCCCGATGTCAATGCAGTTGTTCACGCTCACCCGCCTTATGCGACTGCGTTCGCTGCTGCAGGAGTTGCCTTGACAGAACCTGTCTTCCCTGAGATGATTGTCCGCTTCGGAGAGATTCCCCTTGTGCCCTATGCGACTCCGGGCACTGACCGGTTGGCTGAACTTGTTGCCGAAGCCCTTCAAGACCACGATGCAGCGTTGCTCCAAAATCACGGCGCAATAACCGTCGGGCGAACCCTTGAAGAGGCTTGCGGGTTGATGGAAGCGTTGGAATGGACGGCTAAGGGCTTGTGGCTGGCGAAGGCTTTGGGAAACGCAATCCAACTGACTCCATCAGAAATCGCTCGCTTGTTCGCAATGCGGTCCAATCCAGTTCGGTGAAAGAGGTGCTGGCAGGAATGAAGGCAAGCAGAGCGGCAAGGTGGGCTCACTGGCAAGAGAGGTTGATTGTGGTTCTGCTTTTCGCAAGCGCGTCCGTTTCGGTCGTCACTACTTTGGCAATCGCCATCTCCCTCGGCGTTGAAGCGATTGGCTTCTTCCGGGAAGTTCCGCTCATCCGATTTTTGACCGAGCGCGAATGGACACCTTTGTTCGCCATCAAAAAGTTCGGGATTTTGCCTCTCGTGTGCGGGACATTCCTCGTCGCCGGAATCGCAATGCTTCTCGCAGTCCCGATGGGTGTCCTCATAGCAACCTACTTGGCAGAGCATGCTTCAGAGCGGGTTAGGCGATTACTCAAGCCAGTGATTGAAGTTTTGGCTGGGATTCCTTCCGTGCTTTACGGCTATTTCGCTTTGCTCTTCGTGACGCCACTGCTTCAAAAGTTCATCCCATCCCTATCGGGCTTCAATGCACTTTCGCCGGGCATCGTTTTGGCTTTCATGGTCTTGCCGACAATCGCCTCACTCAGCGAAGACATCATTTACTCTGTCCCGCAAAGCATAAGGGAAGCGTCCCTCGCGTTGGGTGCGACGAAGTTGCAAACGACTTTTAGGGCAGTTTTGCCGGCAGCAGGGTCAGGCATTGTCGCTGCTTGCTTGCTCGGCTTTTCGCGAGCCATAGGCGAAACGATGCTCGTGACAATCGCAGCAGGTCAAATGCCCAACCTAACCTTTAACCCCCTTGAACCTGTGCAAACGATGACTGCTTACATCGTCCAAGTCTCCCTCGGCGATGTCCCTCACGGTTCACTTGAGTATCGGACAATCTTCGCCGTCGGCTTGACATTGTTCCTCATCACCCTCGTGTTCAACCTGTTCGGTCTTTTCCTCCGCGAGCGTTTCATCCGAACCTTCCAACGGTTCGCTTGAAAGGCAAACTGCGAGGTGAGCAATGGTGGAAGCCGTCACAGCGCCGAAAGTTGAAATTGAAGCAGTCCGAAGGCGGCGACGGGAAGTTTTGATGGAATGGCTTTTCCTCGTTCTGGCTTGGGTCGCACTTTTGCTGACCATCTCCGTCCTGCTCGCCATCTTGGGCAAACTTTTCGCCGATGGGTTGACGAGAGTTAACTGGCAGTTCTTGACAAGTTTTCCGTCACGACGACCGGAAGAGGCAGGAATTTTCTCGGCTTGGGTCGGGACACTTTATGTCATGACTTTGACGGCAGCCATTGCTTTGCCGCTTGGTATTGGTGCAGCCATTTACCTTGAGGAGTTCGCCTCCCGTAACTGGTTCACCCGTTTGGTTGAACTGAACATCAGCAATTTGGCTGCCATCCCAGCAATCATTTACGGTTTGCTCGGCTTGCAAGTTTTCGTTCGGTGGTTTCGTATGGGCGAAAGCGTTTTGGCTGGCGCTTGCACTTTGGCGATAATGAGTTTGCCCGTCATCATCGTCGCTTCAAGAGAGGCATTGAGGGCTGTCCCTGTTTCAATCCGAGAGGCAGCATTGGCTTTGGGTGCGACGAGGTGGCAGACCGTCCGTGACCATGTCTTGCCTTTGGCGATACCGGGCATTTTGACAGGGACAATTTTGGCTCTTTCGCGGGCAATCGGTGAAGCAGCGCCTTTGGTGACAATTGGGGCATTGACCTTCGTCGCCTTCCTACCCAAGTCACCTCTTGACCCATTCACCGTCTTGCCAATTCAAGCATACAACTGGGTTTCGCGCCCTCAGCCTGAATTCCACCGCAACGCCGCTGCCGCTTTGATTGTTTTGCTCGCATTGTTGCTTCTCATGAACAGCATCGCCATTTACCTTCGCAACCGCTACCAACAAAGGTGGAGGATTTGAAGGCGTTTCAAACCCAACGAACCACAGGCATCAAAATCAAAGTTGCCCACAAAGCGAGGCGAACTGCGTTCATCCAATCACGATACTGGTCTTGGAACAAAGGCGACTTTCGCTCAGTCTTTTCCCTCTTCCGCTTCATCGTTTCCAGCCAAACAAAAGTCGCTGTCAACCCCAAAGCGGTCACTTCAAGGAGCGGCAGGTAGGGTTGAGGCGCAGTTGTCAACTTGAGTAGCCTTTCGGCAAATATGCCAAACATCCCGTATCCGAACAAGTGCCATGCAAACCCGGCGAGCCTTTGCGGGAGGAAGTAAGGAGCCCAAATCACGACAGTGACGAAAGTGCCCCAAATTGCCATCCCGCCGACACTCGGGTTTTGAAGGCAGTAGCCCAACAACTCGCCAATTAAACGCTCCATCTCAAAGCACCTCCCCATTGAAATCGCCGCTAACATTTTAGCCCAAGCAAAAGTTTGAACGCAAGGGTTGAAGTCAACAAAGAAGTGCCGGGTGCGAGGTGCGGAGTGCGATATTCTGTGCGGAGTGCGAAAAGTTTAAAGTTTGGTAGCGTTGCTCCTTGTGGGCGATGGTCACTTAACTTTGCCGCCTACTATCTTCTGCCCTCCATTGTCAGCAACTCCAACCTGCCATCTATCCACCCTATCACCAAACCACGCCGCTTCCCATCAACCAACAACGCAAACACTTCCGGTCTCAACTCTTTCCTACCCAGCAAAACATCTCGCCATCGCAATTCTCCCGCCTTCGTCACCTCGCCACGATAAAGCCTCCAACGACGCCATCTGAAATCGTAGCCAAGCACTTCATCGTTCCCATCCCCGTCTATGTCAACCGCAAACTCAAGGTAAAAAGGCGCTTCCTGAAAGCGCCAGTTAGAGGGTGAAAGGGCTTGTTTGCCTCTCGGAAGCAAAAAAAAGACACTAAGTTCCACCTCTTCCCAAACCCAAAACTGCCATCGCACCTTCCCACCTTCTATCCAGATGCGAGGCAGAAAAAGCCAGACAGGGCGAGATTGAACGCCCCAGAGAGCCAACCAGTGGTCCAACCTAACCTGCTCACCAAACCCAACGCCCTGAACACTTATTCTGCCCTGCCACATTTTCAACCTGCCATCCCGCCACTGAAAAACCCAGCAATCTCTGCTGACTTTCGCCACCAAGATTTCCTTCCGACCATCTCCATCCAAGTCAAAAAGGTGCAGGTAAAAGTCAGCCCGAGTGACAGGCAAAGGCGACGAAGCAGCAATGACCTTCAGCCTTCTTTCCCTTCGGTCAAACTGCCAGATTTTCAACCGCCTGTCTTTTGCCACCATTACAATTTCCATCCATCCATCTCCATCCAAGTCGGCGACTTGCGGAGAGCCATAGCGCCTCCAAATGCCCAGATTTGTCCCCCTTCCTTCCTGCTCTCCCCAGAGAATCCAAGCAAACTTGTCTTGAACCCAAAGGGCGTCCAATAAGCCATCCCTGTCCAAGTCAGCAAGGTCTATAATTGCCTGACTTGTAAACCGAGATGCAAACTGCCACTCACCTTGCGGTGTCAAAGTAAACGCCCAACAATCACTACCTTGGGAAACCTTCAAGAAAACTGTCTTTGTGCCCTCACCTTCACAGATAGACGCGTCTTCTACTGGCGTGTCAGGGAAGTTTGGCAAAGGGTCAAGAATTGCCTTCCCTTCCTTCCATCTCAGCAACCTCAAGCGATTGTCCGCTGTCATGACAGGCAAGGCTTTCAAAACGGAAGAGCAATACACCCAAATTGCCCGACAGTTTTCAAAGTAAAGGCGAGAAGGTTTGTCAAACGGGAAGCGAACCCAAATAGGTGGCTTATCGCTTCTGATTGCCATCACCTCGGGGTGCTCATCGTCGTCAAGGTCAGTGACGAGCAAATTGTCAGGCACATAAGGCAACTTGGCGAGAAGTTTCCGTTGAAGGCGGAAAGGTGGTTGGGCTCGCCAAAGGGTGAAGGCAAAGAGCGAAACGAAGATAATGGCGAAAAACAAAAGGCGCTTTCCCATTTTCCCTCACCTTCGCCTCTCAAAAGTTGGCTTTTCTGTGCCATCGCTTCGGCGCATCAGTTTGTCCACGAGAGTTTTCAACACTAACCATGCCATCGGCTTTAGCCAGTGGTTGATGACGAAGTTTTGTTGAGCGCCGAAATCATTCGGCTTTCGGGAATTGTGGGATGGCAAACTTCTCGGTGAGCCCAATCTTTTGCCCAATCTGCCGATTTGCCGACTTCACGATTTGCCGAAAATTTGGCTCGGCAGGAGCCTCGCCTTCCCAATTTCCGTGTCCCGTGCCCCTTGTCCCCTGTCCCTTGCAGCGGCGTGGATGGTTTTGGAGCGCATTTATGGAGCATTCAGGGGCAAAAACTTCACACAAACAGGCATCGGAATTTCAAGGGTGAGCCCAGTTGGTTCCAACTTGCCAGTTTGTGGGTCAATTCTGAAGACGACCAAATTGTCGCTGTCTTGGTTGGCTGCCAGAAGGTAAGTGCCAGTGGGGTCAATGCCGAAGTTTCTCGGCGTCTTGCCTTGAGTGGGTTGGTGACCGACGAAAGTCAACTTCCCTTCACCATCAATGGCGAAAATGGCGATGCTGTCGTGCCCACGATTTGAGCCGTAGAGGAAGCGACCTGAAGGGTGAACTTGAACTTCCGCTGTCGTGTTCGTGCCAGTGAAACCTTGGGGCAAAGTTGAAACCGTCTGAATTTCTGTCAATGTCCCCTTCACAGCGTCGTATCGGTAAGCGGTCACCGTTGAGTTGAGTTCGTTGATGGCGTAAACGAATTTGCCGTTCGGGTGGAAAGCGACATGGCGCGGACCAGCACCGGGAGCAGTGGCAACGAAGGGTGGGTCATTGGGTTTCAAAGTCCCCTTCGCAGCATCAAACTGGTAAACGAGCAACTTGTCAATCCCCAAATCGGCGACGATGGCAAATTTGTTGGCTGGGTCAAGGTTGACCGAGTGGGCGTGCGGTCCTTCTTGGCGTTGCGGGTTGACGCTTTTTCCTTCATGCTGAATTGCGCAAGTCGCTTCTCCCAAACGACCGTCTGGCAGAATTGGGAGCACAGCGACGCTCCCGCTGCCATAGTTAGCCACCAAAACGAACTTGCCCGTTTTGTCAACGGTCAGATGGCACGGTCCAACGCCTTTTGAAGGTTGCTGGTTAAGGAACTGCAAACCGCCATCAGGTTGAATGACGAAAGCGCTGACCGTCCCTTCTTTGTTGCCGCCCCAAATTTCGTTGACGGCGTAAAGGAAGCGAAGGGACGGGTTAATTGCGAGGAAGGATGGATTTGGAGTTTCAGCGACCAACCGAGGTTGGCTTGCTTCGCCAGTTTGCAGGTTGAACTCAAAAGCGTAAATGCCTTTGCTGCCCCTGCCAGTGTAAGTTCCGACATAAACCCTGACCAGTTCCATCCCCTTCTGCCTCCTTGTCTTTTGCCTTTCCTGCTCGGCAACAATCGGAGTTAACGGAGACGAACTAAAAGACGAACTTCGGCTGGCAGGCGAGAAACTTGACTGCCCGCACCCCAAAACCCCGATTAACGAACTCCCAAGCAATGTCAACAACTTCCGCCGTCGCATTTTCTTTCCGCTCCTTGCCTTTGGGTGCTGTCTCAATTATGCTACATCCCCGCAAGGTGCGACGCATGATTTGTGACGGAAGCGAGTGCAGTGGCACAAACTTTATTGTTGCCGCTTGAGCGTTCACTGAAGTTGCGATAGGAGTGAAGAAGCGTGAGGGTTTACCGAGACTTGACAGAAATAACTGTTCCTGTGCCCAGCACTCAGCACTCCGAACCTAAATCGCAAAGGGCTGTGACCATCGGCGTTTTTGATGGGGTGCACATAGGGCATAGGGTGTTGATTGGTCGGTTGATTTCGGAGGCAAGGCAGCAGGGCTTAACTGCGACGGTCATAACTTTCGCCAACCACCCTCAATCTGTTTTGAACCCACCTTCGCCGCCGCTTCTGACTACCGTTGAAGAGCGGTTGGAATTGTTGTCGGAGTTAGGCGTGGACGAAACAGTCGTTTTGCCGTTCACCCTTGAACTTTCACGGCTCACAGCGGAACAGTTTTGCCGTGAGATTTTGGTCGGCAAACTTGCTTGCAAGTTGTTGGTCGTTGGCGAGGATTTCGCCCTCGGGTATCGGCGGGAGGGGACAGTGTCAAGGCTGAAGGAACTGGGAGCAAAACTCGGGTTTGAGGTTATTGTCGTTCCACCAGTCACAAATGAGGGGACAAGGGTTTCAAGCAGTGAAATCAGGCAACTCCTCTTGCAGGGGGATATTGAACGGGCGAACGAACTTTTGGGAAGACCTTACCGAATAGTTGGCAATGTTGTCAAGGGAACGGGTCGGGGACGAAAACTCGGTTTCCCGACAATCAACTTGAAAGTTGAGCCCGAAAAATTGTTGCCGCGATTTGGGGTTTACGCTGGCAAGGTCTCTGTGGCTCAAAGTGAGGAAACCAATTTTGCATTCCACACCCTGCACCTTGCACAAAATTCGTGGGATGCTGCCGCCTATATCGGTCAGCGCCCAACCTTTGGCGAAACCGAACCTGTCGTGGAAGTCTATTTGCTTGACTTCAATGGCTTCGTTCCTGAAGGCACAAAAGTCGCTTTGGAACTCGTCGCTTTCATCCGACCTGACCAGAAGTTTGATTCCGCTGCCGCATTGGTTGACCAGATGAGCCGAGATGTTCAGGCTGTTCGGGAAAAGTTGAAGGCAAGGGCTTAGCCACTCGCTATTCGCCACCCGCTGTCGTTATCGGTTCGGCAGGAGCCTCGCCCTCCCATTTTCCTTGTCCCGTGTCCCTTGTCCCCTGTCCCATTTTAGCCACTTGATGAGTCCAACGGCGATGAGGTAACCCAAAGCAGCCCCACCAGTTACATCGTTCCACCAGTGGGCGTTGGTCAAAATTCGGCTTAAACCGACAACGCAAGCAAAGAGAAACCAAAGCCAACCCCAGCGGAAGTGAAGGCTCATGACGGTTGCGTAGGCAAACGAGGCAGTTGTGTGACCGCTCGGGAAACTGTTGAAGAAGCGACCGTCAGGGCGAACTTCGCCGACAGCCAATTTGAGCGCTTCAATGGCTACTTGAGTGACCAAAAGGGTCAAAACCAAACGCCACAAAACCCGACGGTCAAGCCAAACTGCGACCAACCCACCTGCCAACAAAACCCACCAATACTTGCCGCCAATATGCTTAGCAACTTGGCGAACAAGTTCAGGTGCGGAGTGCAAGGTGCGGGGTTCTGATGAGGGTGCTGGGTGCGAAGTGCGGGGTGCGAAACTTTGTGCGGGGTGCGGGATGCGAGGTATAGGTTTGGGCAGAAGGGCTAAACACAGAGATGCCAAAAAGATGACGAAAGCGACCGAAAGCGATATTTGCTGCAAATTGTGCATCAATCCAAAATTCTGAAATTTGCTCACATATCAGCGCCTCCTTTGCAAGTTGCAATATCAGCCTAAAATGCGAGTTCAGTGCTTTTCCTTTGAACGCACAACCCTCAACGCGCAACCCGCAACTCATTTTCACACATCAAACACGATTTGAGCCTTCAGCCATCCGTCAACTTCCTCAATGCGAACCATGTGGTGCGTGACTGCCTTGATGTGATGGAGCAAAACGATTTTTTCGCTGAGTCGCTCGCCTTCAACGACCCCCAAAACCCTTGAGTCTTCCATTTCGGTGACGGAGGCTTTACAGGGGATGAACATCTCCGCTTCCTTCAGGTAGAGCAACTCTTTGAGCCAACGAAGGAGCAAAAGTTCTTTGTCAGGGATGGGGACTTCGGCGATGACCTGTCTTTGCTCTTTTGGCTCAACCGTTTCAAGTTCCGCCATCAGGCTGAACATGCCCAGAGCGGCATTCTCAAGCAACTCACGAAAATCGCGCCCGTAAGCGACTATGCCCACATCGGCAGTGTGATCAATGACCTCAAAGGGCGGATGACCTTGCTCCATCTCCCTCACCCCATCGCAAGTTTTTCCCGCAGCAATTTTGCCACAAAAGTGGCAGGGGAGGGGATTGTGGAACAAAACATCCGCAAATGTTTCATGTGAAACATTTTGCCGTCGCTTTTGGCTGGGCTATAATTTGGGCGGGCTTGCGCTACTCAATATCTTGCGGTCTTTGTCTCGCAACTTGTTCAGGGGCTGAAGAAGCATGGAGATAGCGAGTTTGATGTCGCTTATCGGGCTTGCAAGCGGCTTCGTTGGGGCGATGACGGGCGTTGGCGGGGCGCTTCTCGCTGTCCCGCTGCTTTTGACTCTGCCCCAACTTTTGGGCTTTCAATCTGTCACTGTCCACGCCACGACGGGTCTGGCAATGGTTCAAGGGCTGACGACTAACTTGGTCGGCGTAATCGTTCATCGCCGTGCCGGATTTGTATCTGGGTTTTTGCTCCGCTGGACTGGTTCTGGCATCGTCGTCGGCAGTCTGCTTGGTTCGGTCGCGTCCCGTTGGTTGCCCGGAAAATGGCTTCTGCTGATGTTGGGATTTGTGTTGCTCTTTTGTTCGCTGCAGATGCTGCGACCTGTGCCTGAAGTTGAACATGAAGCCGATTTTGCTTATCCGTCCTCAACTCGCTTCATTGCCGCAGGGCTTTTGACGGGCATACTTTCAGGTGCAACGGGGCTTGGCACAGGCAGTTTGACCATTGTTTTGCTCGTTCACTGGTTGAAAGTTCCTGTCCGCATCGCCATCGGAAGCACCTTGGGCATTTCCCTTCTGGCAGCGTTGACTGGAACTTTAGGCAAAGCCCTGACCTTGCAAGTTCCTTTAGTTGAAGCCGTTGGGCTCAGTTTGGGCGCAGCGGTGGGAGCAGTTTTGGGAGCAAAAGCAAGCCACCATGTGTCCGCCAGAACCTTGCGACACATACTCGCCGCTTTCATTGCGGTTGCTGCCATTCATGCTCTCTGGCGTTGTGCTTTCGGTGTTGCGGGTTGAGAGAGCGAGTTACAGCAACAACCTTCAAAAGGGGGAAAGACCATGCGGGTTTTGATTTGAACGCCAAGTTATTTGCCCGCCGTCGGTGGG
>Ga0197142_1004232_pt1 | contig 11690 bp, 15 predicted proteins | sample GBS60_MetaG_FD_148614 | JGI IMG/M metagenome (GOLD analysis project Ga0197142, IMG submission 148614) | Sediment microbial communities from Great Boiling Springs, Gerlach, Nevada, United States - GBS 60_MetaG | ecosystem: Environmental > Aquatic > Thermal springs > Hot (42-90C) > Sediment... | reverse complement strand
CGGGCGCTGACTTGCGTGAGGGATGCGGAGGGCGCCCCGAAGGGGCGGTCTCGCCGCAGGCGAGACGGAGCCCCGCGAACCCCGCAGCAGCCCGACCCGAGCGCAGCGAGGGGCACGCCCTGAAAATGAATTTGGACCTACCTGTCGACCGAGGCAGCGCAAGGGGTAGGCGCCTGTAGCGTGCGAGCCAGGCCCTCAGACCAAAGAAAGCTGAACGATTCCGTAATCAAGCGGAGGGCTTCTAAAGACCGATCCCCTTATCCGCCTCTCTTTGAAGGCGAGGAGCAGGGAGAGGGGTTAGAGCGGAGCACCTTAGGAGACGATGAGGCTGGGTTCGGAACTATCCGGAGATTTGCACTTTGGGGATACCCAGGCGCCAGGCACTTTCCCGAGCAGCTGCCTCGACCATGGTACGAGCGCGCTCCGGCCCCAGGTATCCGTCTATCAGTGCATGCACACCATATAATAACGGCGTTAACAGAAGCGCCACCAGTGCTTTATAAACATAATTTAATAGCCCTATCACGGTTACCTGTGCAAAACTCCATCCCGCTCCCCAATAAAACGCAATATACAAGACCACAAAACTATCCACCAATTGTGAGATCAGCGTAGACCCTGTAGCCCGTACAGCGAGCCAGCGCCCCTTCGTTAGCCGGCGCAGCCAGTGAAAACTCACCACATCTACAAGCTGTCCAATTAGGAAAGCCGTCAACGATCCTGCCACAATCCACAAACTCTGCCCAAATATAGCCGAAAACGCCGTCGGCATGTGAAGCTTTAATCCATTTATTTCTCGCCAAACCCAGAAATCCGCCGGTGGTAAACTCATTGCTCCATACACCATCACAAACGCATAAGCAATCACCCCTGCCGCGATAAATGAAATCCGCCGCACCGCCCGCAGCCCAAAGTACTCATTGATCAGGTCCGTGGCAATAAATACCCACGGCCACAAAATCACCCCCGCCGACAATGAGAGCGTAAGCCCTTTCTGTCCCAAAAGGCTAATCGGCACCGGCTCCACCCCCAATACTCGCTCCAATGAGAATATCTTGACGCCAATAAACTCAGCTATGAGGGCGTTTCCAAGAAAAAACGCTGTAAGTATGCTAAATAGCGTCTGCTCTCGGCTATGCATGCTCTATTATGTAGGTTTTTCCCTCTTCGGCCAAAAGGGTAGCTGGGAAGGTAGCCTGAGCCTCTCGAAGGAGGGGGCTGGGGTCCTTGTAGCGGGCAGAAAAGTGCCCAATCAGGAGCGTTTGGACGCCGGCGGCCTTGGCTATGCGAGCTGCCTCCTGCGCTGTCGCATGCAAAGTTTGTCGTGCCCGCTGCTGCTGACTAGAGAGAAAAGTCGCCTCATGGTAGAGCATAGTTGCTCCCTTAACATATTCCACAAGGCGTAGATCATAGACCGTATCACTGCAATAAGCATAGGAGCGGGGCGGCAGAGGAGGAAGGGTGATATCATCCCAGGTGAGGCAAGCCCCTTTCCAGTCGAGGGTACCCTTTTCCCGAATCTGGGCCAGTTCTGCCCCGGAAAGGCCAAGGCTTTGGACCCGCGCCCTATCTACCCGACGCTCGGTCTGCTTATCCTCAAAGCGAAACCCCACTGTCGGCACGCCATGTTGCAAAGCAAACCCCCATATTCGCAAACCCGATGTCTCCCACAAACAGGTTGCCTCTTTACCGGGCCAAACCTCTATCACATAGAGGGGATAACGCAAAAGCTGATAAGCCCCCATGAGGGTCGCTTCGAGATAGGCCTTCAGGCCCAGCGGCCCCAATACATAGATTGGGCGCGCTCGTCCCTGCAAGTGCAGGGTGGTGAGGAGTCCCGGTAGTCCCCCCACGTGGTCTGCGTGGAGGTGGGACACACATACAGCACTTAGCCGATGCCAGGGCAAATCATACCGCAAAATCTGATACTGCGTGGCCTCTCCACAATCGATCAGAAAGTGCTGAGCCCCATGCTGCACCCAGTGGGCGGCGTGGTGACGGCCATGAAGCGGCATTGCACTCGCCGTCCCCAGGACCGTCACCGAAAATACCGCCTTACTCAATCTTCATCCTCCTCGTCATCTTCTTCCTCCTCATCGTCCCAGTCCTCGTCGTCCCAGTCCTCATCGTCCCAATCGTCCTCGTCCCAATCCTCATCATCCCAGTCTTCCTCGTCCCAATCCTCATCCTCCCAATCTTCATCCTCTTCTTCGAAGCCTTCCTCTTCTTCCGGTTCGTCCTCTACTTTTTTGGGCATCAGCTCTAACTCCTGTTGGCCAAAGTATGCCAACGCTTCCTCTAACGTAGGTAGGAGCGGCATAATCATATCCATTTTTGATAATCGAAATACACTTTTGACGGCGTCTTGGTCACTGACTACAGCCAGGGAACGGTTCTGAGCTTCTAAAAGACGTCGGAGCATTAACAGCGCACTCAAAACCGCACTGTCCACTGCGCGTACCCGACTCAGGTCGACCACGACCGGCCTGGAATCTGTGGTGTGGGCCAACACAGCAAAATCAGACTTGAGCTGGACAGTATGGGAGGCGTTGAGCACGGATTCCAAGGGGCGATAGACGACCATAGTGTCGAGCTTTTCTATTTCAGACTGCATTTTGCAGGAAAGGGTTGGATACCTTTTCGGTTCCAATAGTTGTACTGGGGCCATGACCGGGCCACACCTCCACAGCCTCTCCCAGGGGGAGAAGTTTCTCTGTGATGCTACGCATAAGGGTCTCGTAGTCGGCCAAAGGTAGGTGATAATTCCCAATCCCACCGGCAAAGAGCACATCTCCGCTAAATACCATCCCGGCCTGTGGGAAGTAATAGGCTACCGAGCCCGGGGAGTGTCCTGGCACATGAAGCACCTGCACCAGCATATCTCCCCATAGCACTTCGCCTTCCTCCACATAGTCGGTCGCACTGGGCCCCTCCTCATACCGCAATCCCATCATCATAGCCCATTCCCCCGCATGCCGATACACCACCTCCTCCGCTGCATGATAATAAAGTGGCACCCTAAACTGCTCTACCACCCACCGCACCCCCAAAATGTGATCTATATGTGCATGGGTTAGATAAATCGCTCGAAGGGTAAGCCTTTCCGTCTCCAAAACCGACAAAAAATGCTTCTTTTCATCTGAGTTATAAAAGCCCGGATCGATTAGCCAGGCCACTTGAGCCGCAGCAATCAAGTAGGTGTTTTCCGCGTAAGGATTACACACGAAGCGCCAGACTCGCATCAGGAGGTATACTCGTAGAAGCCGCGTCCAGTTTTTCGCCCTAGATAGCCTGCCTGTACCATGTTCACCAAAAGGGGACAAGGGGCATACTTAGGGTCACCAAAACCCTCATGCAAAACCCGCAAAATCGCTAAGCACACATCCAGTCCGATAAAGTCGGCCAGTTCCAAGGGCCCCATGGGATGATTCATGCCGAGCTTCATGATGGTGTCTATGGCTTCTCGGGTGGCGACCCCCTGCCACAACGCATAAATTGCCTCATTGATCATGGGCATCAGCACGCGATTGGAGATAAAGCCCGGGTAATCCTGCACTACAACCGGCTCTTTGCCCAGGGCCTTAGCTATATCAACGACCTTCTGGGTCGTGGCTTCATTTGTCTGGTGCCCCCGAATCACTTCTACCAACCGCATGACAGGCACGGGGTTCATGAAATGCATGCCAATAAAGCGCTCGGGCCGAGGTACCACCGCCGCCAGCCGCGTAATAGATATAGAGGAGGTATTCGTCGCTAAAATCGTCTCAGAAGCTGCGGCTTCCCCCACCGTCCGCCAGACTTTTAGTTTGAGGTCCACCTCTTCTGGAACCGCCTCGACGACTATTTCTACACCTTGAACGGCTTCGCGAGCCGCTTCATAAAATGTAAGGCGACTGAGCAAAGCTTCCCGCTCTTCGGGTGTAAGGATTCCCTTTTTGACCTGACGCTCAGTATTTTGGGCTACAATGGCCCGGGCTTTTTCCCAGCGGGTTTTATCTACTTCTACCCAGGCCACTTCATACCCATATTGCGCAAAAACGTGGGCGATTCCAGAGCCCATTGTGCCCGCCCCCAGGACAGCTACGCGCTTCATAAGGCTACGATAGTTTCGGCCAAAGATACACCGCTTTCCGGCATCAGCAGACGCACCAGATACCGCCCTTTCCGGAGGGGCGGAAGCTGATATCTTTCTATAGTAGCACCAGGGACCTCCACAGAAAATGTAAACACCTCTTCCCCATAGCTATTATACCCACGCACTAAAAAGTGTCCACCCTCAGGAAAAACACATCGTATAATCGGCCTACCGGTTTCTTCTTGTCGAATGTTTGGGGGCTCAGGTAGGCGCCCGTAAGGGTAATAAACACCGAGTTCCTCTTCCTGGCTGCCAACTCGCCATCCTACCCGATATGCCCATCCCAGCTCACCTCGCAACGGATCCTGTAAAGTATACATCTTGGGCAAAATCCAGCGGTCCACGTAAACTTTTTGCACCTCTGCCCAGGCTTGTGCACCCGGCAATCGCCGATAAAGTACCAGCCAGCCGAACCTATCAGCCCCCTCTACCCGGACCTGCACCCCGAAAGTCTGAGATCCTTCGACCAGCCTTACCGAGTAGGAAATCCCCTTCGCCGAGTCACTCAGACAGAAGGTGAAAAGTAAAAAAGCCCACATGCCGGGCTAATAAAAAGAAGGATTACTTTTTCATTTCCTGCATGAGGCGTATAGCCCGCTCGGGATCAAATATCAGATAGTACAGCATAAAAAGAATCACTACAGTCAAAACCGCCACCATAATAATCAAAGCCATTTGCACGCGATTGACCCGGGTGTCCAGCTGCATTTTTTCCTGCGCAAGCCGCTTGTTGAGCTGGAGGACGCTTTCGCTTTTGAGGAGAGCCTCTTCGGCCTCCTTTTCCAGGAGCTTGTTTTGCATCTCGAGCTTGCGATTAGCCTCATCCAGCTTGCGCTGGAGGCGGTCGGAGTTTCGTGTGAGAACCCTTGCACTTTCTAAGAGGTTAGCATAGGCCTCTACGAGCGCCTCATACTGCTGACGCCACTGCTCGGGGGTGAGATCAATTTTGGCAAGGTTGAGTCGAGCATTTTCCAGGACGCGACTCTCCTCAGCAAATTCGTCTATTTTGCGACGGCCTTCGGTTTCCATACAACGCAAAGATACGAACTTTATACGGGCACCAGCTCAAAAGGCACATCCAGAAGGGCTTGATAGTCTTGCCCCGTCTCGGCCATGTCTTCATCATCAGCGTCGTAGAGCCAGCGAATTACAACTTTGTGTCCCGCCTTATGAAGCCGCTCCAGACGCCGGAAGATATCCAGCAGCACCTTAGAGCTACTGGTATTAAAGTATTCCAGATGAAACTTGAATACCGTTTCGGAGAGAGGGCTCTTTGAGTATTCATCCAGCCAATCGAGGACTTTTCGGTAAAAGCCGATGGAGTCTTCCGGGATGCTTCGTCCAGAGATTTCGAAAATGCCTAAGTCGGCATTAAGGATGACCTTAGGCGTTTTGGAGGTAGGCTCAATAACGAGATTTCGCATGGCCGCTGCAAAGTTAGCCTTTATCCGGGATTCGGGAGACGCGGGCTTCCAGGCTGAAGAAGGAATACCGCTCATTCACAGGGTGGAAATCATAGCCCAGCTTTTGCCCCGACTTGCGCGCAATATCTATCATTCCCAGTCCAGCCGTCCCCTTCTCTGAGAACTCACCCCCCGTCAAAATTTCCTGATACAGTTGTTTAAGCTCCTCCTTCGTAGCCCGATTAATCCGATCCAGGCGTGTCTTCAATTCTGGAATCCTATCATTGAGCACATGATTTCCAGTGATGATGAAATAATCCTTTTCTTCCCGTCCGATCATGAGAAGAGCCGTCTTATCTCTTATGGGGTTATTAGGGTCGGTTGGCGGCAAGGCATCCAAGTGGTGATACACATTCTGCAAGCACTCCACCATCACGTTGAAAACCCGCTTTTTTACTTTTTTATCTTCCCCCTCGCCTTCAAGTTTATTTTCTATCATCTGCAAAATAGACGAAACCAGATCAGCCGTCACCTCGCCCTGATAGACGAAGATGATGTTGTTGATCTGCATGTTTTTATAGTAGCTATAAGTCATGCTCATAGACTTCTAAGACTGGATTTTTACAGAAAGTTCTATTGGGAGGTTGAGAAGGGCCTGATAATCCTGTCCGGTTTCCTCCATATCTTCATCATCCTCGTCGTAGTACCAGGTTACACGCACTTCATGGCCATTGGCGTGAATGGATTCCAGGCGTTTAAGGATTTCAAGAATATTTTTAGAGCTACTGGTATTGAAGTATTCCAGGTCAAAGCGGACATGTGTGACGGGCAAGGGAGATTTAGCATACTCATCCAGCCACTCAAAAATGGGCCTATAAAAGCCTAAGGCATCTTCTGGAATGCTGCGCCCGGAGAACTCAAATATTCCATTCTCTGGATCCAGGATCACGCGTGGTGTTTTGTGAGTAGATTCTATTCGCAAAGCTTCCATATCGCTAACACTTTTGTTGCATTTTATCTATTCTGGCTTCCAGACTAAAAAAGGTGTACTCGTCATCCAGATACTCAAAGCCATAGTGTAAATAGCCACAACTTTTTCGGGCTAAGTCCAGGATGCTGATGGCAGGAAGGCCGCCTACAAGGATAGGCCTGTCAGGATGGGAATCGTTGAGAAGGAGATAGTATTCTGAACGAATCTGCTCCTCGGTCATGAGGTTTACCGCATCTATGTAAGACCGCACCTCAAAGACGGAGGCCGTACGAATCCGACGGCCAATACTCACAGAATATAGGTATGGTAGACGCCGTACCAGAAGGATAGATTCAGTGGCCGCTCCCTCCTCGGTCAGCGAAAAAGACTCTACCATGATGTTGAAAAGCTTTTTGCTCACACGCCGCTCCTCCCCAGTTTCTTCCAGTCGTTCCTCAATAATACCCAGCACATCCACCACGATATCCGGGGTAATAGGCCCGTGATACATGAAGACGATGCTGTTATCCAGCATGTTGCGATATAAGGGATAGGCATACTGCAGGGCTGGACTGTGTAGCAGCTCCACCTCCGAAGAAGTCATAACCACCGCAAATATAGGCAAACATTACAAACGCAAACCCATGATGGTGATATCGTCTGTCTGAGGTAGGCTGCCCTGGTATTGACGGAGGAAACTCTCTAAGAGTTCTTTTTGATGGGACATGGGGAGGAAAGCATAGTCCATGATAAGCTCCCGAAAGCGCCGATGTCCCAGACGCCGACCGGATTCTTCGCCAAACTGGTCTGAGTAACCATCTGAGTAGAGATAAACCAAGTCGCCCGGGTTATAGGTAAAGGTATGCGTGGTGAAGACCTTGTGGGGTTCGAGCCAGGCAGCGCCTCCCAGGCCAGCAGGGGCTCCCGAAACGAGCTGCCACCGCCCGCCATGATAAAACCAGAGCGGTCGGTGCGCCCCAGCAAAATGAAATACCTGCCGCTCCGGCTCAAACACACAGAGAGCCACATCCATACCATCAGGCGTTTCCCCGGCGCCAAGCATCTCCCGAAGGCGATACTCCATATCCTGTAAGATGCGCGCCGGCTCCCACAAGCGCCGATCCTGTATCGCCCCCTCTAAGAGCGTGTGCCCTAATAAAGCCATGAACGCCCCGGGCACCCCGTGTCCCGTACAATCCACCACCGCTACATATACCCGTCCATCTACTTCCCGCACCCAGTAAAAATCCCCTCCTACCACATCCCGCAGCTTGTATAAGACAAACCCGTCTGCAAAGTACCGCCGCACAACCTCCTCCCCCGCCAAAATCCCATCCTGTATCCGCCGGGCATAGGTAATGCTCTCCATGATGTCCCGATTTTTCTCTTCCAGCTCGTGCTTTTGCTTTTGGAGGAGCATGGTAAGCTGCTCTAACTCTTCTTTCTGACGGCGCAAGCGCTCTTGGGCTTCCCGCAGCTCGGTGATATCCTGCAAAAGCACCACCACCGTCTCTACCGCCCCGTCCGGTCCAGGCTCCGGTATCCCCCGCACATGCATCCGTCGCTCCCCGTGGACCGACGGAAAGCGAATCTCCTCCGTCTTCATTTCCAGCGATTCAAAAATATTATCTAAAAATTGACGCCAAAAACGCACTTCATCAATGGAAAAACCTACCGAATAAATGCTATTCCGGATATAATGTGTGGGAGGATAGCCGGTATAATCTTCAATCACTGGATTGACATATAAGAAGCTGCCCTCTTTATCCAGGCGCCATATCAGGTCTGGGGAATGCTCCACGAGCGACTGGAATTTGAGCCGGGTGCGGTACTGCCGCTCAAATTCCACCCGTGCTGTAATATCTTGAATAAACCCTACAATGGCTCTTATAGCAGGATCCTGCAACCGGTTATAGGCCCGTAGCACCAGCCAGACCGTCTCGCCATTTTTGTGCCGATAACGAAACTCTACCGAGAGTACATCCTGTGGATTCTTCTGCACATTTCGGAAGAACGTAGCAATCCTCTCAGCATCTTCTTTGACAATGTAACGAAAAAAAACTTCCATCTCATCGGGTTTATAGCCGAGAAGGTTTTCTATAGATGGGCTAATATAACGTGCTTGGCCTGAGGCTTCGAAGAAGACCAGAACTTCCTGTAAATGCTGCAAAATAAAATTTTCGCGCGTTTTATGTTCATGAAGCTGCGATTCTAAGCGAAGGAGCTGCTGCTCCCGCATCCGCATAAGCTTTTCAAGGTCCTCTTTTTCATGCTGGAGGATTTGATAGTGATGCGAGAGGTGTTCTATCTGACTTGCAAGCTGCTTTTGCATTTGTTGGGCGGTTTGGATGGTATTTTTGAGAGCTTCTTCTTGAGATTTTTGTTGAAAATAGAGTAGTCCAATAGCGAAAAAGCTGAGCCAGCCTTCTATGAGTTGTTTTTCTTCGTCTGACCAGGGGCTAAAAGCAACCATTTCCCATACTCCTAAAAGCTGGTTACCGGCAATCACGGGGAGGAAGGCCATAGCTAAGTTATCTTCGCCCAGAAGAAACTGGCCGGAAACCGGATAAAGCCACAGGGCCTCACCAGTCTGCGCAACGGTGCCGACCCAACCTTCTCCGACCTGGAAGGTATCTGGTGCATTAGTCGGGTAAGCAAAGCCAGCCTCCCGTACGAGTTGGCGCTCTCGTAGCCGGTAATAGCCCCCGATAAGCCCCCCTGCGCGCTCGGTCAACCAGGAGACCGCCCTTTGCAGGTAGGTGTTTTCATCCGGTAGGGTATAGGCCCAATCCAGAAGCTTTTGAGCACCCGTTTTCCATGCTTCGTAAAAGCGTTCGCGCGAGGCTGCTTGGAGAAAGCGCTCTTGTAAGGCGTGCAGGACTTCCTGCAAATGTGGCGAAAACGCCTCATCCTGCGGCGAAGGCAGGCTATCCCCCCGCAAAAGGTCTATCAGGCGCCGATGAAAACGGGCCAGCTCTTCCAGACCTGTGTGAAGCGCTTGTATTTCCTGGGGGTCTTTTTCGCTAACTAACCGGTGTGGCTCGCGTCCATCCAGGAGGTTTCGCAAGGTCATTTCTACGCCTGCTATCCCCCCACTGATTTTCCCGAGCCAGTAGAAACCCACCCCCAGCATTAGAATCAGGAGACTTCCCAGAAAACCATACACCCACCCTACATAGAGCCCATCATAAAAGCGCCAGCGGCTGAGGTCCCCCCTTTCCAGGGCTTCCCAAAGGGCAATCTCACGAGAGGCACTAATCCATAGGCCAATCAGGAAAAGAAGGCCTATGCCGCCCGCGATAAGCCCCAGCCCAAGGGCCAAGATCTGCGGAATGCGTCGGGGCATTAGCGCCGCTGTCGCTGATAAGAAAGCTCGAACTCCTCGACGGATAAGACCTTGCCACTGAGCTGAGGCTGAATGTCTTGCCAGCCATCGGTAGGTCCTACCTTAAGCGGCAGGGAGAGGGCATACACCCGAAAGATATATCGATGCGCCCCATGTTTAGAGGGCGGACAGGGCCCCCCATAACCTATCTTTCCAAAGTCATTTGGCTGTCCTATTTGCCGCTGAGCTGGCCCTAGTTGCGTTCCGGTGTAATTCACCACCAACCAGTGCGTAAAGGTATCTGCCGGCGCATCGGGGTCATAGAACCACACCAGATACGCCTTAGCCCCCGAAACGGCTTTCCAGGAGAGGGTAGGCGGAAGGTCTACCCCATCACAAGTGTGTTCAGTACGGAGGCGGTCACCCCGCTTGTAGCCTTCCACCGTTAGGCTCAAAGGCCCCTGTGCCCAAGCCATAGCCGCCAGCCAAACCCCTATCCAGCGCATATTAGTGTACAAAGATACAAACTTCTTAGGCAGAAGCGGAGAGGGCGATCTCTAGCCCATCATACGCCAGGAAAACCCCTTCGGGCAGTTCTGCCTGTACCTCTGCATGCAAGCCCATGAGATGGCTAATATGAGTAAAATACGCTTTCTGTGGTCGAAGGCGAGCCACGATTTGGAGGGCGGCATCCAGATGGAGATGGGCGACGTGGGGTTCGCGCCGCAGGGCAGAGATGACCAGCACCTCCAATCCTTGTAGGTGGGGCCATGTTTCGTCGGGGATCCGGCTTACATCTGTGAGGTAGGCTAAACCCCCTATGCGGTAGCCCAAGATGGGCAATTTGTAGTGCCACAGGGGTAAAGGCCACACCTCCACCCCATGCAGCAAAAATGGACTAAGCGGATAGATTTCCCACAAGTTCAAAAGGGGGACGCCGGGATAGTTAACCTCGCCAAAGGCATAGCTGAACTCCCGCCTAAGCTGGTCTGCCGCCAGGGGATCAGCATACAGCGGGATGCGCTTACTTTGAAGGTAGTTGTAGGGTCGCACATCGTCCAAACCGGCGGTATGATCTTTGTGGGCGTGGGTAAAGAGAATGGCATCCACGGTGGGGAGGCGATAACGCAGGGCTTGCAGGCGAAAATCTGGACCCGTGTCGATGACCCAGACCTTATCCCGAATAAAGAGCGCCACGGACGAGCGGAGCCGCTGGTCTCGCGGATCAGGAGATTGGCACACAGGGCAGGTGCATCCAATCATAGGCACACCCTGGCTGGTGCCCGTTCCCAGAAAAAGCAGCTTCACAGGGCGTAGCGCGTAATGAGGGCTTCTTCTTCGGGGGTAAGCTTCAGGCGGTCTTGGATCATGGCAGCGGCAGAAGCTAAGAGGCGCAGCCGCCCAGCCGGCGGATAGAGCGAGTTGATTACTACCAGGTGCTTATCAACCACCCGGCAAGCCCCTCCCCGAAAAGGGCCTTTGACATAGCGCACTTCATACCCATTGCGGCGAAAGGCCGCCTCAAGCTGCGCGAGCGCGCTTCGGGCCATCCTCTTGCAAAGGTACCACCCTTAAGCCAAAAGACCGTCCTTTCATGGGGCTTCTCGCAACGAATGGGATTTTATACCAAACTGAGTTATACACTACCTTAACCCCTAACCCCAGCCCTTGTGAGGGGGAAGGGGGGTTCTGTCTTATATCATTTTGAGCCCAAAAGGGGCTGAACGTGAATGGGTTATAGCGGCGGCCAGCGCTTGTAGCGCTGGCCGCCGCCCCTGCGTGAGGGATGCGGCGGGCGCCCCGAAGGGGCGGTCTCGCCGCAGGCGAGACGGAGCCCCGCGAACCCCGGCGCAGCCC
>Ga0197142_1004231_pt1 | contig 11691 bp, 14 predicted proteins | sample GBS60_MetaG_FD_148614 | JGI IMG/M metagenome (GOLD analysis project Ga0197142, IMG submission 148614) | Sediment microbial communities from Great Boiling Springs, Gerlach, Nevada, United States - GBS 60_MetaG | ecosystem: Environmental > Aquatic > Thermal springs > Hot (42-90C) > Sediment... | reverse complement strand
CAGAAGATAAAGATACCATTAATTTATTATATTCTATATTGGAACAAATTGAGAAAATTAAAAGCTATGGTTTAAAAGGAAAAAAAAGATTATATGTTAATTACAACAAAGAAAGAAAAGTCAAAAAAAAGAAAATAAAAGAGGAAAAATTGATTATACTTATGGAAATCATTTTTCCAAAAAAACAATAAGCTTTCAGATGAATTTATAAATAAAATCATTGTAGGGGATAGTGAGTTCGTTTTAAAACAACTACTAGAAAATACGATTGATTTAATCTTTACTTCTCCTCCCTATAATTTTGGGTTAGATTACCAAAATCACAAAGATGGTATAGATTGGAAAGAATATTTTCAAAAGCTTTTTTTCTTCTTTAAAAAATGTATAAGGATATTAAAATATGGAGGAAGAATTATTGTTCATGTTTAGCCTTTGTTTTCGGATTATGTTCCGATTCATCATATAATTTCTAATTTTTTTATGGAAAATAAACTTATATGGAAAGGGAAAATTCTATGGGAAAAACATAATTATAACTGTAAATATACAGCATGGTGAAGCTGGAAAAGTCCTAGTAATCCATATTTAAAATATAGTTGGGAGTTTTTAGAAATTTTTTGTAAGGGGGATTTAAAACATAGTGGTGATGAAAAAATGATCGATATTTCGGCAGAAGAATTCAAAAATGGGTTTACGCAAGATGGGACATTCAACCAGAATATAATATGAAAAATATGGACATCCAGCTTTGTTCCCAGAAGAACTTGTGGAACGAGTACTAAAATTATTTGGTTTTAAAGGTGATATAATATTAGATCCCTTTAATGGTGTTGGAACTACTACTGTGGTAGCTAAAAGATTATCTAGAAATTATATTGGAATTGATATATCCGAAGATTACTGCAAAAAAGCAGAAGAATGGCTTAAAAAAAACTACGTTAATACAAGTTTATTTTAAAAAATATGGATAAAAAATATTCAAAAGATATACAATCTCTTATAAACGCTTACGAGTTTTTAGTTAAAGGTATTGATACAAGAGCAAAAGAATCAGAAGACCGAGCTTATGGCGAGATTATCAGAGCTGGTAAAGGAATGCTCGTAGAAAGTTTGGCTAAAAGTTTAATTGAAATAGCTTGGAAAGAATTAGGTAAAAAACTGAATAGATTATCATTAGATAAAGAAATTGTTAAGATACCTCTAAAAAAAGAATATATAAATAGAATTAAAAATCCAGAAGTTAAAAAAATACATAATAGAACATATGAACGAATTTTATTATCCACTAAAAACAGATATCCATGTAAATGTTGACGGTAGATTTAAAATTGCTATTGAGTGTAAAGCTTATACTGAAAATGCTATGTTAAAACGAATATTAGTAGATTTTACTCTCTTAAAACAAGTATATCCCGAACTTTCTTTTGTATTATTTCAATTAGAAAGTCAACTTGGAGGTGATTATTCTTCTTCTAATAAAATTAAATATGGTAGTCCATCTACTCATACTCTACTATCATATTTTGATATCGATTTGAATATTATAACTTTGTTAGAAGGAGAAAGAAAAGTAGATAAACCAATCCATAAACCAGAATATTATAAGGCTTTAAGAGAAGAAATTTTATTAGAAGCATTAGATGTTTTAAAAAATTTATTGGATACATAAATACTTTTTCTAATATTTCAATTCCGAAAATCAAACATTTAAATCTTTATTTTGTTAGGATTTTTTTACAAAAATGCACCAAAAAGATTTTAAGTTGCTATAAAAATTTGAAGAATTAATATCATTTTTATGCATATTTTTAAAAATTTTATTAATTAGACAAAGACCTTCTAACTACCTATAAGGTATCTAAAACATAAATTTTATAACAATCATAAAAAATCGATATGGTCTCTTTTCTTGATCTCTTTGTAAAAATACGGTATGGTGGTGGGATCTAAAAAAATCAACCTATTTTATTATATCATTAATTATAACAATTTCTCTGTGGCTCTCTGTGTTCTCTGTGGTAAAATATTAGACAAAGCACCATCAAACTGTTTGTTTGCAATTTCTGTTAAAAAATTCAAAATGAATTGGTTCTAAGTTGATGCAAACTGGGTGATATTTATGGGTTAGGTAAAATAGATAATTAACTTTTTTGTGAATTTCTTAAAAAAAATCTAGTAGAGATTTTTATTTTTTTAATTATAAGCAAAATCTATATCCATTAGGTTTGAAAAAATCAAATATTATATAAAATTTATGAAAAACTTGTGTTTATTTCTTCGAGTTTCAGTGTTTGGACTAATATTGAATTTTTGTTTATGTACTTTGCCAATGAATAATAAATTTACTCTGATTTTTTGGTTTACAAAAGCTTGGAAAGATTTATTTCCAATATTATGAATATCATTGAATTAAGACAAAAAGGGATTTTGATTGCAAGTAATAATCCTCATAAGATAATAGAATTACGTCAATTGTTAGAGCCATATTCTATACCAGTGCGAACACCAGAAGAATTGGACATTACAATAGAAGTTTTCGAAACTGGAAAGACCTTCGAAGAAAATGCAAAACTAAAAGTAGAAGCATTTTTTTCAATCGCTCAGATTCCTACGATAGCGGATGATTCTGGTTTAGAAGTGGATGCATTAAATAAAGAACCAGGCGTATACAGTGCTCGCTATGGAAGAGAAGATTTTACCGATAACGAAAGGAATCTTTATTTACTAGAACAAATAAAAAACGTAGCAGATTATCTACGAACTGCTCGATTTGTATGTGTTTTAGCTTTTAAATATGAGTCACATTCTCCCATAAGGTTTTACCAGGGAATAGCAGAAGGAAAGATTTTGTATCAACCAAGGGGTGTAAATGGATTTGGATATGATCCTATCTTCGAAGATATAAAAACAAAAAAAAGTTTTGCGGAGTTAACCTTGGAAGAAAAAAATCAGATCAGTCATCGGGCAAAAGCATTGCAATTGTTTATAAAAGATTTAATGCTTCTTATGGGTCGATAAAAAAATCAAAAACCGCTCAAAGAGCGGTTTATTTTACTATTTTAATAGGAATTTTTTTGATGTTTTTGGTTGCTTCTTGCGATTTAGGAAGTATAATTGTGACAACACCGTTTTTATAATTTGCTTCTGCTTTGGTTTCGTCAACTTCTATGGGAAGAGGAATAACTCTTCTAAAACTACCAAAGCTTCTTTCTTTTCTGTAGTAATTTCCTTGTTTTTCTTCGTGTTCGTATTTCTTTTCACCTTGTAAGATAACAGCATCTTTTGTGATGGAAACTTCTAAATCTTTTTCGTCAATACCTGGTATATCTGCTTTGATGACAATTTCTTTCTCGTTTTCTGTTACATCAACTTTAGGATAGAACGTTCTTTCTTTGGAGAAAAAATCAGGATAACCAAAATCTTCGAAAAGCTCATCAATACTTCTTTGAAAGCTTTCGAAAAAATCTCTTGGTGTTAAATATTTTTCTTCTCTATGAGCGATTGGTTTTTCTTTTTCTTCTTCGTTTTTTTTCCATTTAGTTGGTAATAATTTCATTTCATAGCCACCTCCTTTTTTATGCGGATTTGATGGCAATCTTCTTGGGTTTTTCTTCTTCTGCTTTTGGTAGGAGGATCTTTAATACACCATATTTATATTCTGCTTCGATTCCATCTTCTTTTACTTTAAAGGGTAATTGAAAACTTCTTACAAATTTTCCATATTCAATTTCGTTACGTAATACTGTAACATTTTCGTTTTTTTCTGGTTTTTTTTCTACGCTGATAGTTAGAACATTATCGTGCAATTCGATTTGAATATCTTCTGGATTGATACCAGGCACTTCTGCCATAAGTAAATAACCATCATCATTTTCGTACATTCTAAAAGCTGGATATTCGCTTCGATTACGTACAGCTTGATTAAGGGTGTTCATAATGTCTGCTATATCATTCCATAAATAATCATCCCATCGGGATAACCACATACAGCACCTCCTTTTGGAAAATTTTTTCTCTTAATTTTAAGCAATAAAAATGCCATATAATGATTGTTTGGTAAGAAATTTATGATAAAATTTAATTTATTAAAATGTCAAATTTCTGTTGATTAAGAATCTCGAAATTCAATGATATATTGAAGTAATTTCCCTAAGGCTTCTTCTTCGTTGTTTTTTAATAGAGCGATAAAATCATTCTTTAAGATTTGTTCATAAAATGCTTTTCTTTTTTCGTAATCTTTGATTTGACTTACAATTTTGGAACGATATTTTGATAAAAATTCGGTCAAAAGAATAAGATCATCCGTAATAATTTGATCTAATTGTTTTTTAATGTAATTCCCAATGACAGGAGCTGATCCCTTAGTGGAAATGCTTACTAATATGGGACCTCTTTCGTATATATGGGTATTATAAAAATCACAATAATGGGGTTGATCTAAAAAACAAACTAATTTAGCATATTTTTTGCAAAATTTGATAACAGAATGAATCTCGTTTAACGAAATAGTGTGCAGGGTTTGTCCATTTTTGGTTAATGGTTCGTCTGATATAAAAACCAAATGGGATTTTAATAAAATTTCGTATTGAATATTTTTTTGCCAAATAACTTTTTTATTATTGTTGATTAAGTCTTGCAGTGTGTCAGAAACAATTTCAGCAAAAATAAAAATTTTTGGAGAATATTCAATTAAATCTAATACCTTTTTTTGTACTTGATTCCCTCCACCAATAAAGGAGCATATTTTATCTTCTAGTTTTACAACAAGAGGATATAACTTCATTTTTTATGTAATCCACATTCTTTGTGTTCTGGAGATTCCCACCACCAACGTCCTGCTCGAATATCTTCTCCAGGTTGAACTGCTCTTGTACAAGGTACACAACCAATACTAGGAAATCCTTTATCATGTAAAGGATTATATGGAATATGATAAATTTTTATATAAGTCCAAAGATTTTCTAATCCCCAATTAAAGATTGGGTTGATTTTTAAAATATTTCCGTGATCGATATCAAATTCAAAAGGAAAAACATTGTTTCTCGTAATTGCTTGTCCTCTACGTAATCCAGTGATCCAGCCATCAACATCGTTTAAAGCTTTTAACAAGGGTTTAACTTTACGAATATAACAACATTCTTTGCGATTTTCGATGGATTCATAAAAAGAAAAAGGACCTTTTTCTCTTAATAATTTTTCTACATCGTTTGAATCAGGATAATAGATTTCTAAGTTTATGTTATATTTTTTTCTGATTTGTTCTAATGTATAATACGTTTCTTCGTGGATTCGTCCTGTATCGAGAAAAAAGACCGTTGGTTTTTCCCATACTCGACAGGCTAAGTCAATTATAACTACATCCTCCAAACCAAAACTACTGGCAATTTTTATCGAGGAAAATGTTTTATAAACATAATCCAATATTTTAAGAGCATTGTTCATCACATCAAACCTTTCATTTGCATAGATTTGATTTAAACTTATAACGTGATTTAGGTCTATTTTACGATGATTATTTTGATCATTTTCTATAAAGCTTTTGGTTTGAATTTGCATAGTTTTCCTCCTTAGCAATTATACTTAGCAATTATATTTGATAATCTGGTGGTGAAACAATCTTTTTGCCGATTTTGATTTTATCCCATACCCTTTCGTGCAAATAAAAAAGAATGATTTTTGTGATTACTTCTGCCGATGCAATCGTTATTGCAAACTTAAATTGACCTGTGATAATCCAAGATAAAATCAATGTATCGATTGTTCCAGTTATCCTCCAAGAAATACTTTTTACGATACTTCGCCAATGAGCTTCTTTATAAAGTAGAGCGTTAGAATGTGTATGTTCAACATGAGTATTCGATATAGATTTTTTTTGGATAAGCATTTTGCCTCCTTAAAACTTATTTCTGACAATATAAATAAATTTCTTTTGACGTCAAATAAAATCTATAAATCATATAGGAATTATAGAAAAATAGTTGCCTTTTTTAAAAACAAAATTTATATGGTATTGTTAAAAAAAACTATACAAAGAAAGAAAATAATTATTTTTGTTTATTAGTTAAGGAGGACTAAAATGCCATTTGTTATAACTGAGCCATGTGTTGGTGTTTGTGATACTGCTTGTGTAGATGTTTGCCCTGTTGATTGTATTCATCCTACGAAAGAAGAGTGGCCAGAAAAAGGTTATGATCCAAATAATCTGGCTGGCAAGCAACTGTATATAAACCCAGAAGAATGCATTGATTGTGGAGCATGTGAACCTGCATGTCCCGTTCAAGCAATCTTCCCCGAAGACGAAGTTCCAGAAAAATGGAAATCTTATATCCAAAAAAATAGAGCATATTATGGTTTATAATTATTTAAACTGGGCAAAATGCCCTTTTTTTATGTTATAATTCCTACTAAATATATATGAAAAATATAATAAAGGAGATTGTATGAAAACAAAAGAAAAAAACGAAAATCCACAACAAAAAGAAATCAATCCTTATTATTTAAAAAACAACCAAATTTCTTTAGAAGATCTATCCAAAGTCGAAATGATAAAGGCTTTTTCTAATTTTTTAAGAGGAACTATTAAAGAAGAATTAAATCAAGATATTCCCTATTTTGACGAAAACACAATTCAAGTAATAAAATTTCATGGAATGTATCAACAAGATGATAGAGATAAGCGTGTTCGAACCAAAGATGGATTACAGAAATATCATCAATTGATGGTACGATGCAAAATACCTGCGGGGAACTTAACCAAAGAACAATATCTTGCCATGGATAATCTTGCTACACAATTTGGGAATAAAACTTTAAGAATTACTACAAGACAGTCTTTTCAATTTCATGGTGTTCTAAAAAAAGACGTTAAACATGTGATCCAAGAAATCCATCGCGTATACTTGACTACCATTGGTGCATGTGGAGATATTGTTCGCGGTGTAACTGGTCCAGTAAACGTAAAAAAAGATCCGCTAATAAACAAAGTTCACGAAGTAGTAAAGATAATAGCAGAACATTTTTATCCCAAGACCAAAGCCTATGCAGAAATCTGGTTGGACGAAGAACCTGTACCACTTAATACAGAAAGTGAACCCATCTATGGAAGCTTATATTTACCTAGAAAATTCAAGATTGGCGTTACAAAAGCAGGTATCAACTCGAATTATTTTTTTACGAATGATTTAGCAATTGCCGTAGACTTTCATGGTAGTGACATATCTGGCTATTATTTTTATGCAGGTGGTGGAATGGGGAAAACCCATCGCGACGATTCTACATTCCCAGCATTAGCTCAATATTTAGGTTGGGTTTCTAAAGAAGATCTTTTACCAGTTGCAGAAGCTGTGGTAAAAGTTCAACGAGATTATGGAAATCGAAAAGACAGAAAGCATGCTCGTTTAAAGTATTTAATAGCAGAAAGAGGACTAAATTGGTTTCGCGATATGGTGGAAGAATATGCTGGAATTAAATTTTTTATTAAAGAGGAACCAACTTGGAAGGATGTGGAATACTTGGGTTGGCATAAAGCTTATGATGGTACATGGTCTTTAGGAGTTCATATCATTGCTGGAAGAATCGAAGGTAAAATCAAAACAATTCTTAGAAAAATTGCAGAAAGTTATCCTGTTACTTTTCAAACAACGCCTGAGCAAGATATCATCATTTTTAACATCACAGATGAAATAAAACCAGAAATAGAACGATTGTTTAATTTGTATAATTATGAATATCTTCCCAAAGATAAGGTTTATCATAAGGCAGTTGCATGTCCCGCTTTGCCTACTTGTGGTCTTGCGATAACTGAGTCGGAACGTGTATTACCTTATGTTTTAGGAATCATCAATCAAAAGCTTAAAAAATACCAACTTCAAGATAAAGCACCTATTTTTAGAATGACAGGTTGTCCTAATGGTTGTGCAAATCCTTACGTAGCAGAGCTTGCATTAGTGGGAAGAAGTAAAGATGTGTATGCCCTCTATTTAGGTGGTTCAAGAAGTGGAACTAGACTAGCTGTCGAAATTACCGATACGATTACATTACCAGAATTCGAAGAGTTTATCGACAAACTCTTTTTTTATTGGGCTAAACTCGGAAAAGATAAATACTTAGGAGATTTTGTGAACGAAATGTTTAATTTTATGTGGATCATTCAACCGTTAGCTTCGACACTTCAACCAAAACAAAAGGGGTAGTTTATGGAAAATCAAACCATTCAAAAAGAATCAATAAGAACCTTTTATTTTGAACATCATAAAGGAATTTCTTATCGATCCCACTTGGAAGAATTAGAAGACGAAGCAATTTATATTTTAAGAGAAGTTGCAGGACAATTCCAAAGACCTGCTTTACTTTTTTCTGGAGGTAAGGATTCTATTACTCTTGTTCGTTTAAGTGAAAAGGCATTTCGTCCTGCAAGATTCCCTTTTCCATTAGTTCATATCGATACAGGTCATAATTTTCCAGAAGTGATAGAATTTCGCGATAATTTAATAAATAGAATCAAAGAGCGATTGATCGTAGGTAGTGTAGAAGATTCTATCAAAAGAGGAACAGCAAAAGAAGAGAAGGGTAAATGGGCATCTCGGAATGCTTTACAAAGTATAACTTTGTTAGAAACGATCGAAAAATATCAGTTTGATGCATGTATTGGTGGAGCCCGAAGAGACGAAGAAAAAGCAAGAGCAAAGGAACGAATCTTTTCTTTTAGGAATGAATTTGGAGAATGGGATCCAAGAAATCAAAGACCAGAACTTTGGAATCTTTACAACGGAAAAATTTTTCCGTCCGAAAATATTCGCGTATTCCCCATAAGCAATTGGACAGAATTAGATGTTTGGTATTATATCAAAAAAGAAAACTTAGAAATCCCTTCGATTTATTATGCACACGAAAGAGATTGTGTTTATGTTAAAGGATTATTATTTCCAGTCTCTCCATTTGTTCAATTAGATGATGAACCAATTGTCCGTAAAAAAGTGCGTTTTCGAACAGTTGGTGATATGACTTGTACAGCTGCAATCGAATCGAATGCTACAAGTATTGATGATATTATCAGAGAAATCATTGAATCAAATACAACAGAAAGAGGCGCGCGATTAGATGATAAACGTTCCGAAACAGCAATGGAAGATCGAAAAAAAGGAGGATATTTTTAAGATGGAAATTGTTAGATTTTTAACAGCTGGTAGTGTAGATGATGGAAAAAGCACGTTGATTGGTCGTTTATTGTATGATTCGAATGCTTTGGCATCAGATTTAAAATCCATCTTAGAACAGAATAAAAACGAAGATGGTTCTATTAACTTAGCTTTATTGACAGATGGTTTAAAGGCAGAAAGAGAACAAGGAATTACGATTGATGTTGCATATAAATATTTTACCACAAAAAATCGTAAATATATTATAGCAGATGCCCCTGGACATGTTCAATACACCAGAAATATGGTAACAGCAGCATCGAATTCTGATGTAGCCATTATCTTAGTTGATGCAAGAAAAGGTATAACGGAACAAACGAAACGACATGCATATATTGCTTTTTTTATGGGAATAAGATATGTGGTATTAGCAATCAATAAAATGGATTTGGTTGGTTTTTCTGAAGAGGTTTATAATAAGATATTCTATGATTTTCGATCTTTGAATTTAGATTTTGAGATTGTTGAGTATATTCCTATTTCTGCAATCAATGGCGACAATGTTGTTTTTCGTTCAGAAAATATGCCTTGGTATAAGGGACAAACTCTGTTTGAGTTTTTAGAAACTATTGAAATTCGAAGAGATCTAAATTTAAATGATTTTCGCTTTCCTGTGCAATATGTGATCCGCCCTAATACAGATGATTATCATGATTTTCGAGGATATGCAGGAAGAATCTTGTGTGGTGAGGTTAGAAATGGTTCAGAGGTATTAGTTCTTCCTTCTATGATAAAAACGAAAGTAAAAGGAATTTATAAATATCCTGAATATTTAGACGAAGCAAAAAATGGTGCTTCTGTCACAATACTTTTGGAGGATGAAATTGATATAAGTCGCGGAAATATGATAGTAGGTAATCGATTACCTTATGTAAGTAAAGAAATCGAAGCTCAAATATGCTGGATGTCTCAAGAGCCATTAAAACCAAACACAAAATTATTCTTACGACATACAACAAAAGAAGTAAAAGCCATCGTAAAAGCTATTCTTAGCAAGGTGGATATAGAAAATTATACAGAGCAACCCACACAACAGTTAGAATTAAACGATATAGGTAAAATTCAACTTAAATTATCAGAAGAAATTTTCTACGATCCTTATACAATGAGTCGATACACTGGTTCATTTATTTTAATAGATAATGAAAATCGAACAGTTGCTGGAGGAGTAATTATCCAGATGTTGGATTATAGTATTTAATTAGAAAAAAAATTATATTTAATTTTTTTGCTGAATTATGTTTTGTAAATTGCTTTGTTTAGTATTTTACTACAGAGAACACAGAGAAATTGCTATAATAAAATCTTAAAGTAAATTGGGAAAAGAATTATGAATATGTATATGACAATATGGTAAATTTTTATTATAGTTTTTTTATGCGTTTAATAACAATATTTTATAAAGAATTTGTATTATTATACAATGCAATTAACAATCAAGCATTAAACATTAAACATTAAAGTTGGTTGATGGTTTTTATGTATTTTATAAAAATAATTTATAAAAAATTTATTATTAGACAAAGCATCTATAAACATAGAAAACAGCAAACCTAAACGATTGAATCTATCAAAATTGTATTATAAAAGATTTAAATAGCGAATAATAAAGTTAATAAAAATATTTCTAAGGCATTCAGTTTTATAATTTTGTGGAATTTTGAACAATGAAATCATTAAAAAACAATACTTCTTCGGTTCCAAAATAAAACTTTAAAAATAATAAATATATTTAATATATTATATTTACTATTATGTCAAAATTAAACCATTTTTTAAGCCGCCGGACACGAAAACCAGCTATAAACCTCTAAATTAGCATGACTGATTTTATGTTTCGAGGAATAATTGTTCCCATTCTGGATTTGTCCATGTTCTTCCTGATCCTCATCATCCAAGCGGGGTAAAAAAAACAAGGGGTTAAGAGGAATACCTTGCTCTTGCATTTCCCAATCCAACATAATACGAATTAAAAAACTCATCGAATACCCCAAAAAGAACCGTAATTCGTAAAGTTTTCCCCAATAAGTTGGCTGAATACTAATTTTTCGTATAATATATTCTTTGGTTCTTGGTTGATATGTTGCGGTTAATGTTCTTTTTCTTTGGGCAATACTAATCTTATAAAGATAAGCAAGATATTTTTTTAGAAGATAATTGATGGTAAACGTTAGTTTACCTTGGAATCTTGTGTTGGTTAAAAACATCAAATAACTATAATGAAAAGGCGTAATATTAATAGAAGTTATGCATTCTTCTTGTGTATAAAAATGATGAACTTTCATATCTATTATAATGACCTTTTTTGCAATTTTCTTACAAAATTTTTGTAGGCATATACAAATTTTCTAAAAAAATTTTTTATATTGCAAAAGGCAACTGATAAATTTAAAAAAAAATATATATATTATACAAAAAAGGTTTGACTATTAAATGTTTTATGTTTAAATTACAGAAAAAATTATTATGGAGAATATATGCAAAACAAAAGCAG
>Ga0197142_1004229_pt1 | contig 11695 bp, 11 predicted proteins | sample GBS60_MetaG_FD_148614 | JGI IMG/M metagenome (GOLD analysis project Ga0197142, IMG submission 148614) | Sediment microbial communities from Great Boiling Springs, Gerlach, Nevada, United States - GBS 60_MetaG | ecosystem: Environmental > Aquatic > Thermal springs > Hot (42-90C) > Sediment... | reverse complement strand
GCAATCCCTTTTTCATTTGGAGAAATGCCCTGCTGGCTCAAAAACTCGGCAATCGTCATTTCTCTTTCAATGGGGAGCACTTTGCCGTTCAGCGTGATGGTCTGGTTCATGGTGTAGAGTGTGATACCGTCTTTTGAAATCGTGTTGGATGAAACGGCAAGAGATTTTCGGACACGGCTTTGCCCAGCATCTGTGCTGCGATGGCATATGCAGTGACTGGTGCCAGCAGAATCCCATGCCGATAGTGTCCTGTAGCGATGAAGAGATTTTTGACCGCACTTTCGCCGATGAGGGGCTCATTGTCGCGGCTGCCCGGGCGCAAGCCCACACGCACTTCTTCCATGGGGAGTTCGTAGATAGCTGGCACGGCTTCGTAGGCTTCATCTAAGAGTGTCATGACGCCGCCAGCAGTGGGTTTGGTATCAAAACCTTTTTCTTCGCTGGTTGCGCCGACAATCAACCGCCCATCAAATTTTGGCGCCAGATACACTCGCGGGGAGCGGATGACTTTGGTGAGCACCAGCGGCTCACTCATCTTGAGCGTGACAATTTGCCCCTTCACTGGGCGCACCGCTGGCAAGACAGCTTCAGGCAATCCTCCTATCTCACGTGACCATGCTCCCGCCGCTAACACCACTTGCTTGGCTTTCACTTTGCCTGAGCCAACGACCACCCCTGTTACTTTTCCCTGCTCAATGTCAATTCGCTCCACTGGCGTTTGTTCATAGAGTTTGCCGCCACGCCGCACCAAAGCCTCGCGTATTGCTACAATCAACGCTTGATTGTCAATTTGGCAATCATCAGGTAGCCAAATCGCCGATGTCACTTTCGCCGACAGTAGCGGCTCAAGCTCACGCGCTTCTGAACCAGAGAGCCACTCGACGGCCAGTCCAATTTTTTTACGGAATTCAAACTCGCGTCTTAGGGCTTCTCTATCGTCTCGGTCGAGCGCAATCATGAGTGTGCCGCGCGTGTCCAGCGCAACCGTCATCGCTGAATCTTCACTTAGCTCTGCCAGAAACTGTGGATAGAGCGCCAGACTTTCTTGACCCAATTTGAGAAAATTGAGTTCCTCGAAGCCGACTTCAGCTTGCGGTGCTATCATTCCTGCCGCCGCCCAGCTTGCGCTTTTGCCCGCTTCGCTGCGCTCGAACACCGTTACTTCTGTGCCCGCACGCGCCAATTGCCAAGCCACACTTAGCCCAATAATCCCTCCGCCAATGACGGCAATTTCTGTTTCGCTCAAACTGACTCGATGCATCATGTTGCAAGTTTTACTTTTTGCAAGGTTTCAACTGAAAAAATCCGAGAAAATGTAACGACATTGCCTTGCAACTTCCAAACCTTGTGCAACTTCTGCTCAAGCGATGAATGAAGGCGAATTTTGAGGGACATGCATGCACGTGCTACACCTTTGCGGTGAGCACCATCTTGCGTCAGAAATAAAAAAGGCAACTGTTTGGGTCAGTTGCCTGTGTTCAGGTCATAAACAGATACGGCTTCCAAGTGTCGGAAATCGTGCCCATGAAGCGCTGCATGAACATGATGTGGCTTGGGCGGATGGGTCGCCGCAAAAGTTGCATGCCAGCTTGTTCGGGCGTTCGGTTTGCTTTTTTGTTGTTGCACTTGGTGCATGCCGTAACCAAGTTTTCCCACGTGTCGCTGCCGCCTTGCGATTTTGGAACGATGTGGTCAATGGTCAAGGGCAGGTCGGTGCGCCCGCAGTATTGACAGCGGTTGCCGTCGCGCCGCAGGATGTTGCGCCGAGTGAGCATGATTTTCTTGTATGGCACGGCGATGAAGACCATCAACCTCACCACGCTGGGCATTGGAAAGTGTAGCGAGACGGAGCGCACAAACTGGTCTGGATAGGTAGCAACCAGTTCAGCTTTGCCGCCGAAGATGAGGATAATCGCCTTTCTGACATCGCAAATGCTCATCGGCTCATAACTCTGATTCAGAACTAATACTTTTTGATTGAGTCGATTCATACCGCATGAGTTGGTTATCAGAGACTTTGGAATGTTCTTAAACTCTGCAAACCTGTTTTACCATTTTTTTGGTTTCCACTTGTTTCCCGAGAGTTTTGTCCTTATGTGCTCCAGCTCATCGGATAGGCTGCGTCATCAAGTGCCTGTGCCTGTTGTGTAAAGTTCAGCGGTTTGAACGTATCGATCATGATAGCGTATTCGTGCGTTTCTTTTGCGCCAATGCTCTTTTCAACCGTGCCCGGATGCGGTCCATGTGGAATCCCGCCCGGATGAATGGTGAGCGATGCCACCTCAATGCCGCGTCGGCTCATGAAGTTGCCATCCACATAGTAGAGCACCTCGTCTGAATCAATGTTGCTGTGATTGTATGGCGCAGGAATAGCTTGCGGATGATAGTCAAAGAGCCGTGGCACAAAATTACAAATCACCAGATTGTTGGCTTCAAAGACTTGATGCACTGGCGGCGGTTGATGGATGCGCCCTGTAATCGGCTCAAAGTCATAGATGCTAAATGCAAACGGATAGTAGTATCCATCCCAGCCGACCACATCGAACGGATGTTGATTGTAGCAATAGCGTGCATAAAGCTCGCCTTTCTTGACGCGAATTTCGAAACTGCCTTTTTCGTCGTGCGTCTCTAATTCCGTTGGCGGATGCAAATCGCGCTCGCAATACGGCGAATGCTCCAGAAGTTGTCCAAACTCATTGCGGTAGCGCTTGGGCGTCTGCACTGGCGAATAGACTTCGATGATAAACCAGCGCTGTGCACCAGCGTAACGAAATTGATGGGTCAGCCCGCGTGGAATCACCAAGTAATCGCCTTGCTTGTAGCGAATGTTGCCCAGCTGTGTTGCCAGTGTGCCTTCTCCTTCGTGAATGAAGACAATTTCGTCAGCGGCACCATTGCGATAGAAATAGGTCATTTCTTCTTTCGGGCGCGCCACCCAAATTGTCACATCGTTATTGAAGAGAATTGGGATGCGGGCAGAGATGCCATCGCCTGACGGGTCAATCGCCTTTGTGCGCAAGTGATGATGACGCAGTTCTTTTTCGTCCCACTTTACAAGCGGACGCCACTCTGTCTCCCCAATTTGTTGCACTTTTGTCGGCGGTGAGAGATGATAAACATTTGAGTAAATGCCAGAGAAACCCTTTGTGCTGATGAGTTCTTCAGCATACAGCGAGCCATCGGGTTTGCGAAATTGCGTATGCCTCTTTGCAGGAATCTGTCCCAGTCGGTGGTAAAACATATTGGAATAAGGTTGTTTAGGGAATTTACAGCATTGTCTGCTCAGAAGCAAGTGTTGAAGTGTGTTCAACCGTTGCTCTTCTTGTTGTGGGGGTCTGCATCTTTGGCTGGTGCCTCACCTTCAGCCGTGAGAATAGGGCTCGGCTTGCCGCTTCAAGGTCAGGGCTTCGATGGCTTTTGTAACCTCTTCAATGGTTTTATTTGCATCAACATCTGCCACCAAATTCTTGGCGCGATAATATGACAAGACTGGCTCTGTTTTGGAGTGATACTCTTTGAGGCGGCGGCGCACGGTTTCTTCTTTATCGTCCTCACGCTGGCGCAGGTCGGTGCTGCCACATTTGTCGCATTTACCGTCAACTTTCGGCGGCTGATAAAACTTGTTGTAAATCGCGCCACAGTTTGCACAGGTTATTCTGCCTGATAGTCGGCGCACGACCTCTTCTTCCTGCACCGTGAGGTTAATGACACGGTCTAATTTTTGCACCGTTTGCTCCAAAATTTTATCCAACGCTTCTGCTTGCGCCACGGTGCGTGGAAACCCATCGAGCAGATAACCATTTTTTGCTTCATCGGATTTGAGCACTTGTTCAATCATACCAATAATTACGCTGTCAGGCACAAGTTCGCCTTTATCCATGTAGGCTTTGGCTTGAAGTCCCAGCGGTGTTTGTGCCTCAAGTGCGGCGCGGAGCATATCTCCCGTTGAAAGATGTGCGACATGATACTTTTCGGCAAGAATTTTGGCTTGCGTGCCTTTGCCGACGCCCGGTGTTCCAAACAAAATGAGTCTCATTGCTCGGCGGTGTTAGTCGTTTTATCACTTCTTGGAATTTGCTTGATTTGAATTTTGCCGCCTTTGCTGCCTTGCAAGATGAGCGGTTTGCGCTCAGGTGCTGGGGGCGGCGTCGCTGGCGGTGGGTCTGCTTTGGGTGCTTCTTGGGTTTGTGCAACTTCGCTTTGCGGTGCTGGTGATGCGTTTTGGTCTATGGGCACTTGAATCACTTCATCATCGAGTGCAGAGAGGAAAAATGCAATGGCGCGTCGGGTCTCGCCAAGGTCTCCTTTGGTCGGTGCATTGGAAATACATTTGCAATTGACCGTTGTCTGCGGCGTGCCGTCTGGCAAATCTTCTTGAATGAACCACACCGACAGCTCTAATGTGTTGCCGCCCAATGCAATGGAGGTGATTTCACACTTGAGCAGTGCCATTCCGCCTAAATTTTTTTGCCGTGTTTTGACTTGCCAGCCAAACCAGCGGTTCATGACTGCCAGTGCCGCATCATATGTTTCACTGACCGTTGCACGGTATCGGCGTGTCTTCAGCTCCAAAAATTCGGGATTGTCTGACGTTTCCGATTCACGAGAGGTGAAAGCCAACACCGCTTTTTTGAGCAGTGCTTCCGGTCGAAGATCAAGTTGAAACGGCATACTAATTACGGATAGAAATTGATGTTGAAGTTCTCATGCCTTGGCGCGCCACATTCTTGATTTTCTTTGTCGATAGAGTCTGTGTGGCAAGTTGCCCACATGCGGCATTGATGTCTGCACCTCGACTGCGCCGGCATGTTACGGTAAGATTCGCATCGGCTAACTTACGCATAAATTTTTCTTTTTTGCTTTCCGTGACGCGCTCATAATCAATGTTAGCAATCGGATTGTAATCTATCAAGTTGATTTTTGAAGGAAATGCGCGTGCAAACTTGATGAGTGCATATGCGTCTTCGTCGCCGTCGTTTATCCCGCTTAGTAGCAGATATTCCAAAAACACTGGCTTACGCTTGACGGTGGTATAGCGCTGCAGCGCCGCCTTGAGCTCTTGCAGCGAGTGCACCTGTGCAATCGGCATCAGCTCTCGCCGTTTTTCTTCAATTGCTGAATGCAGCGACAGTGCCAACCGGCACTTTGCCTTGCTTTCAGTCAGGCGCTCAATCCCGGGCACAATGCCTACCGTGGATAGCGTGATGTGCCGCTCACCAATTTTGAAATGGTAACGGTCATGCGAAAGTATCTCCACCGCTTCTATGACTCGCTCGAAATTCAACATCGGCTCTCCCATGCCCATAAACACCACATTGGAGATGCGCTGCGCGTAGTAGGCTTCGGCTATCTCCATAGCGCCCCACACTTGGTCGGTGATTTCTCCAATTGTCAGGTTGCGCGAAAATCCCATGTAGCCTGTGGCACAGAACTTACATGCCATGGCACAGCCCACTTGTGAAGAGACACACACGGTCATTCTTTTTCGCCCCTCACGCAAATCTGGAATTAGCACGGTTTCAATTTGTGCGCCATCCGAGAGCTCATACAGCAATTTGACCGTTTGCGCATTTTCTCTTTCTGCTGAACCGAGGCCTTGTGCTGGACTTAGGCGCGAAATAAAAAACGCCGCCGACAGCTTTTCCCGCAAGGCTTTCGGCAGCGTGGTCATTTGCTCAATTTCTCTGACATCCTGTGAATATAGTGCGTGTCGAATCTGCTCGGCACGGTAAGCCGGCTCGCCCAGTGCCACCAATGCGGCTTTTAGCTCGTTTATGCTTAGTGCTTTCAGGTCTTGCTTCGACATGCTTACCAAAAGTTTTGCCTTCGCATCTTGTCAGCGCCGCCGACACGGCACTGCCCAATAAACGCAAATGAAAAACGCCTGCCCACAGAGACAGGCGCCGCATTCATGTTGGGGTACCAGGATTCGAACCTGGGAATGTCGGCTCCAAAGGCCGATGCCTTACCGCTTGGCGATACCCCAGTGTCAGCTTAGGTTAAACACGCCTCGCCTATAAGTCAAGTCCCCCTTCGGACTTGTGTGCAAGTAGAGAGGTCGGATTAGATTTTCGCTTCACCCTGCGAATGAGGTTTAGGCGAGGCAACTCCTAAACTCGTTAGGCGAAGATATAAAACTTTTGCATTCATGCCAAACACTCACTTACTTTTTCACCCCGTGGCATCGTCGCCTGTGATTGCCTTCTCCCTTCACGCTGGAGCTGATTTTTTCGCAAGGAGAATCACGCGTGGCGACCGCTCTGGCACAAAGCTCGAGCCATCATAATCGCCTAATACCTCCTGCACACAAAAGCCGACTGCACCCAGCATTTGCACCAACTCCTCATGGCTATACAGCCTGACAGACTCCGCAAAGCGTCGGATGTTGCCGTTTTCCGACAGTGTGATGACTTTGCGAATACGCTCTCCCACAATGCTACGCTCTTCACTGACCTGAATGCCTTCTACCATGCGCCGCGTCAAGGGCTTGTAAGTGTTTCGCACCACCGTTGCATTAAAAAAATCCAGCACATAAAGGCCGTTCTCTTTCAGTGCACGGTAGACATTTTCCAGCACACGCATATCGTCATCGCTGTCTTCAAAGTAGCCAAAACTGGTGAAGAGTTGCACCACCACATCAAATTCCTCGCACCAAGAAATTTCTCGCATATCTTTTTGCGAGAAGGTGATGCGAACGCTATGCTGTTCCGCCAATCGGCGGGCTTCCTGCAAAAGCAAGGGAGAAAGATCATTTGCCACGACCGCACAACCTTTTTTCGCTAATGCAACCGCATGCCGCCCAGCTCCGCAGGCAATATCCAACACTTTTGGTGAAACTTGTTTTTGTCCAAAGCCTGTATGGCGCCAAATCATCTCAATGGTCTCTTCGGCTTCCTTAAAATTGCGATGCTCATAAAGTTTGAGATAAATCGGGCTATTGAACCACGAGACAAACCAGTCGTGGCTTATCGGGTCAGCGTATGCCGCTGGCGTTGTTGGTGATGCTGCTCGCGGCTCAGTCTGATGTGCGGCGGTATGCTGATTTTTCTCTACGGCTGGTATGATTGAGTTTGGTAAGGTTTCATCTAAGGTATTTTGTAGCATCTGCTTCATCCGTTTGATACTACGGTTTCAGAAAAGTTTTTCGGATAAACCTGTGGCTTTGGCATTCGGTTCCAGCCAAACGAAAAAGCCCGAGCAGGGGTTGCACGGGCTATTCGGCTTTTCATAGAGCAGAGCTACTGTGCAATGTTGACGGGGAATGTGGCGTCAATATCGATTTCATTGCTTGGCGCAAGTGCCGATGTTTTGCGTGCAGGCGCTGTGTAGTGATAGAGCACGATGCGCAGGGTTCCGCTGGTTGCCGGTCCTGCACTGACCGTGGCGCGATACTTCAAGCCAACTTCCAGACCGTTTTTATCTCTATCGGTTCGAGTAATCGTTAGGCGACCTGTGGCATTGCCGCCCACGATGTAGCTCACCAAGTGTTCATCGCCCTCTTCTTCAATTTCTTCGGTCTTATCTTCTGGCGGATTTTTTGATTCATCTTTGAACTCGATTTCTCCGTTGTAGGTCACTCCTGCACGCAAGTTGAGGGCTGTAATTTGTGGCGCATTACCGCCCGGTCCATCCAAGTCGCGCCAAGTGGCTTCAACGGGGGCTCCGCCTGTGGTTGGCGTCAGCTTAAGTTTGACGGTGGTGATTTTCTCTTGCTCATTTGCATCGGCAGGGTTATCGGTTCGTCGGCAGCTTGTGAGCACTGCCGAAGTCATAAGCAGCAGCACAACAGAGACTTTGACATTGCGAATGAGTTGCATGTTTGTGGTTTGCATAGTTGATTTCAGGTTTAGTTAACGGATACAAATTGAAAGAACAGGTTCAGCTTTTAGAAGTCCATTTGCCAGCGTATCACGACGTTTCTACCAGCATCATCAGCAAAGTATCGATAGCGGCTTAGGTAGTCACGGTAGCGCTGGTCTAACACATTGTAAATTGAAATCACGAACGCGGCTCGCCGTCCAAAAAGCGAAAATTCCATGCCAGACGACAGGTTCAACAGCCCATAGCCTGCTGGCGGCAGTGTGAGATGTTGCACATAAAACTGGTAGGCTTCTGGGTCTGAGACCGCTGGCGGCAGGACAGATGGCACTTCCAATCTTGGATATTGGTCTTGCCTTCGAACTAAGGTGGTGCTTATTTCAAGGTATGATTTTTCTGTGCCGAAGAACTCTGGCAAATCTAAATGCGCGCCTGCAATCAGTCGGTCTGACGGCATGTTGATGAGCGGTTCATGTCGCGCTTCATTCCAAGCGCGCACCACTGATAGCGAGCTATAGAGCTGAAGAGTTTCCGTTACTTTCCACTCAAAAAATCCATCAATGCCGTGGAGCACCGCTGGGGCTTGCTGATAAGCAAAGGCTGGGAAGGCGCCACGAATCGTAATTACAGGCTCAACTTGCGGAAAGAGGTAGATGAAGTTTTCAATGGCATTTCGATAGAGCGAAAGTTCCAGCCGTGTGCGCTGACCGATGTGCCGCAGGGTGGCGTCCAGCCCAAAGCTACGCTCAACGCCCAGAGCAGGGTTGCCAATTTCATACTGTGCGGTGCCGTGATGCACGCCGTCGCTGTAGAGCTCATTGATGCTGGGCGGTCGCCATGCAGTTGCGGCATTGAGCGCCAAAGACCACTCGGAAGCAAATTGCCAAATTGCGCCCAGCGCGCCTGTCACGGTCTGAAAAGTCTGGCGATTTGGAATTTCGCCACGCGCCAGCTGTTGAGCTATGCGACTGCTTCCAAATGGTGATGCACTCTGCCAGCGTATGTCGTAGCGAATCCCGGCGTTCAGTGTCCAGTTTTCGCTGACCCATTCTTCACGCCAGAAAATGCCTGCTGTTGTAGCGGAAAAGTTTGGAATGAGTGCCGTGCGTCCCAAGTTGTAATTTGACTGCACGGTTAGCGCCGCGCCGACCGTGCCCAGAAAGTTTCCGATTGGATGATGGTTCCAGCGCACTTCGGCAGTGTGTGTAAAGAGCGTGAGGTCAAAAGCGGGGATATTGCGGCGGCTGCGGTCTGTTCCCAGCGGCACGTGGGCATCGAACTCTTGACGCACATTTTGCTGATAGCCGTAGTTTATTTGCACTTTGCCAAGTTCGCCAGCCTGCACATTGGCACGCAGAGAAATGAGGTCGTGCGAAATGCTCTGACGCGGAAAGTCGATAGCGTAAGAGAAGGGCTCAATGAAGAATGGTTGCAAGCGCTGCATGCTACTTACAAGGTCAGTAACATTCCCAATATGTGCGCTTTTGAGTATGCCCAGTTCGGTTGAGAAGCGGCTGTAGTATGCCGAGATTTCCCCCCAGTCGGCTTTGTAGCCGGTCAGGATGGAGAAGTTCAGTTCAGCAAAGCCTGTGTTGTTGAGAAAATACTGCGGTGCGGCAGCATCTCCGGCGCGTCGGTAACTTGCCTGAACACGCCAGCCGATGTGTTCTCCCAGTTTGCCTTCCACTAAGCCAGAGCCTGCGCCTTGTGCATTGTTGCCAAACAGGTTCAGGTTCAGCTCACCTTTGAGTTGAGGGTCTATGGGCAACGGACGCGGCTCGATGCGAATCACGCCGCCAATGGCATCGGCACCATACTCGACGCTGGCTGCACCTTTGAGCACTTCAATTTTTGCGGCGGCAAATGGGTCGATTTCTGGCGCATGCTCAGCGCCCCATTGCTGACCTTCTTGACGCACCCCCGCATTGAGCACCAGCACACGCTGGCTATGCATGCCGCGCACCACCGGCTTTGAAATGGAAGGACCAGTCTGCAGAATTGTTACTCCCGGCAATTCTCGCAGCGTCTCGCCCAGTGTCTGCCCACGGTGCTTGTCCAATTCTGCTTGGCTTAGCGTTGCAATTGCTTGCGACGACTCCTGCAAGATAGCTCTCTCTCGCTCTGCCTGCACCACAATCTCACTTTGCTCCACGCTCAAGGGCTTAAGTGCAAAATCAATCTGCTGTGTTGCACGCACGGTCAGCCGTTTGACTTCCGGTTCATAGCCTACCACACTTGCTCTGATTTGGTATTCACCGATTGGCAGCACTTCAATGCGGTAGTTGCCTTGCTTATCGGCTACTGCGCCAATCTTCGTGGACAGCACGCTTACAGTCGCACTTGGCAAAGGTTCTCCCGAAACCCTATCGCGCACCGTGCCATAAATCGTGACGGTTTGCGCCACTGCATTTATACTCGTGAGTAGCACCACAGCAAGTCCCAGCGCTAATGTCTTTACCACCTTTTTCGCAAATGATTTGCATTCTTAAAGTTCGCAAAAAAAATTATGGGCTATGATGTATGCAAGATTCTCCTTGGCATGCGGCTCTGCTTAATCGCCAGTTAATCAAGTGAGCGATGGCGACCACCAAGGCGCCAACAGGCGTCATCACACTTTCTGCACTTTCATCCATCAAGCCTGAATGCGCCAAAAAGATGGCAACAAAACCTATCGCCAAGACATACACTGCGGTCATGTTGTGATGATGCTTGAAGCCATGCAAGAGTGCTGCCACGCCCACCACCAACCCAATTGCAATCATACTCATCTCTACGGCAGGATGCGCCAAAAACTCAAGTCCCACCAGTGGCAACGCCGTTAGCACAAACGGCAATGCCGCACAGTGAATCGCACACAGCGTCGATGCTGAAAACCCTACCATATCCAAGTTGATTGACGCAAATTTTGTCTTTACCTTTTGCATATCACTTGAAACTGCAAGTTAATTGCATTTCTTATCTATTCATAAATTTAGGCTCTACATTTGAGAGCCTTTTCATTCAACGCTTCGTTAGGCTTTCTTGATTTCTTGCTCAAGGAACTTTATATCGTCCTGTCCAGTCGGAATCTTGACCAACTTTTCAGAAAAGCGCCACTGCCCCGTTTTCGGTGATTTTGTCGAATACACGAGCTTGACCGCCTTGAATGGCAGTTCTACCTTTTTCTTGCTTGCTGCAGTCTTTGCTTCTTTTTTTGCCATAGAAAATTGCGCAAATTTTATAGCGTTCGTAAAAAGCGTGTAAATTTAACCCTTTTGCGCCTTAAAACCCAAAATTGCTCTCTCTGGTTTATTACCAATATGTTAACTCAAGTTAGATGTATGACCACCTACCAGCTCGATGAGCTCTTCTTCACTGCTGACCGATTGATTCTTGATGGGCATATCATCCACGCTCTGGAGATTTTGGACTCTATCATTCGTGAACAGCCCGATTATGGCAAAGCCTATCACCACTTGGCGTGGATTTATGAGCACAAATACTGCTACTATTCCAAAGCCGAAACTTTATACCGAACCGCGCTTGCCTACTCACCTGAATACACACCGCTCTACAGCAACTATGCGAACCTGCTTCTCACCATGAGGAAATTTGCTGACCTTGAACAGTTGCTTGCCAGAGCACTGCACATCCCGGGCACTTGCTATGCCACGATTTACTATCAGTATGGCATCATGTATGAATTGCAGCATCAATACGCACTTGCCATAGAGTATTTCCACAAGGCGATTGCATATTCACTTAGCGAGAGCGATTTAGACCTCTACGAGAGTTCTATCAAGCGGTGCGAAAAGAAAGCACAACTTCTGCAACATTCACATTTGGTTTAGCTGACGCTTTGCTTACGCTCTTCTTTTTGCGACACTCCTGCCGATTC
>Ga0197142_1004228_pt1 | contig 11696 bp, 11 predicted proteins | sample GBS60_MetaG_FD_148614 | JGI IMG/M metagenome (GOLD analysis project Ga0197142, IMG submission 148614) | Sediment microbial communities from Great Boiling Springs, Gerlach, Nevada, United States - GBS 60_MetaG | ecosystem: Environmental > Aquatic > Thermal springs > Hot (42-90C) > Sediment... | reverse complement strand
CGGCCGCACCGGCTTGGGTTTCTCCGGCAGCGGTGGCCTGGCCGGCACCGGGGGGGTGGGGGCCGGGGGCGGGGCCGGCTGGAAGCCCTCCGCCGGGGGCGGAGGCGGCGGCAGGGGCGCGGGCGCCGCTTCCGGGCCCACCGGCGAGGGGGAGAGATAGCGGCTGGCCACCCAGCCCAGGCTGCCGTCCCGCTTCACCCGCACCTGGGTCCAATCCTCGGCCTCGCTTAGGGGCTCCACTTCCTCATTCCGCTCCAGGGCGGCGATCTTGGGGCAGTCCATCCCCGGACAGGCCCGGAGATTCAGCCGGGAAGCGTTCACATAAAGGGTGGGCCGGGCCGGCGCCGGAGGCGGCGGCGCCACCTGAGGGGGTGGCGGGGGCGGCAGCGAGGGCTCCCGGATAAAGGGCTGGCAGCCGCCCAGAAGGAGCAGGGAAAGCAGGGCGGCCACCACCGGCATGACCATAGACATCTCACGAGCCCCCTTCCTCCCGGCTGTCCTGGATCTTCCAGCCGTCGGGGTAGCGCTCCAGGGTGATGCGGTAGGCCGGCCGGAGCAGGGAATAGTCATGGGTCCGCTGATCATAGAGCTGAATATTCCAGACGATGACCCCGGTGGCCTGCCGCTCGCCTTTGCGCTCCAGATCGGAGATGCGGTAGGAGACATCCTTGATGTCGTAGTTCTTCCACAGCTCCAGGATCTGGCTTTCCAGGCGGCCCAGGTCCGGGTAGGTGGGGGCGTAGCAGGTGAGCCATTTGTTGATGTCCTTGGCCAGATGCGCTGCCCGGATCTTCTCCGCCAGCCGCTCCACATCCCGCCTCAGGTCCTCCTGGGGGGTGGTGGCTACGGGGGGCCGGGACGGCGCCGGGGACCGCAGCAGGTAGTAGCCGCCATAGGCCGCCACCACCAGCACCAGCACCCCCAGGCCCAGGGAGAGGCCGGGGCGCCGGCGTCGGGGGACGGCCCGGCTCTCCGGCCGGGAATAGTAACGGGGCGGTCGCATGGCGGCCTCCTCCCGGCCCGCCGGCATGAGCTTCAGAGGCAGGCCGCACTCCATGCAGAATTTCTGCCCCGGCACCGCCGGGGTGCCGCAGCGGGGGCAATCCTGGAGCTGGTCGGGCGGAAGGCGGCGCAGGAGCTGGCCGCACCGCTGGCAGAAGCGGTGCTCCTCCCCGTGGACCAGATCACATTGGGCACAAATCAGCATTCCTTCCCCTAACCGGTTGACTCCTCTGTTTCTTTACCACAGCCGGTCCGGGAAAAAAAGAAGTTTCCGCCACCCCTTCCCTTCCTTCGGCCCCGGCCCCGTTCCTGAGGCCGGTCTCCTCTTCAGATACCCTAAGAGCCTTGAATGTTAAGCAAATTTAAGAACGCTTCAGCTTAATCAAAATTTCCTTAAAGTTTCTCCCAGGACCCTCCGATGTGGTGGCACAAAGGGGAGGTGGCCCGAATGGCCGGCAGGGGAGCGCCCCCTCCCCCATTCCACCGCAAGGGAGTGTGATTCTGCCATGACACCCACGGCATCTTACCGGAGCGCCTTCCTGTGCGCCCTGCTGACCTGGGGGGTGATGGGCTGCGGCGGGGCCCTGACCGGCGCCCCCTCGGCCCCCCTGCTGGCCCAGATGGAGAGCGCCGGCCGCTCCCAGCAGCACATGCAGCGGCTCCTGGCCCAGGCCGGCGCCTTGGCGCCCCAGGACCGTCGGGACTATGAAGTGGGCCCTGAGGACCTCCTGGAGGTGGTGGTCTTCGGCCAGGACAACCTCACCCGCACCGTCCGGGTGAATGGCGAGGGCAAAATCAGCCTGCCTCTGGTGGGGGAGGTGGAGGTGGCCGGGCAGACCCCCCGGGCCATTGAAAAGCGGCTGGAGGCGGCCTATGGCAGCCAGTTCCTCCGCCACCCCCAGATCACCGTCTCTGTCAAGGAGATCCGACACCAGCGGGTGGCGGTCACCGGCGCGGTGGACAAGCCCGGCGCCTATGAGATGATCGGCTCCCGCACCCTCCTGGAGATGCTGGCCCTGGCGGGGGGCCTCCAGGATAAGCCCGGGGCCGCCAAGGCCGGGGATGTGGTGCATGTCATCCGGCGGCTGGAGTCCAAAGACAGCCGCAGTGCCGCCCAACCCTTCGCCCCCGGGCGGAGACCATCGTGGTGGACTTGAAAAGGCTCCTGAACGGGGAGGCGGCCCTCAATATCCCCATCCGCCACGGGGACGTCATCCATGTGCCCTTTGCGGGCAACGCCTACGTCCTGGGCGGGGTGCGCCGTCCGGGGGCGGTCACGGTGAAGGACGACCTGACCCTGAGCCAGGCGGTGGCCCTGGCCGGCGGCCTCGACCCCGTGCTGGCCACCTCCCGGGTCACCATCACCCGCCGGGATGAGCAGGGGAACGCCCTCAAACTGGCCGCGGACCTGAAGCGCATCCTCCAGCGGCAGGAAGAAGATATCCCCCTGAAGGACAAAGATGTGGTGGTGGGGGAGAGTGCCCTGCGCAAAGGCCTCTTTGTCTTCAAGGAACTTCTGCCCGGCACCTACAGCGGCGCCTATCGCTTCGCCAACTGAGGAAAAGGGGCCGCCCGTCCGCGGCCTTGGCCCTGAAGAGAGGGATGACCCATGCTGCAGGAAAACCGTTCGCCCCTGGTGGTTCCCGCCTCCGGCCCCCCGCCGGCCCGGGAGGTGGATTACTATGACCTGGTTCCCGTGGAATCCCTCACCATCCGGGACTATCTGAACATCCTCCGCTCCCGGAAATGGTGGGTCCTGGGGACCCTGGCGGGCATGCTGCTCCTCACCGGGATCTTCTGCCTGGTGGTGACCCCGGCGTACCGGGCCACCACCGTGGTGCAGATCACCCAGGACAACCCCGGCTCCCAGCTGGGGGACAACAACCCCCTGGCCGGCGTCGGGGGAGGCCAGGAGCTCAGCAAATTCCAGGAGACCCAGAACCGGATCCTGGCCAGCCGGGCCCTGGCCTGGCGGCTCATCGAATCCCTGAACCTGGCGGAGCATCCGGATTTCAGGGGCCTCAAGGAAAAGGATCCGGACATCCCCCCGGAAAAGCTGAAAAATGACCTCATCGACCTCTTTTTGAAGAAGCTGGAGGTGAAGCCCCTGAAGGACTCCTTCCTGGTGGAGGTGTCCTTCCTCTCCAGCGATCAGTCCCTGGCCCAGAAGGTGGCCAACGCCATCCCCCGGGAATACATGCAGCTGGCCATCGACAGCCGCAGCCAGTCCTTCGTCATCGTCAAGGAATGGCTGGAGAAGCAGCTGGATCAGATGGCCCAGCGTCTGCAGGCCTCCACCCGCCGCCTCTTTGATTACGGCCGGAAGGCGGACATCTTCGTCATGGAGGATCTGGGGGGTAAGGACACGGTCCTGTTCCAGAAATACGTGGAGCTGGGGGGTCTCCTCACCAAGGCCCAGTCCGAGCGTTTGGCCAAGGAGGCCGTCCACCGCCAGCTGAAGGAAAAGGGGCCGGATGCCCCCCCCATCACCAACCATCCTCTCATCGCCAGCTTGCGGCAGGAGTATGTGGCCCAGAACGCCAAGGTGGCCAGCCTGGCCCGCATCTACCTCCCCGGCCATCCGGAGATGCAGGCGTAGACCGCCAAGCTCAACGAGCTGAGCAGCCGGCTGAGCGCCGAGGCGAAGCGCTTCCAGGAGAGCGCCAAAGCCGATTATGAGGCGGCCGCCCGGGCGGAAAAGCTTTTGAGCGAGGCCTTCGAAAGCCACAAGGCCCAGCTGGCCCACCTGCAGGACAGCCTGGTGGATTTCCAGATGCTGAAGCGGGACACCCAGACCACGGAAAAACTCTACCAGGCCCTCCTGTCCCGGATGGGGGAGACGACGGTGGCCAGCACCATGGTGCCCACCAATGTGGCGGTGATCGACCCGGCGGATCTGCCGGTGGAGCTCCACTTCCCCAAGACCCTGCTCTTTCTGGCCCTGGCCTGGGTCATCGGCCTGGGGGGCGGCATCGCCGCCGCCTTCCTGGCGGAGTATCTGGATGACACCGTCAAGACCACGGAGGAGGCTGAACGTCTCTGTCAGGAGCCCTCTCTGAGGGTGGTGCCCCAGGTGAAGGTGGAAAAGGCCCTCCCCGGCCAGACCCTAAAGGACCGCCTCCTGGCCCGTCTCCCTGTCTCCCCCTTCTCCCTGCCCCGTCTGGAAGGAGGAGGGGGGGGGGCGGATCTCATCGTGGTGCAGCAGCCCCGCTCCGTCGTCGCCGAAGCGGTGCGCCACATCCGCACCTCCCTGATGCTGTCGGCTTCGGGCCAGCCCCCCCGGGCCATCGTCATCACCAGTCCCAACCCCGGGGAGGGGAAATCCCCCCTGTCCCTCAACCTGGCGGCCTCCCTGGCCCAGGAGCAGCGCCGGGTCCTGCTGCTGGACTGCGACCTGAGGCGCCCCCGGCTGCATCAGGCCTTCCAGGTTCCCTCCCGGCCGGGCCTCACCAATTACCTCACCGGCTCGGCCTCCCTTGAGGAGATCATCCGGCCCACCCAGGTGGAGAATCTCTGGTTCATACCGTCGGGACCGGTGCCGCCCAACCCCGCCGAACTGCTGCATTCCACCCTTTTCCGCAATCTGCTGGCCCTGCTGCGCCAGGAGTACGACAACCTCATTCTGGACACCCCGCCGGTCCTGGGTTTCAGCGACGCCCGGGTGGCGGCCACCCAGGCGGACGGTGTGCTGGTGGTGATCAAGCACCAGGGGACCACCCGGGAGTCCGGACGGCTGGCCCGCCAGCTCTTCGCCCAGGTGCATGCCCATGTGCTGGGGCTGGTGCTCAACCAGGCCAAAGGCAACGGCTTCGGCTACAACGGCTATCTCTCTCACAGGTATTACGAGGATTATTACCGGGACGCCCGCCCGGAGGCCCCTGAAAAGGAGGACCGGGTCCCGGCGGCTCACTGATCCCCGGGCCCGGGTGGCCGGGACCTCCGAAGGCCCGCAATTCATGCCCAGGTGAGACCATGAAAGAGCACTTTGCCCACAAGACCATCCTCATCACCGGGGCCGCCGGCTCGGTGGGGCAGGAACTGGTGCGCCAGCTCCTGGCCCTGGAGCCCGCGGAAATCCGGGCGGTGGACAACAACGAGACGGAGCTCTTCCTGCTCCGGGAGACCTATGCCTCCACCGGCCGGCTCACCGCCTATCTGGGGGATGTCCGGGACGGCCGCAAGCTGGAGAATCTCTGCGGCGGGGTGGACTTCATCTTCCATGTGGCGGCCTACAAGCATGTGACCCTCTCGGAATACAACCCCTTTGATGTGGTGCAGACCAACATCCTGGGGGTGAAAAACGTCATCCAGGCGGCCCTGAGCCAGAAAGTCCCCCGGGTGATCTTCACCAGCTCGGACAAGGCGGTGAACCCCACCAATGTCATGGGGACCTCCAAACTGATGGGGGAGCGCCTCATGACCGCCGCCAACATTGTCAACCCCAACGGCCGCCAGATCTTCTCCAGCGTCCGCTTCGGCAACGTCATCGGCTCCCGGGGCTCGGTGGTGCCCATCTTCGCCGAGCAGATCCGCCGGGGCCAGCCGGTGACGGTCACCGATGTCCACATGACCCGCTTCTTCATGACCCTGAAGGAGGCGGCCCGGCTGGTGCTGGAGGCCAGTATTCTAGCCTGCGGCGGCGAGGTCCTGGTGACCAAGATGCCGGTGATGCGCATCCTGGATCTGGCCCAGGCCATGATTGAGCTACTGGCGCCGGTATACGGTCACGACCCCGATGACCTGGAGATCCGCTTCATCGGGGCCCGCTCCGGCGAGAAGCTGTATGAGGAGCTCATGAGCCAGGAGGAGACCGGCCGGGCGGTGGAGCTGGAGCGGATGTTCGTCATCCTGCCGGCCATGCGCAGTTTCTACCAGAAGATCGACTATTCCTATCCCGGACAGGTCTACCCCCAAAGGGTACCCCGGCCTTACCTCTCCTCCAAGGAGACACCCATGAGCGTGGAGCAGATCAAACACTATCTGGTGGAACACGGAGTCCTGACGGAACTTCTGGGAGCGGCGCCCACCCCGGCTCTGATCCGGCAGGAGGTCCCCTCCCTCCGGGTCTTCCCGGGATTCCAGGCCTATGGACGGGGGTGAGCCATGCGGGTGTTGATCCTGGGCGGCGACGGCTATCTGGGCTGGCCTACGGCGATGCACCTGTCCGCTCTGGGCCACGAGGTCATGGTGGTGGACAATTATTTCCGGCGGCGGGCGTGCACCTCCCTCAACTGCGAGCCCCTCGTGCCGGTGCCCAACCTGCACCAGCGGGTGGAGCTCTGGCGGGCGGTCTCCGGCCGGCGGGTGGAAGTGGCTGTGGGGGATATCTGTGATTATCCCTTCCTCTCCCGGGTCTTCCGGGAGTTTGCCCCTCAGGGGGTGGTGCATTACGCCGAGCAGCCCTCCGCCCCCTACTCCATGCGGGACCGGGAGAGCGCGGTCTTCACCCTCACCAACAACCTGGTCTCCACCCTGAATCTCATCCATGCGGTGGCGGAGTTCCAGCCGGACTGCCACCTCGTCAAACTGGGCACCATGGGGGTCTACGGCACCCCCAATATCGACATCGAGGAGGGCTACCTGGAGGTGGAGCACAAGGGCCGGCGGCACACCTTCCTTTACCCCAAGACCCCGGGCTCCCTCTACCACCTCACCAAATCCCAGGACGGTGACATGCTCTATTTTACTGCCGCATCTGGGATCTCCGGGTCACAGACCTGAACCAGGGCCCGGTCTATGGCCTGAGCTCGGGGCTGGAGGACGGCGACGACCGCCTGGCCACCATCTTCAATTATGATGACATCTTCGGCACGGTCCTGAACCGCTTTCTGGTGCAGGCGGTGGCAGGTTTCCCCCTCACCGTGTACGGCCGGGGCGGTCAGACCCGGGGCTACCTCAACCTGAAGGACACTTTGGCCTGCGTCACCCTGGCCCTGGAAAAGCCTGCGGCCCCCGGCCAGTACCGGGTCTTCAACCAGTTCGTGGAGACCTTCACGGTCCTGGAGCTGGCCGAAAAGGTCCGGGAGGCGGCCCGGGAGCTGGGGCTCACGGTCACCATCCGCCGCCTCCCCAATCCCCGGAAGGAGGCGGAGGAGCACTATTACAACCCGGCCCACTCCGGGCTGCTCTCTTTGGGGCTGAAGCCCCACTACCTCACCCCGGAGGTGCTTCTGGAGATGCTGAGGCTGGTGTGGCGCCACCGGGAGCGCATCCGCCCCGACTACATCCTGCCCCGGGTCTCCTGGCAGCCCGGGAGCGCCCCGCCGGTCGTGGAACCGCAGCCGCTCAGGCTGGTGAAAAACCTGTAAGGAAAGGAGCAACCATGGAAAGCAACGGTCTCATGGAAAAGGTCCGGCTGAGCCAGGAGATCCTGGAGGAGGCCCTGAACCGCTTCGGGGGCGCCATGGCGGTGGCCTGGACCGGCGGCAAGGACTCCACCACGGTGCTGCACCTCCTGAGGGAGATCGGCGGCGGCCGGGTTCCCATTCCGGTGCTCAACATCGACACCAGCGTCAAGTTCCCGGAGATTTACGCCTTCCGGGACCGGCTGGCCCGGGAATGGGACCTGGATCTCATCATCGCCCGGAACGAAGAGGCCCTCCGCACCATCCGCATCGCCGCCGACCAGGAGGAGTGCTGCACCCTGCTCAAGACCGAGGTGATCGCCCGCTCCATCCAGGAGCACGGCTGGCAGGCCCTCATCACCGGGATGCGCTGGGATGAGCAGCCGGACCGCCGCCAGGAGGAGTATTTCGCCCCCCGGAGCCGGCCGGAACACCTCCGGGTGCACCCCATCCTCCACTTCACTGAACTGGACATCTGGCAGTATCAGAAGACCTACGGGGTGCCCTTCTGCTCCCTGTATCGCCAGGGCTACCGCAGCCTGGGCTGCGCCCCCTGTACCCAGCGGGGCATCCCCGGGGGGGCGGAGCGGGCCGGCCGCAACCCCAAGAAGGAAGAAATCATGAAGCGCCTGAGGGCCATGGGATACTTTTAGATGCGGACCTTTCCCCTTCTGCGCACCCTGGCGGCGGACTCCCTGCTGGCACTGGCCATCAAGGTGCTCAGTCTGCCCCTGGGCTACTACACCCTCATCCTCCTGGCCCGGCTCTACGGCGCGGAGGCCATGGGCACCTACACCCTGGGGGCCTATCTGCTGACCACCCTGGCGGTGGTCTGCCGCCTGGGGCTGGACACCGGAGTCCTGCGCTTCCTTGCTGCGGCCGGGCCGGAGGCCGACCGCCATCGCCTGTGGGCGCTTCTCGGGCCGGCCCTCCTTCTGGTGACCGGGACCGGGGCCCTGGCCGGGCTCGGACTCTGGGCCGCCGGCGGCTGGCTGGCCCAGCGCTTTCAGGCCCCCCAGCTCCCCCACCTCCTCTTCTGGGTGGCCTGGCTGGTGCCGCTGTGCGCCGCCCTGGGGGTGGGCGCCGAAGCCCTGCGGGCCCTGGGTGGGGTGCGCTGGGTGGTATGCTGCCAGAACGGGGTCTTTCCGGGGCTCCTTCTCTTTCTCCTCCTGGTTTTCTCGGGCTGGGTCACATGCGGCCCCCCCGCCGCGGGAATCCTGGGACTGGCGCTGGCCCTCAGCCATCTGGGTGCGGGGCTGCTGCTTGTGATCCGGCTGGGTGTGGTTTTAAGGCGGCGTCCGGGGGGCCGCAGCCAAGGGGATCTGGGGGCCCTGCTGCGGTACAGCGCCCCCCTGTTTGCGAACGCCCTGCTGCTTCTGGCCTACGGCTCCCTGGACAGCCTGCTCTTAAGCTGGTTTCAGCCGCCGGCCCAGGTGGCTTATCTGGAGGCCGCCGGCCGGACCGCCCTGCTGGTGAGCCTGCCCCTTGTGGCCGTCAACGCGGTGCTGCCGCCTTTGTTCAGCCGCCTCCATCAGGAGGGGGAGCTCCGTCAGCTGGAGGCCCTGGCCCGGGCCGCGGCCCGCTGGACCTATTATCTGGCCCTGCCTTTGGCCCTGGGGTGCCTCCTTCTGGCCCCTCAGATCCTGGGCTGGTTCGGAGCCGGTTTTGAGGCAGGGGCCCTGGCCCTCCGGCTTCTGGCCCTGGCCCAGCTGGTGAATGTGGCCTGTGGCTCCGTGGGCTTTCTCCTGGCCATGACCGGCCACCAGCTGGTGCTCACCCGCATCCTGGCCCTGACGGGACTCACGGGCCTTCCCCTCATGGCCCTGGGCGCGGCCATGGGGGGGCTCACCGGCCTGGCCGCGGCCAAGGCCCTGTGGCTGGTGGGGGTCAATCTCTGGATGAGCCTGGCGGTCCGGCGCTGCCTGGGCCTGACCGTCTGGGCCCGGGAGGTCCTGCCGGCCCACCTGGCGGGCGGCCTGGCCGCCTTCATCTTCGCCCTGTTCCTGAAACCCCTGGGCCCCCTGCCGGCCGCTTTGCTCTTCGGCCTCACCTATTGCGGGATTACGGCCAGGCCGGTCTGGCAGGAGATGGCCCTGCTCACTCAGAAACCTTTGCAGGAGGGCACTTCATGACCGCCTCCCCCCCTCATCTTGTGCTCATTGTCCTGGATACCACCGGCGCCCGGCATCTGTCCCTCTATGGCTACCCCCGGCCCACCACCCCGCACCTTGAGCGGCTGGCGGCGGACTGCCGGGTCTACCGCCGCTGCTATGCCACCGGCTGCTGGACCGTGCCGTCCCATGCCTCCATGTTCACCGGTCTCTACCCCAGCCAGCATGGGGCCTGTGAGGGAAATTTCCTGGTGGGAGACAATGTCCAGCATCTCACCGGGGTGCTGAAGATGGCGGGCTACCGCACCATCGGCATCTCCTCCAACGGCCTGGTGAGCCCGGCCACCGGACTGTGCGGCACCTTTGACGAATTCACCGATTTCGGGGCCCACGATCTTGACCGGTTTGTGCACCACCTCACGGGCGGGGGCCCGGCGGGGGCCGGCGAGTTGGGGCGCCGCCTGAAGCAGGCGGTCACCTTCCGGGAGGCCGTGAGCATCGCTTTGACCTATCTGGCGGAAACGGGCGGGGTGGGACCGCTCTCCCGCACCGCCTGGCAGCTGGCCCGGCGCCTCCTGAGGGAGCTGTGGCGGCCCAGCCCGGTGGCCAAATCCGCCGGATACACCGAAAAGACGCTGGCCCTGGCGCACCGCACGCTGGCCCGCCTCGCCCGGGAACCCGGGCAGCCGTATTTTCTCTTCATCAATCTCATGGAGGCGCATCAGACCTACCGCCCGCCCCTCCGCTGGCGGCGTTTTTCCCGCCTCACGGACCGGGCCTGGGTGGACCCCCAGCGCTTCTACCGGCGGCCGGACTCCCTCGAGCTGCTGGCCGTCTACCGGGATCTCTACGATGACGAAATCCTCTACCAGGATGATGTGCTGCGCCGCCTGTGGGAAATCCTCCGACAGACCCCCGGCTGGGAGAACACGGCGGTGATCATCACCTCCGACCACGGCGAGCACCTGGGGGAGAAAGGCCACTACACCCACATCCTCTCCTTGTACAACGAATTGGTGTGGGTGCCACTCCTCATCCGCTATCCCCGGGGCTGGGCGGAGCCGGGCCCGGATGACCGCCTGGTCTCCCTGTGCGATATCTATGCCACGGTGCTGGACCTCATCGGCTGCCCCCTGCCCCGGCCGGACACCTCGTCTTCCCTTTTGGAGGCGCCCGCCCGGGAGACCGCCGCGGCCCAGCTTCTGTATCCGGAAATGTGGCGTTCCCAGTGGAATTACCGGGCCGAGCGGGCCCGGGAGGCCGGGGAGACCTTCTCCCCTCCCGCCGTCGCCCTCTTTCTGGAAAACGGCCTCAAGATCATCCAGCGTTGGGACGGGGAGCTGGAAATCTACGATGTGCAGAGGGATCCGGAGGAAAACCACAACCTGGCGCCCCGGCTGGCTCCGGAGGTGCTGGCCCACTTCCGGGATATGGTAACCCTGCACCAGGAGGAGACCGGCTACCAGGCCCGGCGGCAGGAGATCCTCCGGCTCCGCCGTCAGCTGGATCAGTCCCCCGAGGGAGAGGTGCAGCCATGTGCGGTATATTCGGCCGTCTGAATGCCCCGGAGGCCGGCCCGGTCCCCTGGGACCTCTGCCGCCGGCAGACCGACATCCTGCGCCACCGGGGGCCGGATGCCGGCGGGTATCTGCTGGCTGACTCCCGGAATGGCGCCCTCCACCTCAGACGGGAAGGGGACGGTGCTCCCCCTCCCCCCGGAGAGGGGGACCTGTTTCTGGGGCACCGGCGCCTGGCCGTCCTGGACCTGAGTGAGGCTGCCGCCCAGCCCATGGCCGCGGCCCGGGAGCGTTACTGGATCACCTTCAACGGCGAAATCTACAACTACTGGAGCCTGCGGCAGGAACTGGCCCGGCAGGGGGTGGACTTCCGCACCGCCAACTCCGATACCGAGGTTTTGCTGTGGGCTTTTGTGCACTGGGGGGAGGACTGCCTTGCCCGGCTCCGGGGCATGTTCGCCTTCGCCGTCCTGGATCTTAAGGAACGCCGCCTCTTTCTGGCCCGGGACCGGCTGGGGAAAAAGCCCCTTTATTACCGGGCCACCCCGGCGGGCCTCCAGTTTGCCTCGGAACTCAAGGCCCTGCTGGCGGACCCGGCGGTGCCCCGGGATCTGGATCCGGTGGCTTTGGGACAATACCTGCTCTATGGCTACATTCCCTCCCCCCGCACCATCTTTCAGGGGATCGCCAAGCTGCCCCCCCGCCCACCTGGCCTGGGTGGA
>Ga0197142_1004227_pt1 | contig 11697 bp, 9 predicted proteins | sample GBS60_MetaG_FD_148614 | JGI IMG/M metagenome (GOLD analysis project Ga0197142, IMG submission 148614) | Sediment microbial communities from Great Boiling Springs, Gerlach, Nevada, United States - GBS 60_MetaG | ecosystem: Environmental > Aquatic > Thermal springs > Hot (42-90C) > Sediment... | reverse complement strand
ACATGAAGAAACTCCGGTTGCGGCCATCATAGAGGCGGGGCAGGTACACGGGGCCGGAGAGCGTGGCGCCGAACTGGTGGCGCCGCAGCTTGTCCTTGCGGACCGAGAAGAAGCCTTTGGCGTCGAGGGCGTCGTTGCGCATGAACTCGTAGAGCGAGCCGTGGAACCGGTTGGCGCCGCTCTTGGTGACAACCGTGAGCATGCCGCCGGCGTAACGCCCGTATTCGGCCGAGAAGCCCGAGGTGAGCATCTTGAACTCGAGCACTCCTTCCAGCGGCGGCTGGATCATCGCCCCGGTGTTGCGGCGCTGCGTGTTGTTCATGCCGTCGAGCAGGAAGCCGGTGTTGTCGGCGCGAGCCCCGTTGACCGCATAAGATCCGTCGCCGCCCTCAGCTTTGGGAATCACCCCGCCCGTCAGCAGGGCCAGATCCGAGAAATCGCGGCCATCGAGCGGCAGCTCCTTGATTTCCTCCTGCGTGGTGACTTCGCCGCGTGTGCCGGTTTCGGTGTTCAGCACGACGGGCGTCTCGGTCACGGTGACGGTTTCCGTAGCGGCGCCGACTTCCAGCGTGATGTCCACGCGCAGAACCTGGCCGACCGCGAGCGTCAGTTCATCGCGCCGGTACGTGCGGAAGCCCGGCAGCGAAGCTTCCAGCGAGTAGCGTCCCGGATCCAGATACGGGATCGTGTATTCGCCGATCTCGTTCGAGCTGACCTGGTGCGGGATGTTGGTCTCGAGGTTGGTGACCTTGACCGTGACGCCGGGCGCCACGGCCCCCGTCGGATCCGTAATCCGCCCGACCACACTGGCGGTGGGCGTTTGGGCAAGAACGAACGAAACGAGCAGGAACCAAGCGGCTATGATCAAACCCCGTCGCATGGCGACCTCCCGAAGCCCGGCCTAAGGTCGGACTGACTGGGCGCCCGGAATTTCTATTCCGGGACACACCGAGTTTACACCCGCCCCCGCCGCCCTTCAAGCCCCGGGTTGGGTCATCCAAAATGTCGCTCGAGGGGCTATCATTGCGTCGGGAAGGAACGACCCGTAGCGACTCGTCGCCTCCGGTAACCGCTTGGCGGGCTTTTGAACGACGTGGCAACCCGCCGGGATGATGGACCCCGAAGCGCGTTACCAAATACTTGCGTAAGCTGCCCGGCGTGGTTGACATCCTCGTAGCAGGCCGGCGAAGCGATATCGGGCGCCGAAGCAGGGCCGTCAACCGAAACAACCTGTTCTTCCTCCAGCCGGGGCTGCTCGAACGCCGTTTGATCAGCTTCCCCGGAGCCGACCTGCACCTCCGTTCGCCCGACCAGAACCGCGCCGCCGGGGGAGGTGAATTCTCAATCGTGGCCTGGTCTTTCGGAAATCCCGTCAAGCTTGCCGCCGCGATGCTTCCGGTTCAAGCCCTTCGTTGCCCAAGCGCTCCAGCAAGCCCGCCAACAAGGCCACGCGCTCCGGAATGCGCTCCACCAGCACCGACTCGTTCTCGGCGTGAGCGCCTTCGCCGACTGCCCCCAGGCCGTCGAGCGTGGGCACGCCCAAGGCCGCAGTGAAGTTGCCGTCGGAGCCGCCACCGCTGGTGGACTCCTCCAGCTCCACGCCCATCTCTGCGGCCAGCTCGCGCGCCAGCCGGAACAGTTTTACGGTACCCGGCGAGCGCTCCATCGGCGGACGGTTCAACCCGCCCGTGATTTCGATGCGGCAACGCGAATCGTAGGGCTTCAGGTTGCGCAGACGGGCGTCCAGATCTTCGGCGTCCGCGAGGCGCAGGACGCGAACATCAATCTCGGCCACAGCCTCGTCCGGGATCACGTTGCTGCGCTCGCCGCCACGCACCACGTTGGGGCTCACGGTGACGCCGCGGGCCAGGCGTGTGAATCCCGCGATCCGTTCGATCTGTCGCGCCAGTTCGAGCACGGCGTTGGCGCCCGCCGCGAAGTCCACTCCCGCGTGCGCGGCCCGGCCGAGCACCCGCACCCTGTACAGGCCCACGCCCTTGCGCGCCGTTTTCAGCTTGCCTTCCAGTCCGGTGGCCGGCTCCAGCACCAGCACGGCCGCGCTGCGGCACGCTTCCTTCTCGATGAAACAGCGTGAGGTCAGGCTGCCCACCTCCTCGTCCGAGTTCACCAGCATCACGATGCGGCGTCGCAACGGGCGTTCGAGCGCCGCCAGCAACCGTACAGCTTCAATGCCGATGGCGAGGCCGGCTTTCATGTCGAACACGCCCGGTCCCCAAAGTCGGCCTTTGGATTCGCGGAACGGTCTGCGCGCCAGCGTGCCCGCGGGCCAGACGGTGTCCGAGTGGCCGAGCAGCAGGATGTGCCCGTCCTTGCGGCCCTTGCCCAAATGGAATTCGCAGCGAAGATGCGGGCCGAAGACTCCGCCGGAAATTCGGCGCACCCGCGCCGAGCCTTCCAGTTCGGCGCTGAGCAGTTCCACGAAGCGTTCGATTCCGGCCGCATCGCCGCTCGGCGTTTCGCATTCCACCAGGCGGCGAATCAGGTTCCGCGTGTCGTCGAGGCGCTCGCGCGCCTGCCGGAGCAATTCCTTCATGGCTTGTTATAATAACGGCATTCCATGCTCGATATCCAAGCCATTCGCGACATCCTGCCTCATCGCTACCCCATGTTGCTGGTGGATCGCATCGTGGAAATCGAGCCTGACCGCATCGTGGGGATCAAGAACGTCACGGGGAACGAGCCTTTCTTCGCCGGCCACTTTCCCGATTTCCCCGTCATGCCCGGGGTGCTGATTGTGGAGGCGATGGCGCAGGTGGCGGGCGTGCTCGTATTGCAACAGATCCCGGACCGGCACAACAAACTGGTGCTGCTGGCCTCGATCGAACAGGCCAAGTTCCGCCGCCCGGTCGTGCCGGGCGACCAGCTCCGCATCGAGATGAAGCTTGCGCGCCGCAAGGCCACCGTGGCCAAGATGTACGGGACCGCCAGCGTGGACGGGCGAGTGGTGGCGGAGGCGCAAGTCATGTGCAAGCTGGCCGAAAAGCAGCCCGCTCTGGCCGAAGAGCCCGAGCCTGCCGTGGAACCGGCGCTCTGATTCCGGCGCATGCCCATCCATCCTGCCGCCCTGGTATCGCCGGACGCCCGCATTGCGGCCAGCGCCGAGATCGGTCCCTATTGCATCATCGGGCCCGAGGTGGAAATCGGCGAGCGCACTCGCCTGATGGCGCATGTGTATGTGGAGGGGCCGACCTGGATCGGCGAGGACAACATCTTTTTCCCGTATTCCACCGTCGGCGTGGCCTCCCAGGATCTCAAGTACCGGGGCGAAAGGGCGGAAACGCGCATCGGCCACCGGAACCGCATCCGCGAGTTCGTCACCATTCACCGCGGCACGGAGGGCGGCGGCCGGCTCACCTCGATCGGCGACGATAATCTGTTGATGGCCTACGTCCACATCGCGCACGACGTGCGCGTGGGCGATCACGTGGTGCTGGCCAACGGCGTCACCGTGGGCGGCCACGTGGTGATCGGGGACTGGGCGGTGATCGGAGCCTTCACCGGTCTGCACCAGTTCTGTCGCGTGGGCCGCCACGCGATGATCGGCGGCTACAGCGTCATCACGCAGGACGTGCTTCCCTATTCGCTCACCAGCGGGCAACGCGAGGTCAAGGTCTACGGGGCCAACCGCACGGGCCTCGAGCGGCGCGGTTTCGCGGAAGCCACCATCGAGAGCCTCCAGCGCGCGCTCCGCCTGCTCAGTCGTTCCGGGTTGAACACCTCCCAGGCTGTCGCCCGCATTCGTGAGGAAGTGCCGCCCTGTCCGGAAATCGAGGAGCTGCTGGAGTTCATCGCCGCCTCCGAGCGCGGCGTGATCAAATGAGGCTGCCGTGAGCGTCCGCTACGCTCTGATCGCCGGCAACGGGCGTTTCCCTGTACTTGCACTCGAACAGGCTCGCAAACTGGGCCATGAAGTCATCGCGGTCGGGATCCGCGAAGAAGCCTCGCCGGAGATCGAGACTCTCGCCGCGCGGTGCTACTGGATTTCGCTCAGCCAGCTCGGGCGCCTGATCGAAATCCTCAAGCAAGAGGGCGTGCAAGAAGTGGTCATGGCCGGCCAGGTCAAGCACACCAGCATCTTTTCCGGGATCCGCCCGGACTGGCGCATGGTAAAAATGCTGGCTGGCTTGCGCCAGAAAAACACCGATGCGCTGATCGGCGCCGTGGTACGCGAGCTGGCCAGTGAAGGGATTCGCGTCACCGACTCCACAGCCTTGCTGAAGCCCCTGCTGGCGAGCGAAGGCGTGATGACGCGGCGCAAGCCAGACCGCGAGGAGCTGGCGGACATTGAGTACGGTCGCAGGATCGCGAGCGCGCTGGCGGCGCTGGACGTGGGCCAGAGCGTGGCGGTGGCCGAACGAGCCTGCGTGGCCGTGGAAGCTATGGAGGGAACCGACGCCATGTTGCGCCGGGCCGCGCAACTGGTCAACGGGCGCCCGCTGCGCCTCATCAAGGTTTCGCGGCGGCGGAAACACTTGTTGTTCGACGTGCCGGTGGTGGGCGCCGGAACCATCCCGGTTATGATCGAGACGGGGACGACGGCCCTGGCGGTGGATGCGGGCCGCACGTTGATGCTTGATCGCGAGCAAATGCTCCAGGCGGCCGACGCCGCGGGCATCGCCATCATCGGTTACTCGCCCGAGGAGTGAGAGCTCAGCACGCCGCAGTCGCGCAGCACGCGGACCATTTCGACTTTCAGGTCTTGCCAGCGGACGGGCTTGGAAACGTAGCCGTCCATGCCTGCCTCCAGGCAACGTTCGCGGTCGCCCGTCATGGCGTGAGCCGTCATGGCGACGATCGGCACGTGCCCTCCCGCGGCGAGCTCGCGTTCGCGAATGCGCCGCGTCGCCTCCAGGCCGTCCATCTCCGGCATCTGAACGTCCATCAGGACCAGATCGAAGCGCCCGTTTTCCAGCTCGGCCAGGGCTTCGTAGCCATCGGCGGCCAGCGTCGTCCGATGGCCTTGCTTTTGCAGCATGCGCTGGGCCATGCGCGCGTTGATCGGATTGTCCTCGACCAGGAGGATGTGCAGAGCCGGCAGGGCCTCGCATTCTACGGTCTTGGCTTCCGGCGCCTGGGCGGGCTGCTCGCCTCGCCGCAGACGCGCCGTGAAATGAAACGTGCTGCCCCGGCCCGGCTCGCTGTCCAACCAGATGTAACCTCCCAACAGGCCCACGAGCCGCGCACAGATCGCCAGCCCCAACCCCGTGCCTCCGTACTGCCGCGTCATGGAGCCGTCGGCTTGCCGAAAGGGCTCGAAGATGGCGGCCTGCTGTTCTTTCGGGATGCCGATGCCGGTGTCGGACACGGCGAAGCCGAGCTCCAGCTCTTCCTCGTGGCGCGCCACCAGCGAGACCTCGACCGTAATTCGTCCCTGCTCGGTGAATTTCACGGCGTTGCTGGCCAGATTGACCAGCACCTGGCGCAGTCGCGTTTCGTCTCCGAGGAGCCACGCCGGAACTTCGGGACCGATCTTCCATTCCATCTGCACGCCCTTCTGCCGCGCCTGCGTGGCAAGGGGCTTGAGGGTGCTCTCCAACAACTCGGGCAGCGAGAAGTTCGACGCATGGAGTTCGACCTTGCCGGCCTCGATCCTGGAAAAGTCCAGAAGCTGGTCCAGCAAGGACAACAGCGATTCGGCCGAGGATTGCGCGGCTTGCAGGTATTCGCGCTGCTCGGGCGTCAGCTCGGTGGCCAGGGCAAGGGCTTGCATGCCGAGAATGGCGTTCATGGGCGTGCGAATCTCGTGGCTGATGTTGGCCAGAAATTCGCTTTTCAGGCGACTGGCCTCTTCGGCGCGCGCCTGCGCCTCCGCGGCGCGGGCCCGTTCCTGCTCGAGCTCGCGGGTCCGCTCGCGCACGGCTTCCTCCAGGCGCCTGCGCGAGCGCAGCAACCAGCGGAGTCGCAGCCGCGCGAACAACCAGACGGCGAGGCCCAAGGCCAGGGCGACGACGGCGCGAAACCAACCGCGCATCCACCAGGCAGGAAGAATCTCGAAGGAATAGCGCGCGGTTTGTTGGCTCCAGCGGCGGAAGCTGTTGCGCGCCATGACCTCGAAGGTGTAACGACCGGGAGGCAGGCGGTCGAAACGCGCCGAGTGCTCCCGCGTCCAGGTCCACTCCGGATCCAGGCCCAGCAGGCGGTAGCGGAAGCGGACTCTCTGTTCGTTGACAAACGTGAGGGCCGCGAAGCGGAACTCGATGGAATTCTGATCATGCGGCAGGCGCGCAGGGGCGTCGAGCGCCAGCGCCTCACGTCCTGCGGTAATCCCGCTGATGACCACCGGCGGCGGCTGATCTTCGATCGCGGTTTCCGGGCGCAGGAAGTGCGACAGCCCGCGGCTGGTGCCGATCCAGACCGTGCCGTCGGGATCGGCGTAGAACGCATTCCCATTGCAATCCGGCCAGATGAGGCCGTCGCCGGCGCCGTAGTGGCGCCATTCCTCGCCGTCGTACACATCCACCCCGTTGTCGGTGCCCACCCAGACCCAGCCGCGTGCGTCCACACCCACGAACAAGGCCTGGTCGGAACGCAGGCCGTTGTCACGGCTGAAATGCGTGATTTCCAGGCGATGGCCGGCGAAGCGCAGACGCGAAACGCCGACCGCCTCGCGATAGCCGATCCACACGCTGCCGTCGCCGGCCTCGACCACGTAGCCCACGTAGTTGTTCTTCAGACCGTCCTTTACCGTCCAGCGCTCCCAGCGCCCGTCGCGAAATCGGGCCAGCCCGCGCGACCCCGCAACCCAGACGCCGCCGCCGTAAGCCTCGCGCAGCGTGAAGATGATTTCGTTGTCGTCCGTGCCCGGCGGGAACTGGCGCTCGAATCGGAGGCGTGGTCCGGCGCCGGTGCTGCGGAACAGGCCCCGCCGCGTGCCTGCCCACACGCGGCCATGCTCGTCCACGGCAATGGTCACTACACGGTCGTTGGTCAATCCGGACTCGGCGCCGTAGCGGTGGACGGCGCCGGTTCGCGGGTCAAGCCGCGTAACGCCTCCGGGATCACCCGCAGCCCAGACGACGCCGTCGGGCGTGATTTCCAGCGCCCGCACCTTGTTGCCTGCCAGACCTTGGCGAACCGTCCACACGCGCCATCTCTTCTGACGCGCGGGGCGCCAGTTCAATCCGTAGTCGGTGGCCACCCACAGACCGCCCCAGGGATCGCGCCGGATCGCCCAGACGACATCGTTGCTGAGGCCGTCGGCTCGGGTGTAAGCTTCCCACTGCCGGTAGCCGATCCAGCGCGCCAGGCCGCCGCCGTACAGACCGATCCACAGGGAGCCTTCGTGATCCCTCAAAACCGCGGAGGTGGAGTCGGCGGGCAGCCCGTGGTCCGAACCGATGACTTTCCAGCCGGACTGTTCCCGGAGCGCCAGGCCGAAATCCGTGCCGGCGTAAAGCGTCCCGTCGCCATCCTCGAACAAGGTGGCGAAGACCGTGCTTTCCGGTAGCTCCTCATCCGACGATCGGAAACGTTCATCGCCCGCGCGTCGCACCAGGAGCCTGCGGCTGCTGCGGATCCACAGATTCCCTTGGCGATCGGTCAGAATGGCGTCCCAACGGTCGTCGGGCACTCCCGAGGATGCTCCCAACATGTGCCAGTCGTTGTCGCGCCGGCAGTAAAGCCCGTTGCCGCCCGCGACGTACAGTGCGCCATCCGGAGCCACGTGCACGGTGTAAACCGGGGATGCGCCGACTCCCGGCAGGCTGACTTTCCGGCTCTGATATCCGCCCTGCCCATCGGGCTCGAGCAGGAACAATCCCGAGCCCGTGCCCAGGTAGACCCGGCCTTGGCGATCGGAAGCGATCGCGGACCGCCCGACAAGTTCATAAGGCTCGCCAGGTCCCTCGCGGCGGAACCCGGCGCCGGTCCAACGTACCAGGCCCGTGCGCGTGCCGGCCCACACGTTTCCACGAACGTCAATATGCAGCGCCTCGATGCGCGTGCTGGACAGACCTTCGCGAAGCCCGAAGGGCTGGAAACGCGAACCGTCATAGCGGAACAGGCCGTTCTGCGTACCTACCCAAAGGAAACCGGTGCGGTCTTGAGCCAGGCATTGTACGGCGAGGTTACTCAGGCCTTCCTCGTGCCCGTAAAGTTTGAAGACGTACTGCTGGGACGGCAGACGTGCCGGCAGGCAGAGCCAGACCAGCAGCGCCGACCACCCGGCGGATCTCCAGCGCGCGCGTGCACGCATAGCGCCTGATGTTCGTATCGGCTGTCGGCGCCTGCTGCAATAGGAGGCCCGGCGTGCTAGGGTGGACAACAGCATGCGCAAGATTCGAGTGGCGGTGGTGGGCGCCGGACAGTTCGGTCGCCATCACCTCAGAGTGCTGGCCGAATGCCCGGCCGCCGAGCTGGCGGCGGTGGTGGATCGGGACCTCACTCGGGCCCAACAGGCGGCGGCGCCTTACGGTTGCGCGGCCTTCTCGGACCTCAGGCGGCTGGTCGGCGTGGCCGAGGCTGCCATCGTGGCCACGCCCACAACCACGCACGCCGAGGTGGGCTGCGCCCTGCTCCAGGACGGGCTGGATGTGCTGGTGGAGAAGCCGATCGCCGCCGATCGCGAGTCCGCCCAAAGGCTGGTGGATGCGGCGGTGCAGGCCGGGCGCGTGCTGCAAGTCGGTCACCTGGAGCGCTTCAATCCGGCCGTCCTCGCGCTGGAGCGCATCAAGACCGTTCCGCTGTTTTTCGAAATCCACCGCCTCAGCCCGTTCACGCCGCGCAGCCTGGACGTGGACGTGGTGCTCGACCTGATGATCCACGATCTGGAGATCGTTCTGGCGCTGGTAGGACGGATGCCGGAGGAAGTGCGGGCGGCGGGCATTTCGGTGCTTTCGGATCGCGTGGATATCGCCAACGCGCGGCTGGCGTTTCCCGGCGGGGTCATCGCCAACCTCACGGCGAGCCGGGTTTCGACGGAACGGGTGCGCAAACTGCGCATGTTTCAGCCCCGGCAATACATTTCGCTCGATTACACGCGCCAGGATGCGGCCGTCTTCGAAGTAACTGCCGATCGGCAGATCGCGTATAGCAGGTTGGAGGTCCAGCGGGCCGAGCCGTTGCGACTGGAACTGGAGCATTTTCTGGAGTGCGTGCGCACGCGCAGCGCGCCGCGGGTGGGTGGCCGCGAGGGGCTGCGAGCCCTGGAAGTGGCTTTGGCCATCCTTGCTAAAATCGAAGAGCATTCCCGCGCGGTGGCCGAGACGCTGGCCGGTCTGGAAGTTTCACATGCAAGTCGTCCGCCAGGGTGTAAGCAATGAGCCGGTTCAGCTCCGCCTGTTGGTGGAATCCGGACAAGGCCTGGGCGGGCCGCGCAAGCATGCGTGGGCGGCCTCGCTCGGCTTGCACGCGGCGATGATCGCGTTGCTGATGAGCGTGTCGCCGGCGCGGACCACGATCCTGCGTGCGCCCGCCATCCTGCTGGAGCGCTCGACCCCTTTGGTGGCGCCGCCTGCCGAACTCCGGGAACTGACGCAGCGTGCTCCCAACGTGGGCAAGGTGGGGCGCGAGTTCGACCTGGAAAGCCTGCTGCCGCGACCGGCCTTGCGCACGCCCCCGGGCGGCTTCCGCCTGCCTCCGGCGCGAGCCGAACGCGAAACCGCCCCAGCCGCTCTGCCTGAGCCTCCCGAGCTGGCGGCCACCGCGCCGCCCGTGGCGGCGCTGCCCGTCCCCATCCCGGCGCCTCCCATCGAACCGGTCGAAAAACCCAAGCTCGCGTTCGAATCGCCGCGGGCGGCGGCCATACCGACGCCCGGCGCGGGGCAGATTGCCACGCCCGCGCCGTCGGTGAGCGAGGCCGCGCGGGCGGCGGCGCGGGCCCGAGGCGTCGGGGGGCTGATCGTGGGCGATGCGGACCTGGGTCCCGGCGGCGTTGGCGAACTCCTCAATCTGCCGCCTTCGCCCGGACGCCAGGGCAGTGCGCTCGAGCTGCTCAGCGATCCGATGGGCGTGGATTTTCGGCCCTATCTCATCCAGATTTTGGCCATCGTGCGGCGCAACTGGCACGCCGTGATTCCGGAAGTGGCCCGGCTGGGTCGCCAGGGCAAGGTCGTGATCCAGTTCGCCATCAACCGGGATGGCTCCGTGCCCAAGCTGGTGATCGTCAGCCCTTCCGGCACCGAGGCGCTGGATCGCGCGGCGGTGGCCGGCATCAGCGCTTCGAACCCCTTCCCGCCGCTGCCGTCCGAATATCGCGGCCTTCAAATCCGGTTGCAGTTCACTTTCCTGTACAACATGCCGAGGCAGTGACCGCATGGCCTCGAACGGATCGCCGGATTTTTCGGATGGACCCTTGCCGCCGCAAGCCTCCAACTCACGTTTTGCGGCGGCGCTTGCCGCCTACGCCGTGCTGGGGCTGGCCGCGGGGCTCACTTTGGACGGGATGATTCGCTGGGCGGTCTGGATTTTCCTCGCCGGGCTGGCCGTCAAGACTTGGGCCGCGTGGCGTGCGGCCCGGCTGTCCTGAAAAGGCCCGCGCCGTCATTCAAGCAGCCGCCCGGCCAGCTTGGGACCCAACCGCCGCGCCACCCACCAGACCACCGCGACGAAGAAGAGCAAACTCAGGGCAACGACCAACGCGCGCCGCCCAGGCGGTAGTTCCCGGGCGTGCCAGGCATCGAAACTCAAGGCGACGCGCAGCGCCAACTCGACGCTTTCGCGGTCGTTGAGGCGATTGTCCACCACCAGGGCGAAATGTCCCAGGCCGAGCGCTTCCCGCAAACGGCCCTGCTTGTGGTGCGGCGACACCGCCAGCGGTCGGACCGAGCGGCCGCGGCGAAATCGCTCCAGCTCGCGCCGTTCCAGCAGCCACAGGCGAATCGCCGGCCCGCGCACGACTTCGTAGCTGCACTCCACCACCGCCGGTCTTTGTTGGAGCGTCAGGGCCAGTGAACGCCAGGCGCCCGGCCCGACGATCACGGTTTCCTCCAGCAGCGGCGCGGCCGCGGAAGCCAGCCATAACAGGGCCGGGATCATGGCGACTCGGAATGAACGATGCGCCCTCCGACCACGGTCAGCAACACGCGCGCCTTCAGGATCTCCTGCGGCGGCGCGGTCATGATGTCGGTGGAAAGCGCCACGAAATCCGCCAGCTTGCCCGGAGTCAAACTGCCCTTGATCCCTTCCTCGAAGGCTGCGTAGGCGCCGCGGATGGTCCAGCTTTCCAGGGCCTCTTGCCGCGTCATGCGATGCTCGGGGAACCATCCGCCGGGCGGTTGCCCCTTGTGGTCCTGGCGGGTGATGGCGGCGTAAAAGCCCCACAGCGGGTTGGGGTCCTCTACAGGAAAGTCCGACCCATTTGCAATGGGCACCCCGAGCTGAAGGAAACGTCGCCAGGCATAGGCGCCTTTGACGCGCTCGGGGCCGACGCGCGCCTCGGCCCAGCGCATGTCGCTGGTTGCGTGCGTGGCCTGCATCGAGGCGATCACCGAATACCGGGCGAATTTCTCGAAGTCCTCGGGCGCCACCACCTGGGCATGTTCGATGCGGAAGCGGCGATCGTTGGGCCCGCCCAGCACGGCGGCGTAGGCTTCCAGCACGATGCGGTTGGCGCGATCGCCGATGGCGTGCGTGTTCACCTGGAAGCCGCGCTCGACGGCCTGCCGCGCCACGCGCTCGATGTCTTCGCGGCGGAGCAGCAGCAGGCCGGTGTTGCCCGGGTCGTCGTGGTAGGGCTCG
>Ga0197142_1004226_pt1 | contig 11697 bp, 11 predicted proteins | sample GBS60_MetaG_FD_148614 | JGI IMG/M metagenome (GOLD analysis project Ga0197142, IMG submission 148614) | Sediment microbial communities from Great Boiling Springs, Gerlach, Nevada, United States - GBS 60_MetaG | ecosystem: Environmental > Aquatic > Thermal springs > Hot (42-90C) > Sediment... | reverse complement strand
CAGCCCAGCCCCTCCCCTAAAGGGGGAGGGCGAAGCGTTTTGGTGCGACCACTGATGAAGAGAGATGCTGCACCAAAACGCTTTGGGGAGCCCCTTCCCTTGAGGGAAGGGTTGGGTTAGGTCTTAGAAGTTACTTCTCGTCCCGCGTCATGAACGCCTTCATCAAGTCCACAGGGAGCGGGAAGACGATCGTGCTCGTGTTGCGCTCCGATGAGATATCTATCAGCGTCTGCAGATAGCGCAACTGGAGCGACGCGGGGTTTTGGGTGAGAATTTCCGCGGCCTCGCGGAGCTTCGTCGCCGCTTGCAGCTCGCCCTCGGCGTTGATGATCTTGCTGCGGCGCTCGCGCTCCGCCTCGGCTTGACGCGCAATCGCCCGCTGCATCTCTTGAGGAATTCTCACGTCCTTGATCTCCACGGCTTTCACTTTGATGCCCCACGGGTCGGTCTGCTCGTCAATGATCATCTGTAATTGCTTATTGAGTTTCTCGCGCTCCGACAACAGTTCGTCCAGCTCGACTTGGCCCAGCACACTGCGCAGGGTCGTCTGCGCAATCTGTGATGTCGCTTGGAGATAATCTTCGACTTGGGTGATCGCCGCTTCGGGAGACATCACCCTGAAGAAGACGATCGCGTTGACGCTCACCGTGACGTTGTCGCGGGTGATCACTTCTTGCGGCGGCACGTCGAACGTCACGATGCGCAAATCTACTTTGACGACTTGATCAACAATGGGGATGATGAAGAAGAGCCCTGGTCCTTTGGCCCCCTGGAGCCGCCCTAACCGAAAGATCACGACGCGCTCATACTCCCGCACGATCTTGATCGCGTTGAGCAAGAAGAGCACGACGATGGCCAGCACGATGATGATCGCAGTTGTCGGCATATCAAGACCTCCTATGATGTTGAGCAGTGTATCCCATCCCACGAGTGAGACGAAGAGAGCGATGAGAAATCCCACAACCCCAGCTATCTCCGTCCACCCTTGGCGCGGTCGTTGCCTCATTAGTTTAATATTAGCAACGCTGCGCTCTGAAAGCAAATTTCTGATATAATAGCGCGCTATGGGAAGGGAGCGCAGCTTATTGGTCGCCAACTGGAAGATGCACTTCGTGCGCGCGCAAGCGTTGGAGTATCTGAAGATTTTTACGGAGCGCGTGCGGAATATCACAAAGACGGAGCTGGTGCTGGCGCCGCCGTTTACGCTGCTGGAGACGGTGGGGCGAGAGCTTCAGAAGACTCACGTGAAGCTTGCGGCCCAAAATCTCTTCTACGAGCGCCAGGGGGCGTTCACGGGAGAAGTCTCGCCCTTGATGCTGAAAGACTTGGGCTGTCAGTATGTGATCGTAGGGCACTCGGAGCGCCGGCGGCTCTTTGGCGAAACAGACGAAATTATCAATAAAAAACTGAGAGCTGCCCTTGACGCCCAGATCACCCCGATTCTCTGTGTAGGCGAGACGCTCCAAGAGCGTCGCACTGGCAGAACCCAGCAAGTGCTTGAGACTCAGATTCGCAGAGCGCTTCAGAATCTAGATTCGGAAGATCTCGTGATCGCCTATGAGCCCGTGTGGGCCATCGGGACGGGAGTCAACGCTGACCCCCACGAGGCCGAAGCGAGCGCGCTCTTCATACGAGAACTGCTCGCCCAGCTCTATAATACAGAGATCGCACAAAAGATTCGGATTCTCTACGGGGGCAGCGTCACGCCCGCAAACTTGGAGGGCTTTCTCAAAGAGCCGAATATAGACGGGGCTCTCGTGGGCGGAGCGTCGCTCGATCCAGAGGCGTTCGCCCAGATGGCGGAGCTTATGGAGCGGTTGACAGCGACTGATACGTCTGCTATACTCAAACACCTAGGGGATACCTAACGGAGGACGTTGTGGCTGCGACACGTTCATACGAAGTCTTATATATCGTGCGACCGGATTTAGAGAGAGCACACCTTGAGCAGACGCTCACCAAGTTCCAGAAGGCCGTCACCGAGAGCGGTGGGCAGTTTGTGAAGCTCGACGAGTGGGGCACACGCCTCCTTGCCTACCCCATAAAGAAGTTCGAGAAGGGCTACTATGTCTTGATGGAGTTCACGGCGACAACGGATCAACTCAAGAAGATCGACGAGCGCTTCAAGCTCGACGAGAACATCTTACGGTATCAGATCGTGCGCCACGATGCCTAGCCTCAATCACGTCGTCTTGATCGGCAATCTCACAGATGATCCTGAGCTGCGCTACACCCCGAACGGGATGGCGCGGGCACGATTCTCCATCGCGGTGAACCGCCGCTGGCGCGACCGCGACGGCAATCTCCAAGAGGAGACGACGTTTGTGCCGATCGTCGTCTGGGGGCAGCAAGCAGAGACGTGCGCGAACTTCTTGGCCAAGGGCCGACTCGTCGCCGTGGAAGGGCGCCTGCGCATCGAGACGTACCAGACAGAAGAGGGGGAGCGCCGCAAGGTCGCGGAAGTCGTCGCGCGCACCGTGCAGTTCCTCGATAGCCGACGTGACGAAGCCGAAGCGAGCACCACCAAAGAGATCTTACCCGAAGAAGGAGAGGAAGAAGTCCCATTCTAAGCGTCTATGAATAGAACGACCTCAACCAAGAAGGAAGCGCCACGCAGCCGTGTCAAGAGCCGCACGGAGTGCAAGCTGTGCGAGCATGACATTGAGCTCACGTACAAGCAGCCCGATGAGCTCAAGCGCTATATGAACAAGTTGGGGAAGATCCTTCCCCGACGGGCCACGCGCCTGTGCGCCAAGCACCAACGGCAACTCTCTCGGGAAGTCAAGCGCGCGCGCAAGATGGCCCTCCTCCCCTACGAAGTCGAACCGTAATGCCGGCGAATCTACCTCCAGAGTACATCGAAGCGGAGCTGCGCTTCCGCGCAGCGAAAAGCCCTCAAGAGAAGCTCGAGATCCTTCGGGAGCTGATGGCTCTGGTGCCCAAGCACAAGGGCACGGAGAAGCTCCGCGTCGAGCTCAAGCGCAAGTGGACCAAGCTCCAAGAAGAAGTCCAACAACAGAAGAAACAGAAGAGCTCCCGTGGCCCAGGCTACGATCACATCGAGCGCGAGGGCGCGGGACAGATCACCCTCGTAGGGCTGCCCAACTGCGGGAAATCTTCGCTCTTAGCTGCGGTCACCAACGCCAAGCCCGAGATCGCCGAGTACCCGTTCTCGACCTTCCGCCCCACCGTGGGCATGATGCCCTTTGAAGATATTCAGTTTCAGCTCATTGACCTGCCGCCGCTGTCGGAGTTCACCGAGCCGTGGGTCTACAGCCTCATCCGCCAGTGCGATCTTGTTGCGCTCTTGATTGATCTCTCTTCAGAGACCCCCGCGGAAGATCTCTTTGCGGCCCTGGGGTGGCTGGAGCAAGCCCGCATTCGCTTAGTTCATCATCAATCTCCAAAGCATGAGGGCCCCGGCACGGTCAAGCCCGCCCTGGTCATCGGCACCAAGAGCGACCTTCCCGGCGCTTCAGAGAGACTACAAGAGCTGAAATCTCTGATAGATTCTCAGTTTCGCGTGGTAGCCGTCTCGACGGTCTCGGCCGAAGGGCTGGGAGATTTGGGTCGCGCGTTCTTTGAGGGGCTCAATATCGTGCGCGTCTACACGAAGAAGCCCGGCCAACCCATCAAGAAAGATCTCCCCTACGTCTTGCCTGCCGGGAGCACCGTCACCGACGTGGCCCGCGCGATTCACAAAGAATTAGCCGAGCGCTTCGCCTACGCGCGGGTGTGGGGGTCGTCGGAGTTTCCCGGCCAGCGCGTCGAACGACACTATATCGTGCGCGACGGCGACCTGCTGGAGTTCCACGAGTGACTTGGGGGCTTGCCTCTCGCGAGAGCCGTCGGCTATACTACAGTTATGAGAATTCGTGCGCTGCGCGCGAGAGAGATTTTAGACTCTCGCGGCAATCCTACGCTCGAAGTCGAGCTGGAGCTGGAGAACGGCTCTTGCGGCCGGGCGGCCGTTCCCTCTGGGGCTTCGACGGGCTCGAAAGAAGCTCTGGAGCTGCGCGACGGCGACCGGCGCTACGGGGGCAAGGGCGTCCTCAAAGCCGTGCGGAATATCACAGAGAAGATCGCGCCCGCGCTGCTGGGGCGCAAGCTCTCCTCCCAAGAAGAACTCGATCGGCTGCTCATCGAACTTGACGGTACCCCCAACAAGAGCCGCCTGGGCGCCAATGCGATCTTAGGGATTTCGCTGGCGTACGCGCGTGCGGTCGCGGCAGCCATCAATAAGCCACTCTTTCAGTACTTTGGCGACAACGCTTCGCTCCCCATCCCGCTGGTCAACGTCATCAATGGCGGGGTACATGCCGACAATGAGCTTGAGATCCAAGAGTTTATGCTTGTCCCCGTGGGATTCAGCTCGTTCCATGAAGCACTGCGCGCTATTGCGGAGACGTTCCATGCCCTCAAGAGAATTCTTAAGCATCGTGGGCTCAGCACAGCCGTGGGCGACGAGGGGGGCTTCGCCCCACAGCTCCAAAAGAACGAAGACGCTCTACGCGTGCTGCTCGAAGCGATCGCCGAGGCGGGCTACCGGCCCGGACGGGATATCGCCCTTGCCCTCGACGCTGCAGCGAGCACCTTCTACTCTGAAGGGCGCTACCGCATCGAGCATATGGCGCTCAGCTCCCGCGAGTTGATCGAGCTCTACGAAGAATGGCTCGACAAATATCCCATCATCTCGATAGAGGACGGCCTGGCTGAGGACGACTGGGCCGGCTGGCAAGAGCTCACTCAGCGTCTTGGGAAGCGTGTTCAGCTTGTCGGGGATGACATCTTCGTGACCAATCCCATGCTCGTCGGTGAGGGCATTCGCCAAGGGATTGCCAACGCTGTGCTCATCAAGCCCAATCAGATCGGGACGCTCACCGAGACGCTGCGCACCGTAGAGCTAGCGCGTCAAGGGGGCTATGCTACGATCATATCTCACCGATCGGGGGAGACCGAAGACACGTTCATTGCGGATCTGGCGGTGGGCACAGGGGCGGGGCAGATCAAGGCCGGCTCGGTCAGCCGCGGGGAGCGCACCGCTAAGTACAATCAGCTCTTGCGCTTGGAAGAGCGCTACCAGCTCCCTCTGGCGCGGCCCTTTGCTGGGAGGCTCCCATGAAGCGCGTCATAGCTTTACTGTTCATCGGAGCGCTCATTGGGGTGTTTGCATGGAGAACTATGGAAATTCGCCATCTGCAGCGCGAGCTGAGGCGGCTCGAATCCGAAAAAGCTCAAATTCACAGAGAGATCGAGAGCCTCTCCCAGCGCCTTCAGGACATCCATGACCTCAAGCTTGTCGAATATTTTGCGCGCAAGGAGCTGGGCATGGTCAAGCCCGGCGAAGAGCTGTATATTCTCATCGAAGACGGTGAGGACGAGCGATGAGCCCATTTGTGCACCTGCACGCGCACTCTGAGTATAGCTTGCTCGATGCGATGTGTCGCATCGAGGATTTGGTGAAAAAGTGTGTAGAGCAGAAGATGCCCGCGCTGGCGCTCACCGATCACGGCAACCTCTGCGGGGCTATTGAATTCTATAGATGCGCCCACGAGCACGGGGTCAAGCCGATCATCGGGTGCGAGCTCTACGTCGCCCCCAAGAGCCGCCACGCAAAGTCCAAAGAAGACGGGGCAAAATATTATCACTTGACGGTGCTCGCCCGCGACGAGACGGGGTATCGCAACTTGGTGAAGCTGACGAGCCTGGGGTATCTTGAGGGATTCTATTACAAACCCCGAGTAGACAAAGAACTTTTGCGACGCTACAGCCAAGGGCTGATTATTCTCTCAGGGTGTCGCAGCAGCGAGATCTGTCGGCTCTTGGGGCAGAATAAGTTCGAGAGCGCCTTAGAAGTCGCTCAAGAGTTTCGCTCGCTCGTCGGCCCGGAGAATTTCTACATCGAACTTCAAAATCACGGCCAACCCGAAGATGAAGCCAGAAACGAACAGCTAGTCGAGATCGCGCGTCGCCTGGGCGCGCCTCTTGTCGCTACGAATGACGTGCACTATCTTTCTCGCGAGGATCGCGAGGCTCACGACGTCTTACTCAATATTCAAGGGGAAAAGACGCTCGCCGACGAAGATCGCCGCTCCTACGAGGGCGAAGAGTACTATTTTAAGAGCTACGATGAGCTTGCGCCGCTCTTTGCCCGCTGGCCAGAAGCCCTCGAGAACACGGTGCGTATCGCCGAGCAGTGTGAGCTTCATCTCGATTTCTCCAAAGCGCATCTGCCCACGTTCGCCCTTCCTGCGGACTATAGCGACGCGCACGAGTATCTTCGGGCGTTAGTCTATGAAGGCGCGCGGGCGCGCTTTGGGGAACTCTCCTCAGAAGTCACCGAACGCCTAGAGTACGAGCTCTCGGTGATCGCCCAGATGGGCTATTCGGGGTACTTCCTCATTGTGCAGGACTTCGTGAAGTTTGCCAAGAGCCAGAATATCCCGGTGGGGCCGGGGCGGGGCTCGGCCGCGGGGAGCTTGGTCTGCTACTGTCTGGGGATCACCGATGTAAACCCACTGAAGTATGGGCTGATCTTTGAGCGCTTTCTCAATCCGGCGCGCGTCAGCCTCCCCGATATTGATATTGATTTCTGCATGCGTCGCCGCGACGAGGTCATCCGCTACGTCGAGGAGAAGTATGGCCGCGAGCGGGTTGCTCAGATCGTTACATTTGACAAGATGAAGGCCCGCAGCGTGGTGCGCGACGTCGCGCGGGTACTGGGATTTTCGTATAACGATGCAGATAAGATCGCCAAGCTCATCCCCTTCGGAGCGACGCTCGATGAAGCCCTCGAAGGTGTGAGCGAGCTGCGCCGCCGCTACGAGACCGATCCTCAAGTCCGAAAGCTTATCACTATCGCGCGCAAGCTCGAGGGGCTGGCGCGCAACGCCGCAACTCACGCCGCTGGGGTCGTCATCACCCCCGGGGATGTGACGGACTTTGCCCCGCTCCTGCGCCTCAGCGACGGCTCCGTGCGCACCCAGTACAATATGAAAGATCTCGAGACGATCGGCCTGCTCAAGATAGACTTCCTCGGCCTGCGCAATCTCACCGCGATTGACGACACGATCAAAGCTGTCAAAAAGCTCACCGGGGAAGAGATCCATCTACACAAAATCCCCCTGGACGATCCCGAAGTCTATGCGATGCTCCAGCAAGGGCGCACCAGGGGGGTCTTTCAGCTTGAGGGCTCAGGGATCACTGCGCTGGTGCAGCGGGTGCAGCCCACGGAGTTCAGAGATCTCATCGCGATCTTGGCGCTCTATCGCCCTGGGCCACTAGAGAGCGGCATGGCCAACGACTACATCGAGCGCAAGCACGGGCGCCAGCCCATCACTTATCCCCATCCCGATCTTGAGCCAGTCCTGAAAGAGACGTACGGGCTGCCCATCTATCAAGATCAGCTGCTGATGATGGCGCGCACCCTCGCTCGGTTCAGCCTCGCGGAGGCAGATATTCTGCGCGTTGCCGTGGGGAAGAAGAAGAAAGACGTGATGGACAGAATGCGGGCGCGCTTCATCGAAGGGTGTGTGCAGAACGGGATCGCTCGCGACAGGGCCGAAGAGCTCTTCGCCGATATTGAAAAATTCGCGCGCTATGGGTTCGTCAAGGCGCACTCTACAGCCTACGCGCTCATCTCGTATTGGACGGCTTATCTCAAAGCCAAATACCCCACGTGCTACTTGGCTGCGCTCTTGACGAGCGTCTCTGGAAACACAGAGAAGATCGCCGAATATATTCAAGAGTGCCGCGAGCTGGGCATCACCGTCCTGCCTCCAGACATCAACGAGAGCGATGCGGACTTCACCCCGCTGCCGAACAAGCAGATTCGCTTTGGCCTAGGGGCGATCAAGAACGTGGGGAGCACTACCGTGCAGGCGATCTTAGCCGCGCGACAGCGCGGCGGGCCGTTCCGTAATTTTGCGGATTTTTGCCGGCGCGTCGCCAGCGACACCCTCAATCGCGAAGTATTAGAGAGTCTTATTAAATGCGGGGCTTTCGATCGCTTCGGGACGCGCAAGGGGCTCCTCGCCCAGATCGACGCGGGCTTAGCCCTGGCCGCGCAAGCCCAGCAAGAGCGCAAGAGCGGCCAAAGATCGTTCTTCGCTGATGATCCTACAGCCCCCTTGCTCAAGGCTCCCGACGGCCACGACGAGTTTGCCAAGACCGAGCTCTTGCGCTTCGAGAAGGAGCTCTTGGGGTTGTACGTGAGCGGGCACCCCTTGGAGCCCCTCGAAGAACGATTAGCCCTCCTGCGCACGTGCACCGTGCAAGATCTTGAAGACTACCCTGACGGGAAGGAGCTTGCAGTAGGTGGGCGGATTGATTCGCTGCGCGTGATCACGACCAACACCGGCAAGCGCATGGCCTTCGTGCGCCTAGAAGATCTCTCCGGGCAAGTCGAGGTCACGCTCTTCCCCGAGATCTACGAGCGCGCCAAGAAGCTCTTGAAGGAAGATCAACTCGTGTGGGTGCGCGGGCGCACCGATCGCCGCACCAACGGGGTGCAGATTGTCGCCGAAGAGTTCTTATCTCTCGAAGAAGCGGAGCGCTCCACAGAGCTCCATATATCTATTGATGCGGAGGCGGTCACCGAGGCGTTCGTGCGCAAGCTCAAAGAGATCCTCGAGGCTTCGCCGGGGGCTTCGCCGGTCTATGTCCGCCTGAGGGGGGACGAGCCCGTCACCGTACGCCTTGGGGTACACGTTGGGATTACTCAAGGGCTTCTCGCGCAGCTGGAAGCGCTTGTGGGGGGACGTGAGAAGATTCAGCGCGTCACGCGCAGGGGAGGCCGATGACTATGCTGAGGCGTCTTGGGCGCTGGCTCCACCCGGGGATCGGGGTGAAGCGATATCTTGCGCTTGTGCTCTTCTCGTTAGCGCTCTTTATCTTGGGGCTCTTTGTGCTTGTGGGACAGAACCTCGTGCGCGCGGTCTATAATATCGTGGCGCCTTCGGGGTCTTCCGTGCTCCTTGGGCTCATTCTTGTCGGGCTTGGGATAGTCGGGGGGGTTCTGGGGATACATCGAATCAGTCGCTCGATCGTGCGCGCGATCGCCGCGCCGGCTGAAGGACGTATCGGGGAGATGCTCTTTGAAAAGAGGCTCTTGAGTCGTGGGCCGCGGATTGTCGCGATCGGCGGCGGGACGGGGTTGTCGTCGCTCTTGCGCGGGCTCAAGATGCTGACGTCCAACGTCACCGCCGTCGTCACTGTCATGGACGATGGGGGCAGCTCCGGGCGACTCCGCCAAGAGCTGAATATCTTACCCCCGGGGGATATTCGCAACTGTCTTATTGCTCTTGCTGAGGATGAATCCCAGATCTCGCAGCTTTTTAATCATCGCTTTCAGTCGGGGGCGCTGCAGGGGCACTCCTTGGGGAACTTGGTGATCGCGGGGCTCCAAGAGATGACGGGCAGCTTCGATCGCGCTATCGAAGAGATGAGCACGCTGCTCAACACCCGGGGGCAAGTCCTGCCGGCGACGCTCGAGCAGGCGGAGCTCGTCGCCGAGCTGTGGGATGGGCGCACTGTGTGTGGGGAGAGCCAAATCCCCAAGGCTCAAGGGCGCATCAAGCGCATGCGGCTCTCGAAAGCTTCCGTGCCCGCTTACCCGAAGGTCTTAGAAGAGATCTCTCGGGCGGACCTTCTCATCTTGGGTCCAGGGAGCCTCTTTACGAGTGTCATCCCCAATCTGCTCGTCGCGGGGGTGCGCGAGGCCATCGAGCGCTCTCCCGCTAAAAAGATCTATATTATGAACCTCATGACCCAGCCCGGCGAGACCGATGGCTTTACCGCCCAAGATCATCTGAGGGCTCTCAGCGACTATGTTGATATGAGGGCGTTCGATATTGTTATTGTGAACAAGCAATCCGTCCCACAAGAGCTGCTCGCTCAGTATGCTCAAGAGGGCTCTGTCCCCGTCGCCGATGATCTGACGGAGCCCAACGAGTGGGGCGTGAGGGTTGTGCGAGCGGATCTCTTGGAGATCGTGCCGTTGCCGCGCTGGCCCTCGGTCACACGTGCTCCCACGGTTAAGCATGCCCCAAAGGAGTTGGCGCGCGTGATCGCCGCCAGCGCCCCAGAGATCTTCAGCTCTTGGATCCAAAAAGTCTGGAGAGGAGGAGAGCTATGAAACGCTATCGCTTACGCATTCCTGGACCCATTGATCTCGAACCCGAAGTCCTATCGTTCATGAGCGCACCGCTCATCGTCCACTATGGGCCCGAGTGGGTCGAACTCTATAATGAGACGCTGACTCTACTGAAGCACGTGTGGCAGACCGAGGAAGCGAGCGTCTTTCTCATGCCGGGGCCCGGCAGCGTGGGCATGGAGGCTGCTATAGCCAGCCTATCTGGAGACACCCATAAGCTGCTTGTGCTCACGAACGGCTTCTTTGGGGATCGCTGGGTGACGATAGCGCGATCTTATTCGCCGCGGGTCTCGGTATTGGAGGGCACCTGGGGCCGGGCTTTGGACGTGGATGCCGTCGAGCAAGTCCTCAAGCGCGAGAGGGATATTCGCGTCGTGATCATGGTGCATGGCGAGACGTCCACGGGGGTGCTCAACCCGCTCAGAGAGATATGCCAAGTCTGTGAGCGCTATGGGGCGATCGTGGTCGCCGATATGGTTTCGACGCTTGGGGGCACGGAGATCTATTTCGATCGTTGGGGCATTGGCATTGGGGTGAGCGCGACGCAGAAGTGTTTGGAGTGTCCGCCGGGGCTGGCCCCCATTGCGGTGAGCCCTCACGCCTGGGAGCTGATTGAGCGCAGCAAGGGCCCCGGCTGGTATATTAATCTCCGCACATGGCAGCACTTCGCGCGCGAGTGGGGCGACTGGCATCCTCACCCCGTGACCCTGCCCACAGGCTTGGTTCAAGCCTTACGCTACAGCCTCACGACGATTTTAGACGAAGGGCTCTCTCAGCGGTGGGCGCGCCATTCGGAGATCGCAACGATGGTGCGCACGACTCTGGCTCAGCTAGGGTTTGAGCTTTTCGTCCCCGATGACCGCGAAGCGATGAACACCGTGACTGCGGCCAAGGGGCATCCCCAACTGCCGGCAGCGGCGTTGATTCGCGCTCTGAAGGAGAAGCACCAGATTCTCATTGGAGGGGGAATCGAGAGGCTAGCCGGCCAGATCTTTCGCATCGGGCACATGGGGCCGACGGCAACCCGCGAGGCGATGGTGCCGACGCTGCTGGCCATCGAAGACGTGCTGCGCTCGGCTGGCGTCGCTGGCCCTGCAAGTGCAAGCGTGCTGAAGCACGCTACACCCCTTAACCTTTAATCGAAGCCCAGGCTGAAGGGGAGGCCAAAGCCGACCTGTTCACAAAAGCCCTTCGAGAGCCTTGGGGTTGAGGACCTCGATGGCGCGACCGCTGTGTCTGATCCAGCCGCGCCGCTCCAGATCCTTCAGCAACCGACAAGTGTGCTCCACGCTCAGACCCGCCAATGCTGCTAGCTCCCCGAGCTTCAGCAAGCTGTTGCTAGAGTTATTAAGCAATAACCGCGCCAGGCGTTCTTGTGCTCCACGGCCCAGCGTCTCCGCTAGTCGTTTCTCTACCTGCACCAGTAACTGGGCTTGCGCCTTCAATAGCTCTAGACCCGGCAGCAGCGCAAATTCCTCGCGGGCAACGAAATAAAGCTGGCTGTCCTCCAGGGCGCAAGCCGCATAGCCCCTATGATGCTCAAT
>Ga0197142_1004225_pt1 | contig 11699 bp, 11 predicted proteins | sample GBS60_MetaG_FD_148614 | JGI IMG/M metagenome (GOLD analysis project Ga0197142, IMG submission 148614) | Sediment microbial communities from Great Boiling Springs, Gerlach, Nevada, United States - GBS 60_MetaG | ecosystem: Environmental > Aquatic > Thermal springs > Hot (42-90C) > Sediment... | reverse complement strand
CAGGGTGTTTGCGGATCTGGCTCCGGGGTCGGAGAAGCGGTAAAGGAGCATCTGGTTGAGCAGACGCTGGGCGGCGGTGCGGGCCAGCTGCCGCAGCAGAAGCTCCTCCTCCCGGGGGGCCGCCGGCCCGGGGGCCACCGGGGAGGACAGGGTGACCGCATCCCGGCAGGCGAAGACCACCCGCTCCTTGTGGGTGATGGTGCCGGAGAACAGGAGGTGCGCGCTGATGCGGCCCCGCCACCAGCGGAAGGCCCGGGAGACCTCCACCCGGTGGATGACGGCGGACAACCGGTAGTCGGCGGGGGCGAGGCCCAGGGTGAGACCGTTGGCGGCAAAGGCCCGGGAGAGCTCCTCCTGGAAGAGCCGCGGGAAGGCCGCCGCCGTTGTGCGCCCCTCCTCCACCCGGAGGGGCGCCAGCTGGTAGCGGCCGGCGGCAGGGTCGAAATCGGGGGCGGCAAAATATTCCCCGACATACTGCCCCGGACGGAGCTCCACTCCCGGGGGTGGCGGCGGCAGGGTCAGGCTGCGGCACCCCGCGGCCAGGAGGAGGACGAGGCCGAGGCGGAACAATGCGGCGAAACGGCGCGACCCGGACATGGCCTAAGTGATTATCACACCCTGCGGGCGGTTGCCACGAGAATTTCCAAGCCTGGAAAGTAAGGAGGTTTCATGGCACCTGAACGACTCACTCTCTCGGTGATCAAGGCCGATGTGGGTGGATGGGTAGGACACTGCACCTCCCATCCGGACATGCTGGCCCTGGCCAAAGAAAACCTGGACAAGGCGGTGGCGAAGGGGCTGCTCCTCGACGGGCACGTGCTCAACGTGGGCGACGACGTGGAGCTCATCATGACCCACCAGCGGGGGGAAAACGACTCTGCCGTCCACGAATTCGCCTGGAACACCTTTATGGACCTCACCCGCCTGGCCAAGGAGCTCAAGCTCTATGGCGCCGGCCAGGACATGCTGGTGGAAAGCTTCTCCGGCAACGTCAAGGGCATGGGGCCGGGGGTGGCGGAAATCACCTTTGTGGAGCGGACCAGCGAGCCGGTGATCATCTTCATGGCCGACAAGACCTCCCCCGGGGCCTGGAATCTGCCGCTGTTCCGCATCTTCGCCGATCCCTTCAACACCGCCGGCCTGGTCATCGACCCCTCCATGCACCGGGGGTTCCGCTTCCGGGTGCTGGATATCCTGGAAAACAAGGAATGGATCCTCTCCTGTCCGGAAGACATGTATGATCTCCTGGTGCTGGTGGGGGCCAGCGGCCGGTATCTCATCGAAAGCGTGCACCGCAAGCGGGACAATGAGGTGGCCGCAGTGGCCTCCTCCCAGAAGCTGGGCCTCATCGCCGGCCGCTATGTGGGCAAGGACGACCCGGTGCTCATCGTCCGCTGCCAGTCCGGGTTCCCGGCGGTGGGGGAGGTCCTGGAGCCCTTTGCCTTCCCCCACCTGGTGGAGGGCTGGATGCGGGGCTCCCACCACGGGCCCCTGATGCCGGTGGGCTTTGCCGACGCCCGGCCCATCCGCTTCGACGGCCCGCCCCGGGTGATCGCCGCGGGCTACCAGATCTCCCACGGCAAGCTCCTGGGTCCGGTGGACCTGTTCAGCGACGTGGCCTACGACGAGGCCCGGCGCAAGGCCTGTGAGATCGCCACCTACATGCGCCGCCACGGCCCCTTCGAACCCCACCGCCTGGGCCTCCATGAAATGGAATACACCACCCTGCCCCAGGTGATGGCCTTCATCTTTGAGAAATCGGCCATCCCCCGCCGGAGCGACCTGGAGGAGCAGCTCAAGGCCAAATATCCCCACCTCAGGGAGGTGCGGGTGGTGGAACCCGGTGCCCGGGATCTGGACGCCATCCAGAAAACCATCGCCCGGGAAGGGGCCCACTACCTGGAGGAGGTGGTGCCGCCCGGGGCCAGGATCGGCCTCTCGGGGGGCAAGACCCTGTATTATCTCATCACCTATCTGGAGCCGGGCCGGCTCACCGGGCTGCACCTCTATCCCCTGACCCTGACCTCCATCCTCACCATGCCCGGGCTCACCGCCAACGCCCTGGTGGGCATGATGAGCACCAAGTATCCGGACGCCACCGCCATCAACCTGCCCTCCATCCCGGGTCTCTCCCAGGAGGAATACGAGCAGCAGATGGCCGCCAACCCCGAACTCCTGAAGAATTACAAGGAGATCTGGGAGGTGGATTTCATGCTCCTGGGCATCGGCTATCTCACCGGGCCGCTCCCGGGTTTCCGGGCCCTGGCCACCCAGGAGCTGGGCCTCACCGCCGAGGATCTGGCGGCCAAGGGGGTGGTGGGGGAGATCAACCACACCCCCATCAACGCCGAGGGCGAGCCGTTGATGGACTCCGAGGATCCGGATCTTCAGGCCCTGATGCGCCGGGTCATCGCCGTCAAGGCCCTGGATCTCCGGGAGCGGGCCCAGCGGGAGGACCGCACCCTCATCGCCGTGGCCGGCGGCCTGGAGAAGGTGGCGGCCATCCGGGCCTGCCTCAAGGGGCGCTATTTCAACGTGTTCATCACCGACACCTATACCGCGGAAGAGCTGTTGCAGAAATGAGGGGCCCATGGGCGCGGGCTCCCGGGTTCCGGCCTCATGACGCTTCGGCAGGTGCTCTTTCTGAGCGCGGTGCTGGGCCTCACCATCCTGCTGGGCAGCCTGGGCTACGTCTGGGTGGAGGGCTGGAGCTTCTTTGACGCCCTCTACATGACGGTGATCACCCTGACCACCGTGGGTTACGGGGAGGTCCGGCCCCTGACCCCCGTGGGCCGGGCCTACACCATGGTCCTGGTCCTCTCCGGGGTGGGGGTCATGCTCTACGTGGTGGGCGTCCTGGCCCGGGTGGTGGTGGAAGGGGAGATCCGGGAGGTCCTGGGGAAGCGGAAATTGCAAAAACAGGTGCAGCGCCTGAAAGATCACTACATCATCTGCGGCTACGGCCGCATCGGGGAGATCATCGTCCGGCAGCTGGCCCAGGCCGGGGTCCCCCTGGTGGTGGTGGAAAACAATCCCGAGGCCATCGCCCGCCTGGAGGCCGCAGGCTTCCCTTACGTGGCCGGGGACGCCACCCGGGAGGAGGTGCTCCTGGAGGCGGGCATTGAGCGGGCCAAGGGTTTGGTGGCGGTGGTGCGCTCCGATGCCGGCAATGTCTATATCGTCCTCACCGCCCGCAGCCTCAACCCCCGCCTCTATATCGTGGCCCGGGGGGAGGAGCCGGGCTCCCGCCAGAAGCTGCTGAGGGCCGGGGCCGACCGGGTGGAGTCCCCGTACGAGATGGGCGGCACCAAGATGGCCCAGTCCATCCTGCGCCCCACGGTGGTCACCTTCATGGAGCTGGCCATGCACCAGGGGGTGGAATGGAGCATGGAGGAGATCGCCATCGGGCCCCACTCCCCCCTCGTCGGGGTGCCCCTGAAGGATACCGGCATCCGCCGGGAGCTCAATCTCATTTTGGTGGCCATCAAACGGGCCGACGGGGAGCTGCTCTTCAACCCCACCCCGGATACCGCCCTCTTGGCCGGGGACACCGTCATCGCGGTGGGCATGCGCCAGAACCTGGAGGCCCTGGAGCGCATCGCCGGGTAACCGAGGCGGAGGGGGAAAGGAAACCGGAAGGAGGATCGGGGAAATCCCTTTTAGGGATACTTTTCCGGCAGGAGACGGTCGGGCAGCCCCGCCGGCTTCGGCAGGGCGGTTCATCGGCAATGACGGCATCATCTCCGTGATTTTTCCGGCAGGGAGGAGACTATGGCGACAATCGGGCGCGACGTGGCAATCACCTATTATGGCCATGCTGCCTTCAAGCTGGCCGGCCAAGGGGTGAGCCTGCTCATCGACCCCTGGCTCAGCAACCCCCTCCTCACCACCCCCGTAAGCCAGGTGGGGCCGGTGGATTACATTCTGGTCACCCACGGCCATGGCGATCATGTGGGGGACACGGTGGCCCTGGCGCAGCAGACCGGGGCCACGGTGGTGGCCATCCACGAGCTCTCCCAGATCCTGGCCGGGCAGGGGGTGGCTCAGGTGGTGGGCATGAACAAGGGCGGCTCCTTTGCCGCCCGGGGCCTCACCATCACCATGACCCAGGCGGTGCACTCCTCCACTGCCGAGGTGGAGGGGCAGATGGTGGCCGCCGGGGACCCGGTGGGCTTTGTCATCGCCTTCCCCAACGGCTTCACCGTCTATCACGCCGGGGATACCGCGGTCTTCCGGGACATGGAGCTCATCCGGGACCTGTACCGGCCGGAGCTGGCCATGCTCCCCATCGGCAGCCACTATGTCATGAGCCCGGCGGAGGCGGCCTACGCCTGTCGTCTCCTCAGCCCCCGCTGGGTCATCCCCATGCACTACGGCACCTTCCCGGTGCTCACCGGCACCCCGGAGGAACTGGCCCGGCACCTCGCGGACCAGCCGGGCATCACCCTCATCCCGCTGAAGCCCGGGGAAACCGTGGACTAGCGTCATCACGGCGGGGGGCCTGAAACGGCGGAAAGGAGGCGCCGGGGGAGGCCGCGCCGCCCTCCCCCGGGCAAGGAGCACGGATGCGACGCAAGGTGTGGCGGCTGCTGCCGGAGCGGCCGGAGCAGGTGGCCTGGGTGAGCGCCCGGCACCGCCTGCCCCGGCTGGTGGCCCGGCTGCTGGTGAACCGGGGCCTGCTTGAGGAGGCGGACCTCCTGGCTTACCTGGAGCCCTCCTTAAACCGCCTGAGCTCGCCCTTTGATCTCCCGGACCTGGGGGCCGCGGCCCGCCGGCTGGCCCGGGCGGTGCGCCGCCGGGAGCCGGTGGTGATCTACGGCGACTATGACGCGGACGGCCTCACCGCCACCGCCCTCTTGAGCGGCTTCCTCACCGAGCTGGGGGTTCCCTGCGTGAGTTATGTCCCGGACCGCCTCACCGAAGGCTACGGCCTCAATCTGCCGGCCCTCAGGCGCCTCAAGGAGCAGGGGCGCCTCCTGGTGACGGTGGACTGCGGGGTCAGCGACCGGGAGGAGGTGGCCTGGGCCGCGGCCCAGGGCCTGGAGGTGATCATCACCGACCACCATGAGGTGCCGGAGGAGCTTCCCGCCGCCCTGGCGGTGGTGAATCCCAAGCGGGTGGCCGGCGGCCATCCCTTCGACGCCCTGGCCGGGGTGGGGGTGGCGCTGCTCCTGGCCCTGGGGGTGCGGGCCGAGCTGCGGGCCCAGGGCTGGTTCGGCCGCCGTCCGGAACCCAACCTGCGGAAGTATCTGGACCTGGTGGCCCTGGGCACCGCCGCCGATGTGGTGCCGGTAGTGGGGGAAAACCGCATCCTGGTGCGTCAGGGCCTCAAAGTGGTGGAGGAGACCCGCCGCCCCGGACTTCTGGCCCTGAAGGAAGTGGCGGGGCTGAATGGCCGGCACGTCTCCTTCCGGGATCTGGCCTTCCGTCTGGCCCCCCGCCTCAACGCCGCCGGCCGCCTGGGGCAGGCCCGGGGCGCCCTGGCCCTGCTGCTTTCCGGGGAGATGGCCCAGGCCCGCCTTCAGGCCCAGCAGCTCAATCAGCTCAACCGCCAGCGTCAGACCCTGGAGGAGAAGGTCCTGAAGGAAGCCTGGCAGGTCATCCGCTCCCGGGATCTGGCGGCCCGGCCGGTCATCGTGGCCGCGGGCGCCGGCTGGCACCCCGGGGTCCTGGGCATCGCCGCGGCCCGGCTGACGGAGGATCTGGGCCGGCCCGTGGCCCTGGTGAGCCTGGAGGGCGGCCGGGGCCGGGGCTCGGCCCGCTCCATCCCCGCCTTCCACCTCTTCGAGGGCTTGAACGCCTGCCGCCACCTGCTTTTGAAGTACGGGGGCCACGCCGCGGCCGCGGGGTTCCTTGTGCCTGCCGACCACCTGGACGCCCTGCAGGCCGGGCTGGAGGCGGATTTCCAGCGCCAGGTGGGCCGGGAGCCGCCCCCCCCGGCCCTGACCCTGGACGCCGAGGTGGGCTTGGCAGAGCTGGATGAGGAATTTTTCATCCATCTGGAGCGCCTGCGGCCCTTCGGGCCCGGCAACCCCGAACCGGTGTTTGCGGCCCGGGGGGTGCGCTGCCTGGCCGCCCGGGTGGTGAACGACCGCCATCTGAAACTCACCCTGGACCACCAGGGGTGCCTCCGGGAGGTCATGTTCTTTGACGGCGCCGGCCAGTCCCTGGGGGAGGGCCTCCTGGAGGTGGCCTTCAGTCCCCGGGTGGGCTATTTCCAGGGGAGGCTGGCGCCGGAATACCTGCTCCTGGATTGGGGCAGGGCTGACTGAGGCCCGGGGCTTTGTGAGGTTTCGCACTTGCCCGTCGTCCCGTTCTGTGATATGCAGAGGGGCAGCTTTCGGGTTCCAGAGGAGGGGGTATGGCAGGAAGTGTCAACCGAGTGATCCTGGTGGGGAACCTGGGAGCCGACCCGGAGTTGCGCTACACCGCCAGCGGCACCGCGGTGGCCAAGTTCCGTATCGCCACCACGGAGACCTTCACGGACCGCAATGGCCAGAAGCAGGAGCGCACCGAGTGGCACCGCATCACCGCCTGGGGCAGGCTGGCGGAGATCTGCGGGCAGTATCTGGCCAAAGGCCGGCTGGTCTATATCGAGGGCCGCATCCGCTCCGAGACCTGGGAGCAGGAGGGCATCAAACGCTATTCCTATGAGATTGTGGCCGACAATCTGAAGATGCTGGGGGGCGGCCGGGGGGCCGAACCCCGGGAGACCGAGCCCGAGTGGCGGGGGCCGGATGCCCCGGTGCCGGAGGATGACATCCCCTTTTAAGGGCCGGGGAAGGCGGCACCGTTTCCCGGAACCCGCACCGGGCCCCGGCGATACAAGGCTCACCCCGGCAAGGACTGAAAAGCAAAAGGAAACCAGCCGGGTATGCCCCGGCCCCGGGAAAGGGGAAGGGCGTCCTTTTCCCTGGTACTGCGGGCAAGGGTCGGCAGCGTGCCTGGGGATAAGGGGGTGAGCCGGTCCGCCCTCCACCATGGCGTGAGAGACTCATGAGGCCCGTGGATTCACATGCCCTCCGGGAACGCCTGAATGCCCTGCTTCAGGAGGCCGATTTCGCCGGGATCACCCGGCTGGCCGCCCGGGAACGCATGGTGGTGCGGCTCCTGCTGCAATATCTCTACGACCCGGGGGATCTTCTCTACTGGCGGGCCCTGGAGGGCCTGGGGCATGTGGCGGCGGCTCATCCCCACCAGGTGCAGAAGGTCATCGGCCGGTTGCTCTGGCTCCTGAACGAGGATTCCGCCAGCGTGGGCTGGGGGGCGGCTGCGGCCCTGGGGGAGATCGGCCGGCACAATCTCCGCATCGTGGAGGACATCATCCCCATGTTCTGCGGCTTCCTGGAGGAGTCCTTCTCCCGGGCGCCGATGCTTTGGGGGGTGGGGCGGCTGGCCGAAGTCCACCCCGAGGCCTTGACGGAGGTGGCCCCCTTTGTGCTGCCCTGCCTGGAGGACGCAGACCCCCAGGTCCGGGCCCTGGCCGCCTGGTGTGCCGGGAGGCTGCACCTCACCGCGGCCCGGGAGGCCCTTGAGACCCTCCTCGGGGACGCCAGCAGCTTTACCCTCTACGACGGGGGGCAATTCCGGCAGACCACTGTGGGGGAACTGGCCCGGGAGGCCCTGCAGATTCTGGGGAACGGAGCCTGACGGCCGGAAGGGGCCCCCATGAAATTGACGAAGCCATTTCACCATTCAGAGAGGATAACGGCATGGGAACCATTTTTTTCGGGCTGGTGTGTTTTATTGCCGGAGCGCTGGTGGGGGCGAAGTATCCCGAGACCGTGAACGTTTACGTGGACAAGACCAAGCAGAAGGCGAGCGAGCTGAAGGATAAGCTCACCAAAAAGGAGACCCCGCCCCAGGCCTAAAGGCAGGCCGCACAGGGGCATCCCTGCCGGGGGCAGGCCCGGGTTTTGCCGGGGCCTTTCCCGGTCTGCACCCGGGGCCAATCGGGCATATGAAGGGGGGAGGGCCTGTGGCCCGGGCCCCCTTTTTCCTTGCCGGGGATCCCCTCAGGTCCCGGTAAGGGCAATGACGGCGCCGTGGCGGCCGGTGCGGCGCTCCCGCCGGTAGGAGTAAAACTCCTCCGGACGGCAACGGGTGCAGAGGCGGGCACACTCGATCCGGGACGGCAGAACCCCCGCGGCCTGCAGCTGGTCGGCGCTGAGGCGCCAGAGGTCGAAAAAGCCGGGGCGCACCTGGTAGTCCCAGAATTCCCGGGGGAATTCCTGCCGGTAATTGATGAACTCGGCGCAGCAGGGCCCCAGCCCCGGGCCGATGGCGGCGAAGAGCTCCGCCGGCCGGCAGCCGAAGCGCTCGGCGAGGACCCGGACCGCCCGGCCCAGGACATCCTGCACCTGGCCCCGCCAGCCGCAGTGTACGTTGGCCGCCACCCCCCGGCCGGGATCATACAGGAAGACCGCCTGGCAGTCCGCCGTGGTCACCAGCAACCCGAGACCGGGGCGGGTGGTGATGAGGATGTCCGCCTCGGCGAGGGCGGAGGCGTCCGCTGCCGGGGCGTTCACCTCCACCGCGGCCACCCCATGGACCTGCCGGGCGCCGGTGAGCGCCTCAAGCTTCAGGGCCTGGGCCAGCCGGCGCCGGTTTTCCGCCACCGCCGCAGCCTCATCCCCCACCCCGAAACTGACATTCAGGCTGGCATAGACCCCCTGGCTGAGGCCTCCCTGGCGGGTGAAAACCGCGTGGCGCACCCCGGGCAGGGACGCCAGTCCCGGAAAAAGATAGTATTTCAGGCCGTGCTGGTGGACAATCTCCAAAGACTGACCCTCCGGGACGGCACTCTATCATAACCGGGGGCAGGAAAAAAGCCCGGCGCAAGGGGACCTCTGTCAGTTCAAGGCAGCTGCCAGGTCCTGCCGCGGCGCCGGTCCGGTGGGGGGATTTATTTCATCGAGTGTCCGGAGGGGAGTCCCGCGGCAGGGGCCTGCCCGAGGAGAGGTCAAACATGGCGGAACTTCCGGTCATGATCATCCAGCACCTGGAGTGGGAGGGGCCCGGGGAGCACCTCCGGGCCGGTCTGGCGGAATTCGGCATCTCCTGGCGGACAGTGGAGGTCTGGCGACAGCCCCTGCCCCCGCTTTGCCGCTGCCGGGGCCTTATCGTCCTGGGGGGCTCCCCCAACGTGGACGAAGAGGAGCGCTTCCCCTATCTTGTCCCCCTGAAGGCCCTGATCCGGGAATGTCTCACCGCCCGGGTGCCCTGTCTGGGCTTCTGCCTGGGGCACCAGCTCCTGGGACAGGTGCTGGGCTGCCCGGTGGTGCCTTTGCCCCGCAAGTCCATCGGCTACCGGGAAGGGGAGCTCACCCCGGCGGGTCGGGCCCACCCGGCCTTTCAGGGCCTGCCGCCGCGTTTCCCTCTGTTCAAATGGCACGGACAGGGGGTGGTGCAGCCGTTGCCGCCGGAGGTGGAGATTGTGGCCACCTCGCCGGAGGTGCCGGTGGAGGCCTTGTCGGTGACAGGACAGCCCTGGGTGCTGGGCCTGCAGTTTGACAACCATGCCGGGGCCGGGGATCTGACCCGCTGGCTCGCCGCGGATCAGGAGTGGGCCCTGGCGGACTCCGGGGTGGATCCTGAGGTGCTTCTGACCGCAGCCCGGCGCCGGGATCCGGAGGTGGGTCAGTGGTTCCGGCGCTTTTTGGGAAATTTTTGCCGTCTGGCCGGCTGGCTCGCCCCCTGAATCCTCCCGCCGCCCTCCCCCGGGCCGAAATTTTCCTTATCCTCCCGGGCAAAATCGCCTCATCCCCCCCGCCAGGAAGAGGTCCCGGGGGCGGGCCTGTCGGCCAACCCTCTCTTTTCAGACCGATTTTTCCGCTCTTCCCCCGTTCATGATGTCCGCTCCTTTTTGGCATTGAAATTGAATATGCCTCGAGGAAAGTTCCGTGGAGGAGGGAGTCATGAAACGGAACAAGCGGACGGTGGTGTTGGCCCATGAGGACCTCAGCCCCCTGACGGAGCACATCCTGGCCGCCATGGGCCGGGAGGGGAGCATCATCCGGCGGCGCCTGAAAAACTTTTACCGGGAACGGGCCCGGGAGCGCCTGGCCCCGGAGGCCGAAGCGGAATCCCACCTGGCGGAGACCTCCGCGGCCTGACCCGCCGCGGCCGCCGCCCTGACCCCGCCTGGCTGACCCTTCGCCGGAGGCTGCCGCCCCGCAGTTGACGGCTCCGGCCGGGGGCCTTATATTTACTGCAGCCGGCCCGAAGTACGCCCCGGGAGACGGTATTTCCCGCGCCCCAAGTGCGGGGTGCGGGAGTCCGGAACGGGAGCCCGGTGGGCCACACCCCGGCATGTCCCCCAGAGGGCGGCATCACTCTTCAGGCAAAAAGCTTCAGCCCGGCGGAAAGGGACCCATGAAACGATTCGGCGCGCTGATCCTGGCGGGGTGGCTTCTGGCGGGCTGTGGCGAAGCGGTGCTCACCCAGTGGCCCCGGGAAGGCATTTTCCAGGCCTATTTCCGCCTGCAGGAGGTCCGCCCCGGGATGAGCCGGGCCGAAGTGGAGGGCCTGATGGGACCGCCCGCGGTCCAGGAGGAGGGGAATTACCGGGGCGGGCACTTCGTCTTCCTGTTCTACCGGACCCACAACCTGGATTACGAAGGCAGCAACACCGTGCGGGGCGGCTACACGCCCCTGATCTTCCAGGACAACCGGCTGGTGGGGATGGGCCGCCGGGATTACTTCCGGGCCACCGACCGCCCCTGGATTGAGGACATCCCCCCGCCGGCGAGCGGCCAGCAGGGCCTGCCCAGTCCCTGGCAGCGCTCCTGGTGAGAGGAGCCGAACTGGCGCCAGCCAGCACGGATAATATTCCCTGCACCCCCGCGGATTCCGCTGTCGGCGCCCCTCAGCCGGGGCGGACAGCCGCCCTTTTGCGCTCTCTCTGACCCCTGTCCTGGTCCTGCCGCGGGCGCGGCCGGCTTCCGTCCCCCCAACCTAAACGACATCCCTGGGTTCAGGGGAACAGCGGCGGCTGACCCTGCCCCCAGGCCTCGCGGGCCTCGGCGTTACCGGGTCGGCTGTTTCAAGCCGGTGCCACTCTTCCCTGTTCGCTGCCCGGGTGACATGGGCCCAGGGGACGGCGAGGCTCCCGACTCCTGGTGCGGCCTTCCGGGACGATGGGCCGGCCCCCTTCCGGTCCGACGCGCCGGGCGACACCGGCAGGCCCGGCCGGAAGGAAAACCCTGGTCCCCTCCGCACCGCGGGCTCGGGAACCGGCCCGGGACCCCCGGCAGAATCCTTGCCGGAGGCGGGGCAGGGGCGCCATCCATGTTCCATTTCTGCAACATCTGTTCCGCCTTCTGAACATTCTGCAGGTTCGGCCGCCACAAAGTCTAGACTTTCTCCCTCCTTCAGACCCCAAGCCTGGGCATCTCCCCTCCCGGGCCCGGAAGCCGCCGGAGCAAGGGAGGCCGGGTCTTTTGGGGACGGGCCGGGATTATCCATCCTGCGGCCCGGTCCCGGAAATTCCGGAGGGGCCCTGGTCTCCGGATTCCCGGGGGCCTTGGCATCCGGGTTGCAAATAACGGGGCAGGGCCGGAATACGCCGTCTGAGGCTTGGGGTCCCGGATCCCGCAAAAAGGCGGAGAAGCAATGCTGACCTATGGGTTTCTCTGTTTCCTGATCCTGTGCGAAGGACTGATTGTCATTCTGCTCACCCTCGCCCTGGTTCATAAACT
>Ga0197142_1004224_pt1 | contig 11699 bp, 9 predicted proteins | sample GBS60_MetaG_FD_148614 | JGI IMG/M metagenome (GOLD analysis project Ga0197142, IMG submission 148614) | Sediment microbial communities from Great Boiling Springs, Gerlach, Nevada, United States - GBS 60_MetaG | ecosystem: Environmental > Aquatic > Thermal springs > Hot (42-90C) > Sediment... | reverse complement strand
GGGGCTTGCCGACCTGCGTCCCTGGCTGTGGTTGTTCTCATCGCTGTGCGCCGTGGCCGGTTTGGTCGGTGCCACCTTTGATTCGTTGTTGGGCGCCACCTGGCAGGCTCTTTATCGCTGCGATGTCTGTGCCGAGTTTACCGAACGGACCCAACACACCTGCGGCCACACCACCCGTCTGGTGCGGGGGCTGCGCTGGCTGGACAACGATGCCGTCAACCTGATGGCCACCCTTGTCGGAGCCATCACCCTGGCCGGTAGCTTTACAGCTTTGGAACGGAGTCTGACCTTATTGCAACCATGACCACCGACCCTTCCCGTCCTTTGCTCAGTATCATCATCCCTGCCTATAACGAAGAACGCCGTCTGCCCGGCTCCCTCGACCAGATCCTGGCCTGGATGGAAACGGTTCCCTACCCGGTCGAGATCCTCGTCGTGGAGAACGGCAGCACCGACCGCACCACCGAAGTGGCCGAAGCCTACGCCGGACGGCATCCGCAGATTCGCGTGCTCCATAGCCCCAAAGGGAAGGGCGCCGCCGTGCGCGCAGGCATGCTGGCGGGGCGCGGTGAGTACCTCTTCATCTGCGATTCCGACCTCTCGATGCCCATCGCCGAGGTGGAGAAGTTCCTGCCGCCGCAACTCGTGGGCTATGACGTGGCCATCGGCAGCCGCGAGGCGCCCGGCGCCGTGCGCTATAACGAGCCGACCTACCGTCACATCATGGGCCGCGTTTTCAACTGGATCGTGCGATTGCTGGCCATCCCCGGTTTTCAGGATACCCAATGTGGCTTCAAGCTTTTTCGTCGTCAGACCGCCCTCAGTGTGTTCTCGCGGCAGCGCATTACCGGCTGGACCTTTGATGTGGAGGCGTTGTACCTGGCCTTGCGCGACGGCGCCCGTGTGGCCGAGGTGCCCATCCACTGGTATTTCAATCCCGACAGCCGGGTTGAACCGCTGCGCGATACCTGGCACATGTTCTGGGATGTGTTGCGCATTCGCTTCTACGACTGGAAAGGGCTGTATAACCACCAGCGGGCCGCAACGGCCCATCCGGAAACGCTATAAACTTCGCTTTTCGACGCCATGACCTCTCCTGCGCTCCCATCTATCGATCTCGAAGCCCTTGTGGCCGAGGCGGCCCAGGATCCCAAGGCCGCGCGCAAGCGTCTGCGTCAGATCGCGCCGACCGTACCCGATGACGCGGCTGCACAGACCGCTCTCGGCCTGGCTTATCTGACCCTCGAACAGCCGCGCGAGGCCATGCGTGCCTTCAAACGGGCCATCGAACTCGATCCGACGGCCGTCTTGCCCCGCTACCATCTCGGCACGTTGCAGACGGATATGGGGCTATTGCCCCAGGGCGAGGAACATCTGCGCGTGGTGGCTGCTGCCGAGCCGGACAACCCGCGTTATCAGGCCGCTTTGGGCTTCAACCTCTACAAAGCCAACAAGCGCGAGCAGGCCCTTCCCGTGCTGGAGACGGCCGTCCGCCTGGGTAGCGATGACGCCGATGTCTTTGCCGCCCTCGGCTACCTTTACTATTTCGCCGGTCGCCTGCACGACTCTCGGGAGGCTTTTGCACGTACCATCGCGCTTGATCCCGATTATGCCGAGGCCTACAACAACCGCGGCTATCTCCACCTCGTGTTGGGCGATCGGGAGGCGGCCGCAGCCGACCTGCAGACCTGTCTGGATAAGGACCCCGCCTTTCTGCGCGCCCGGTACAATCTCGCCCTTGTCACCTGGCTGCGGGGCGACCGAACCACCGCCTTTCAGCTTTATCGGCAGGCATGGCAAAGCGATAAAGGCGATGCCGAACTCCACCAACACCTGCGCGATTTCGACGAGATAGCCGCCCACCAGCCCTCATGGGCCGCCGATCTGACCGAACTGAGGGTGCAGCTGGCCGCCGCCGGCAAAGGGAGTCGTAGACGATGAGGTTTTCCTGGTCGCGCCTCGGTATCGGCGTGCTCGTCAGCCTGGTGCTGGGGATGTTGATCCTCGGCTTTGTGATCGCCCTGGTCATGGTGTTCGGCCCGGTTGATTCCATTGCTGCCGTCCAGGCCCTGCCCCGTTTTTCCTTTTTTGCCGGTCTGACCATGGCCCTGGCCTGTGCCTGGGGCGCTTTCATCGCCCTGCGCCGCTTGCCGGGCGATCACAACAGGCATGGCCTGCTCATCGGGCTAATGGTCGGTCTGATCCAATTCGTCCTCACCCCTGGCGATCTGGTCGGCCATGGGCTGAACCTGTTGATGGCATTGCCGGCGGGCCTTTTCGGCGCCCGCATGGCCGCCCATAGCCGGGGCGTTTCCCGCCGATAGTCCGTTTTTTCGCTCTCGTCTCGAGGTATACGGCCATGCAACGCGAAGAACTGAGCTGGCGTGATGTGGAAGCCCTGATCGACCACATTCTGCCCCAGGTGGCCGGTCATTTCGATGGCCTCCTGATGATCACCCGCGGGGGGATTATCCCCGGCGGCATGCTGGCCGAGGCCCTCGATATCGCCATCGTACTCACAGCCGCCGTCGAGTTTCCCAAAGACCCTCAGATCGAACATTTGGCCTGGCCGACCTTCCTGCAATTTCCGGCCGATAACCTCCTGCGCGGGCGCCGAATGCTCATTGTGGACGATGTTTGGAACAGCGGGCGTACCATCAATGCCGTGCGAGGACGGGTAGAGGCTGCCGGCGGCTATGCGCGGACCTGCGTCTTGCATTACAAGCCCCACCGCTCCCATTTCCGCGACCGACGCCCCGATTATTACGGCGCCGTGACCGACAGGTGGATTATCTACCCGTGGGAGGTCGATCGCGGGACCGATTTGGCTTTTCTCCCGCCCGTGCGCGTGCTTTCATGAGCGTGGGGCCGCATGGGCGGCCAGCAGGGCCTCGATGCGACTGATCACCATCTCCAGGGCAACTTCATTATAGCCGCCTTCGGGGATAATGATATCGGCGTAGCGCTTGCTCGGCTCGACAAAGAGCAGATGCATAGGACGTACCGTGTTCAGATACTGCTCGATGACCGATTGCACCGTGCGCCCGCGCTCGCTGATATCCCGCTGCAAGCGCCGGATGAAGCGGATGTCGGCGTCGGTCTCGACGTAGATTTTGATGTCCATGAGCCGACGCAGCGCTTCGTCGGCGAAAACCAGGATCCCTTCCACCAGAATGACCGGACATGGCCGGACGCGACGGGTCTGCGCGCTGCGCGTATGGGTGGTGAAGTCGTAAATGGGCACGTCCACCGGTTGTCCGGCCAGGAGGGTGTGGATGTGCTCGATGAGGAGGGCGTTGTCAAGGGCATGGGGATGATCGAAGTTGAGATGGGCCCGTTCGGCCGGTGGCACATGGGAAGCGTCTTTATAATAAGCATCGTGAGGTAGATAGGCGATGCGATCAGAGCCGACGCGGTCGAGAATGCGCTGGATTACCGTCGTCTTACCGGAGCCGGTGCCACCGGCGACACCGACGACAACAGGTTTGGATGTGCTCATAGGGTTGTTGGCGAAGAAGCACCGTCAGAGGTGACGAGTTGACGACAGACCGAGGCGGTAGGCTGTGCGCCCCTTTGGCCTTGCCAGCGCAAGGCCAGGCCGTAGGCGTTGCGACGCAGCCCCAGGCGTAGATAGGGGAAACGCCAGCGCGCCACCCCACCGACGAGCACCAGGAGCAGAGCCGGCACCAGCAGCACCAACCCGGGTCGTGCGATCACGGCTGCGGCCACGGCACGCGTTGGTCGCAGTTCCACCATGGCATCGGCGACCCTCAGGCGGGTCTCATCGGTGATGATCGTCGTCAAAAGCAAGGTATTGGTGGCATCAACCACTTGCAGACTGTAGGCGTTGTTCTCCAACGCCACCAGACGCAGAAACCAGTTGCGGTCCGGTACCGCCACCCCGCGTTCGGCCCGTTCCTGAGGAAAGCGCAGGGTCAGCGTGGTCATGGCAGCGCCACCCTGTTCCACCGCCTGCAAGAGCAGGGGTTGCCCGGCGACCGTGGCCGTCAGCGTCAGCGCCGGGTAGATGGGACCGCGGCGCACCCATAAGGTAGGACGCCCCCATCCCCAGGCGGTGATGGGCGCCGTGGCCTGCGGACAACAAAAACTCAGCGTCGTGGCCTGAGGATCAAGGCTAAGGACCAGGGGATGTCCCGGCATCGGCGACACGGTGGCCCCCGGTTCCAGGATCAGGCCGTCTACCTGCCAGCCCCAACGCAGATTCACCCACAGCGCCGCCACCAGGAGGAGCCATCCTGCCTCCAGACACGCCGCCGCCCAGGTCCAGCGCTGATGCCGGTCCCCTTGCCATTGCTCCAGACCGTCGGCGCCTGTTTCCAGATGGGAGCGGCCCGACCAGGTGGCCATACGCGCGGCCAGGGATGGTATCGGTCCGGTCAAAGTGAAGGTCTCGTCCTGGACGACGGTCAGGGGCAACGCCTGGAGGGGCGGCTTTAGCGCTCGCGTGGCCCAGGCCAGGCGCAGGCGCTCGCTCAAGCGCAAGATCAGCCCCAGGGCCACGACGACCAGCAAAAGTCGCAGCCACAGAGGACGGACCAGGTCCAATAACCCCAGTTGCGCCCAGAACGCTCCTCCGGGTATCGGCATGGCCGCAGCCGTGCGCCAGGCGCTCAGGGCAAACCGATCGTCGCCCAGGGGCGTGGGGGCCTGTGGCAAGACAACGTGCACCACCAGGAGCAAGCCGATCAATGCCAGGGCCGGGACCAGCCACAGCGGATGCACCAATCCTGCCCAGATGCGCATCCACAGCACTGCCGGCGGCCATGCCAGACGTCGGAAACGAGAGGACAGGGCAGACACGGGAGAACGATAACCGGACAAGAAGCGGATACCTGCCGGGGTTCAGGCGCGAAGGCTCACAAAAAACCCCAGCCTGAAAGGGCCGGGGTCCTGAGGAGCCACCCATCGGATTCGAACCGATGACCGACGCATTACGAGTGCGTTGCTCTACCGGCTGAGCTAGGGTGGCCTCTTTCGCGTTTCATTATAAGGCCGAGCGGGTCGGCGGTCAAGTCGGTGGTCGCTTTGCTGGCGATCCCGCTGAGACGTACATGGCCCCGGCATTCTCAAGGGGCCTATCCACGGACGCAAAAACCTCTGGCCGGACTCAAGGCCTTGTTGGATAGGCTCCAGCAACCCTCGTCCGGTCAACACCAGAGCGATGGCATGGGCAACGATGGCTTACTGTCCCGGAGGACGATAAGTGGGCGTCTTCTGCGCCGCCTGGTCGATCTCTTCCGGCGTCAATAGCACCGTCGTTGCCACTTTGACGACTCCGCTGGCGCTGATCGTCAGGGCCAGGGCCGCCATGCTCACGTTATCCGGGACATCGACGATGAGATAGGCATCGGTGGCGCCGAAGGCGAAGTAGAAGGCTTCTACGGTGCCTCCTACCGATTGGACTGCCTTTTCGAGGGCCGCGCGCTGACTTGTACCTCCTGCTTTGAGAAGCGCCTTAATGCCTTCGCCGGTATAGTTCGCCTGCAACAGATACTTGGGCATGGTTTTATCTCCTGGGTCGTGCAAGGGGTTACCGACATCGCCGCCCCCCGTTCCCAAAGCACGCTTCCACGTATCGGCGGGGAGGAAACTGCCCTCAAGCAAAGCGGGCAACAACAAAAAAAGCGCTCCTCCCAAGAGCGCTCCTTTGCGAGGGGTGACCACCGGGGCTTGAACCCGAAACCTCCTGGGCCACAACCAGGTGCTCTGCCAATTGAGCTATGGTCACCATATCACAAAAGGGAGAAAAACCGGAGCGAAAGGGCCGGCCGCTTACGCTCCGGTGTTTGTGGCTGGGGGACCAGGACTCGAACCTGAACTAGAGGATCCAAAGTCCCCTGTCCTGCCAATTAGACGATCCCCCACCGTTTCCCGGTTCGCATGGGTAACGACCGGGAGGGGAAGGTGCCGAGGGCCAGACTTGAACTGGCGACACCGCAATTTTCAGTCGCGTGCTCTACCACCTGAGCTACCTCGGCGGGTCCAAACCGGCCTTGCGGTGACAAGAGCGGGCGATGAGATTCGAACTCACGACCTTTTCCTTGGCAAGGAAACGTTCTACCGCTGAACTACGCCCGCATGAAAGGAGAGAGATGGTGAAGGTCGCCGAACCGCCCGGAGGTGGACCCGGTCGGATTCGAACCGACGATCTCCTCCGTGCAAGGGAGGCGCCTTCCCGCTAGGCCACGGGCCCGTGCCGGCAGCCAACCTCAGGATGCCGACGAGAGGACTCGAACCTCCACGACCTGGGGTCAACAGATCCTAAGTCTGTCGCGTCTGCCTGTTCCGCCACGTCGGCCTGGCGTTGGCGACCGCAGGGTGAAGCCAACTGCGAGCAGGAGTACTCCCGATTCTGTTCTAACCGTCATCTGTCTCACACGAGGTGGTGAAACCTGGCCTGTCGGGTGTGACCCGACCTCACCGGTTTCACTGCGACGAGACCGAATCAAGGCCTTTGCCCTGACCCGGCCCACTCGCCTTGCTCCCGTTGCACGCTCGCCTAGCCGGCCGCATTGCTGCGCACCGCTGGTAGGCTCTTACCCTACCGTTTCAGCCCTTACCCGCACCGACTTCCTCGAGAGGAAGTCGGCCGCTGGCGGGATTGCTTTCTGTTGCGGTTGTAGTCAACCGGCCGTTACCGACCGGCTGCCCTCACTTGCTGTTTCGTGAGGCAACTTGGCCGCCCTTGCGGGATGGCCGGGAGTCGGGAAGTTCCTCTGCCGGTCATAAGGCCGACAGCGACGGTTCTCTGCTCGCAGGGCCATTGTCATCTCGTTTTGTTAATGTCCGATGACGATGAGGATTATAGCATTGGCCTGAGGGAGTGTCAAGACAGGTCGAGCCTGAAAAACAGAACGCCCTCTCTCGCCGGAGATGCTGCGGGTTGTTTCCGGTGACAGACGGCCAGGCACCACCTAGGGTGCCATCGGTTGCCAGACGACAACGTCACCCCCGATGGTCAGGGGCAAGCGCCTGCCGCTGCCGGGCAGATAGAGGCCCACCCGCACCTCCATGGTCGGATGGATCGCCGAGACGGTTAGGGGATGGCGGTCGGGGATGAGCACACCGGTCGGCCAGAGGGTTGTCGGATAACGGCCGTTGTCCGGTGCAGCGTCATGTTGGGTGATCAGAACGCCGTTCGCGTCCACGAGATGGACGAACACGGTCCAGTCCTGGTCCAGCGGTTGCCCGGTCTGCCAGAACAACGTCAGCAGCAGGCCGGCATCGGCGCGATCCAGGCGCCAACCTTCCAGGCAGATGCCGCCGGCAAAGCATGCCCCCAGGTGATGGGTTGGTGAGGGCGGGGATTCGACGGTGACATCGCCCAGAGCGATGCTCAAGCCCGTGGTGGCATCGCCGCGCACCAGCAATGGATAGACACCGGGGGACAGGTCGGTTGGCACCGGCAACGGTTGGGCCAGACGCCAACGCCCTTCGGGCAGTGTGGTCAGGTTCAGGCGGCCAAGGATACGGTTGCCCAACCCTACCTCCACCGTGCGGCCGGTTTGAGGCCCGGTCACATCCCAACCCAGGGCCATCATGAGCGGCAGGCCGGGTATGACCTGCGCAGGCAGCCCATCATAGCCCAGCAGGGTCAGACCGTCCGCTACGGTCAGGGGGCGGGCAAGGGCTAGGGGTGGCGTATAGACCGGGGCCGTCGGCAGCGGTGCTGCCACGTGAACGTGGCCTAACGGTACCATCTCCTGTGGGATCCCCTCGGACTTGGTCGTGGTCAGGCGTTGCCCGGTGGCGGCCTCATACACGATAAGGACCAGGGTGTAGAGGCCCGGCGGTGTGCCCGGCGCCGCCTCGAAGGGATGGTAGGTGATGGCCGTATGGCCTGGTGGCCAGTCGGGATTATAGCGCGGTGTGGTATCCACCAGGTCGCTGTCGGCCTGACCGACGGGTTGGCGATAGGCATCCATCAAACGGAGGGAGACACGCAACAACGTCGGCGGCGGCGCCGTAGCCGACCACTGCAATGCCACGGTACCCAGGCCTCCTGCCGTGAGATGGGCGCCGGCTGCGGCGATGCTTGGGGCCGCATCCCAGCCGAGCAGATGCAGGCCCTGACCGGCGGCATTCCGGAAGGGAACCGCAAGCGGTTTTTCCGGCGCCGGCAAATTGAGCTGTATCGGTGCGGTGGTGGCCAACAGAAAGTCCTCCACGGCATAACCGGGACCGCTTTCGCCGGCCAGCGGCTGGGCTGCCTGGCCGAGCAACAGCGCCGTCAGGCGTTGGGGGTCGGCCGAGACATCGTCGCCTTCGGTCATCCATACCACGCGCACCTGCCGTATATCCGGTGTGTTCAGCAAAGCCGTCAGGCGGGCGATGGCATCGTCGGCCTGCGGAAAGAAGAAGAGCACCTGGCTGCGATCGGAGACGAGAAAATCGAAGGTGTATTTGCCGCCCAAGGCACGCCAGCGGTCGTTCAGGGGCACGACATAGCGGACGGTGGCCGGCGCGCGGTTGATGGCAGCGGCCACAGCCCTGTCCTGGCCCAGGTAGGCGAAGTAGGTGGAGGGGTCGTTGGCCCAGCGACCGAAGTAGGTAGAAACGGTGAGAACGGTTTCCACCGTCACCAGACCGCCGAGGAGAAGGCCCATAACGGCCGGTGGGAGGGAAACGGTGCCCCGACTGCGGACGAGGCGGCCTGCCATCTCAACACAGGCCAGGGCGCAGAGGCTATAGACCACAGGTTGGGTACCGATGGCGCGCAGGGCATGGCGCGGGGGGATGGCGGCAAGGACGGCCGGCAACAAGAGGATGCCGAACCAGGCCACGGCGAAGTGGTACGGCGGGTGGCTGCGGCCGCGCAGCAAGGCCAGGCCCATGCCCGACCAGAAGCACAGCGCCAGCCACGGTGTCAGCAGGGAACGGCCCGGCAGGTTATGCCGCGGTTCCTGATCGCCTGTTCCGCCGAACATGCCCAGGTTGCCGATCAGACTTTCCCATAGAGGCGCTAAGGGAGGGGCTGCCTCCGTAGCCGCACGCGTGAAAGCCACCTGTCCGGCGCGACGGATAAAATTCTCGGGATGCCGGGCAAAATGGATGAGCAAGGGTGCCATCACGATCAGGCAGACCCCGGCCGTAAGGAGCAACTCCTGACGCCGTTGACGCCATCGCGCCCGACCGGTCGGCGTCCTCAGTGCCAGCGTCAACCCGACAAGGGCCAGCGGATAGACAAAGCGCCCTGCCAGGTAGGTGTAGAAACACAAGCCCAGCGCTGCCCCTGCCATGACTGCCCGGCTTTTGCCACCCCGCCGCCAGGTTCGCCAGACCAGGGTGAAAGCCACGGCGGCCAGGAGCGGCAGGGTGTTGGCGCGAAAGCTGATGCGGTTGAGGGTGACAGCCCAATAGCTGGCGGCCAGCAGTCCGGCAGCGAGCAATCCGATCCAGGTCGCCTTGTCCCGGCCCTCCTCATGCCATAGCTCACGGGCCAGAAAAAACGTAGCCGGTACGGTCAGTATGCCCACCAGAGCTGCGGGCAACCGCACCGCCAGCGGTTCCCGGCCCAACCAGGCCACGAAGGGCACGATCAGGTAATTGAGCAGCGGTTCTTTGCCCAGGGAGCGCTCGAAGAAAAGGGACGGTCGACCGGCCAGGATGTCCAGCGCGTCCAGACCATTGCCGGCTTCGTCCAAAAAAAGACCCGGTGGCACTTCGTCCAGGCGCCACAGGCGGAGCACGGCCGCCAGGAGCGTCAGGCAAGCCAGCATGAAAAAGGTGCGACGTGATGCCATGATTTGAGATGATAATCCAGCGCCGAAAGGGTCGCCAAGCGAGGAAGGGAGCTGCCGACGGCCTTGTCCCTTCCCGTCGGCGCGCACGGCTGTCCTCCATTTCCGCGGTTGCTTGTGCTTTTTGCAATTGGGCAGTACCGGGGGCTTTGCTATAATCCCAGCCGTTATGCGCGCGCTTGTCACCGGTGCTGCCGGTTTTGCGGCCACCCATCTGATCCAACACCTGTTGGCCGTCACCGATCTGCACATCATCGGCACCATCTATCGCCGCCAGCCCGAATGGGCCTACCCTGCCACGCGGGTCCATCTGGAGCGACTTGACCTGCGCGAAGAGGCGGCGGTGGCCGAGGTCCTCACCCGCTGGCGCCCCGATTTTATCTTTCATCTCGCCGCCCAGTCCTTTGTGCCCCTTTCCTGGCAGCATCCCTGGTCGACCTTCGAGCAGAATGTCCTTACCCAGATCAATCTGATCAAAGGCATGCTGGCCGCCCATCTGGACGCACGCCTGCTCGTGGTCAGTTCCGGTGAGGTCTACGGTGCCTTTGATCCCGCCGAGCTCCCGCTCGATGAAGACACCCCCTTGCGGCCTCTGTCGCCCTACGGCGTCAGCAAGGCGGCTCAGGACCTGCTGGGCTGGCAATACCACCGCAGCCATGGGTTGTTCATCGTGCGGGTGCGACCGTTCAACCACATCGGCCCCGGCCAAAATGAGCTGTTCGTGACGGCCAGTTTTGCCCGACAGATCGCCCTGATCGAAGCCGGCCGGCAACAAGGCCCCTTGCTCCACGGCGCCCTCGATCCCGAACGGGATTTTACCGATGTACGCGATGTGGTGCGCGCCTATTGGCTCGTTCTGAACCGGGGCCGGGCCGGCGAGGTCTACAACATCGGCAGCGGCCGCTGCACGAGCATCGGCACCGTGCTGGATATGCTCAGGAGCATGGCCCGTGTGCCCATCGCTACGGCCTACGATCCTGCCCTCGCCCGGCCCGCCGATATCCCCCGCATTGTCAGCGATCCCACCCGTCTGCGACAGGCCACCGGTTGGGAACCGCTTATCCCGCTGGAACAGTCGTTACGGGATATCCTCGACGACTGGCGGCATCGTATCCTTCTCTAACCGTTTGTTCTTTCGTATCGATTCGGCTATGCCTACTGCACTCATTACCGGTATCACCGGCCAGGACGGTTCCTATCTGGCCGACTTTTTGCTGGAAAAGGGTTATCGTGTTGTCGGCGTCGTCCGCCGCAGCAGTACCGTCAATTTCGATCGCATCCAGCACATTCAGGATCGGATCGAGATCGTCCAGGGCGATTTGCTGGACCAGGGGAGTCTCGTCCAGCTCCTCCAGGAATACCGACCGGACGAAGTCTATAATCTGGCGGCCCAATCCTTTGTCCCGACCTCGTTCAATCAGCCGGTACTGACCGGCGAGGTGACGGCGCTGGGCGTCACGCGCATGCTGGAGGCCATTCGTATCGTGGACAGGAACATTCGTTTCTACCAGGCCTCCAGCAGTGAGATGTTCGGCAAGGTCCAGGAGGTGCCGCAGACGGAGAAAACCCCCTTCTATCCCCGCAGTCCCTACGGGGTGGCCAAGGTCTACGGTCATTACATCACGGTCAATTACCGCGAGAGCTATGGGTTGTTTGCCGTCTCGGGGATTCTGTTCAACCATGAGTCGCCCCGTCGGGGCCTGGAATTTTTGCCGCGCAAAGTGGCCCACGGTGTGGCCCGGATCAAATTGGGCCTGGCCAAGGAGCTACGCCTGGGGAATCTGGAAGCCCGCCGCGATTGGGGCTACGCGCCCGATTACGTGCGGGGGATATGGCTCATGCTCCAGCAAGATAAGCCCGATGACTACGTGCTGGCCACAGGCGAGACCCACAGTGTACGCGAATTCGTCCAGATCGCGTTTGAACACGTCGGCCTGG
>Ga0197142_1004223_pt1 | contig 11700 bp, 10 predicted proteins | sample GBS60_MetaG_FD_148614 | JGI IMG/M metagenome (GOLD analysis project Ga0197142, IMG submission 148614) | Sediment microbial communities from Great Boiling Springs, Gerlach, Nevada, United States - GBS 60_MetaG | ecosystem: Environmental > Aquatic > Thermal springs > Hot (42-90C) > Sediment... | reverse complement strand
AGCAGCTGGCGTCGATATGGGCCGAAATATCTTCCAGTCAGAATATCCTGAGGCCATGATTCAGGCCGTACGAGCCGTTGTTCATCATAAAGAAACCCCGGAAAAGGCTTATGCTCTTTATCAGGAGCTGGCTGAAGCCTCAAAGAAAGAAAACAGGGGTTAATCTTCCCATCAAATCAAGAATGCTAGTCCGGTCTAAAATATTATGAAAGCCATTCTCTGGTACAACAACAGTGATATTCGCCTGGTTGAGCTTCCACTACGTCAGCCTGGACCGAAGGAAATCCTGGTCAAAGTTATTTCCTGCGGCCTCTGCGGCAGCGATGTGGTTGAATGGTATCGCCTCCCCCGGGCCCCCTATGTTCCGGGTCACGAAGTAGGAGCTGAGGTCGTCAAGGTGGGTCAAGAGATTTCAAGATTTAAGCCCGGCGACCGAGTTTTTCTGGCCCCTAAAGTTCCCTGTGGCCATTGTTATTATTGCCGCCATGGACATCAGCCTCAATGTTCTGAAATCAAAGAAAGGCTTCCTGGCGGCCTGGCTGAGTATATTCTTGTTCCTGAGGTGATTGTTGAACGGGGCACCTATCTTCTTCCCGATAACATCACCTTTGACGAAGGCACTTTTATTGAACCCTTAGCCTGTGTCATTCGCAGTCAGCATCTAGCTGGAATCGAGAAAGGACAAATTGTCCTGATTCTGGGCGGTGGTGTATCGGGTCTTCTTCAGCTCCAGCTCGCCAAGAACAAAGAATGCCCGGTGGCCATAACTGATGTCGTTGAAAAAAAATTGCTCCTGGCTAAAGAACTGGGCGCTGATCTGGCCCTTCTGGCCACTGATAATATCCTGGAAAAGATGCTTCTCTTTTTCGGGAAAAAAGCCGATGTCGTCGTTCTCTGCACCTCGTCGCTCGAGGCCATTGACCAGGCCTGGGCCTGCCTGGATAAAGGCGGAACTATTGTCTTTTTTGCTGTTCCCGGGCCTGAAAAAAAAGTTAATTTTCCGATAAATGCTTTCTGGACTCAGGAAATTAAAATTATAACCTCCTATTATTGTGGCCCCGCCGACATTGAAGAGGCCATCAGGCTCATAAGCGCGAGAAAAATTGAGGTTAACCGGCTGATCAGCCATCGTCTCCCCTTAGAGGAAACGGCCAGGGGATATCAGCTTCTCCTGAATGGAGAGGCTTTGAAAGTCATTATCAAGCCCTCTTTAACGGCAGCCAGAAGTTAGAAATTGAAGTTTATTAAAGATTGAGATAAAAAATGGGCGGCCTATTTGCCAGTTCCTTTGATTTAATGGCCATAAAACAGGATTATGGCTTAAAGTAGGAAAAGAAAGAAGGATAAATTTATTAAGACGAATTGAATTAAATTAATTGAATAAAAATAAAATGGATTTTTTCCATAGAAACAAAAAGCCATGAAAATCAATCACGTTGCCTTAATCGCCACTTCAGAAGAGAAGGCCGACAGGTTTTATTTTGACATTTTAGGTCTGAAAAAGGCTGTCCCGAAGACGGTCGAGGCCTCCCTATCCCTGGTTTTATTCAATCTGAATTTTCCCCTGACCTATCTCAGCTATTATAATGATGATCTCCGTTTTGAAATTTTTATTTTGCCAGAAAGGCAGGTTCAATTTTCCCCCAGCCATGTCTGCCTCGAAGTCAATGACAGGGAAAGTCTTCTGTCTAAATGTTTAGCCTCAGGCCTGCCGGTAAAAAGATTAATCAAAGAAGGTAAAGAAATCGTCTTTATCAGCGATTTTGATGGCCACCTTTTTGAAATAAAGGAGATCCAGAGATAGCTGGCAATTCCTGATATCTGAGTAAAACTAACAGCCTGTCCAGCCTGTCAATTGGCCAGAAATTAGAGGCAAGTAAGAAGTGGTCTCGATGAAAAGAAAAGAAAAAGCAGCCGGCTTTGTTTCGAAAAAATTTCCGGCCGTCAAAAATAAAAAGATGGCTGCCAATGAATTGATGAGATTTTTGTTGCCAGGCAAAATCAGGCAGTATTAGATAACTTCAGAAGGAGGTGAAAGGCAATGGATTTGACCTTAAAAGAGAAATTCTTAAGGCTCTGGAAAAAATATTTTGGTTCTGTCGATCTGCCCATCACTTTTTATTACAGCCATAATTTCCAGAAAACACAGTTAGTCGAGCCAGGCAGTTTGCCTCGTTGCCTCATCGGGGCTCTGATGCCTGTGAGACAGGGCCAATCGCTGGCGTTCACTGTTTCCTCCATTGGCTGTCCTGGCGGAAAAAGATATGCTGGCTTTTCCAGGGAATTGCGGCCTGGCTTTGAATATTTTTTATCCACAGGCTTACCCGGTAAAATTGAGGGAGAACGCTATAAAAAATCGCCACGGCTGGTCAAGGAGATAATTAAAAACTGGCCTGAATTTGAAGCTCCTGGTCCCTATCTCATCTTTAAAAGATGGGACCGGCTTGAAGCTGAGGACGAACCTGAAGTTGTAATTTTTTTCTCTGAGCCAGACATTCTGGCCGGACTTTTTACCCTGGCTAATTTTGATGAAGCTCATCCCGAAGCTGTCAGGGCCCCTATGGGCTCGGGCTGTTCTTCCATCATAACTTATCCCTATTTAGAAAAATCTTCCAGGTGGCCACGCTCAATTCTTGGTCTTTTTGATCCTTCAGCGCGACCTTATCTCGGCCCGAACGAATTGAGCCTCGCTGTGCCTATGAAAAAATTTAAAAGAATGATTGATAATATGGAACAGAGTTTCCTGATTACGCCAACCTGGCGCAAAATAAAGATAAGAATAAAGGAGGACCAGGCAAAGAGATGCTAAGAACAGCTCAATTTAAAAAAGGTTACATTCAGGTTTATACAGGTAACGGGAAAGGGAAAACCACGGCTGCGCTGGGTCTGGCTTTGCGCGCAGCTGGCTATGGCTTCCGCAGCTATATGGCCCAGTTTCTTAAGGGACAGCCCTATGGAGAAATAGAAGCGATAAAAAAACTCGGGGGGTTAATTGTCATCGAGCAGTTTGGCCGTAAGGGATTCATCCATGTGACTGAAAATCCAGATGAAGAAGACATAGCTCGAGCTCGCCGGGCTCTTGAACGCTCACTTGAGGTGATGCTCTCGGGAAAATTCCAGATTATAATTCTTGATGAAATTAACGTGGCTCTTTATTTCGGGCTTCTGAGTGAAAAGGAGGTCCTTGATTTCCTGAACAAAAAGCCTGAGGATGTCGAGATTGTTCTGACCGGACGCTATGCTCCTTCGTCCATCCTTCGCCGGGCAGATCTTGTCACCGAAATGAAGGAGAAAAAGCATTATTACCAAAAAGGAATTAGAGCCAGAAAGGGCATTGAAAAATGATGCCCCGCGAAAAATTTGAAGCTTTTGTGGAAAGGGCCCTAAGTTCTCTGCCCTCGAGTTTCAGGAAAAGACTTAAAAATCTTTCAATTATTGTCGAAAACTGGCCTCCAGGCGACGACAGAGGAAGACTCATCCTGGGCTTTTACCACGGTGTTCCTTATCCCCATCGGGGACCCTTTTATGGTAATGTTACTCCTGACCTCATTGTCATTTATCAGGGGCCTATTGAATCTCTCTGCCAATCGGAGGAAGAGGTAGAAGAAAAGGTGAAAGAAGTGGTGCTCCATGAAATCGGTCATTATTTCGGTTTGACTGAAGCTGACCTCGCCCGGCTGGAAAAAGAAACAAGGGATAAGGCAAGGAAGAAGATTAGCTGAAAGAAAAATTAATAGCCTAAGAAAAAGCGAAAGAAAAGAAAGGCTCTTCCGGGATTTTAATGGGTAAACCTAAGGAATTATCAATCTCCGACAGCCTATAAAGAACCTGAAGAAAAATCCTTAAAGGCCAGCCGATCCATATATTGTGCATCTTATTTGTGCATCTTATGGATATTTTTCCAATCGTCCGCCGCTACGATGAACTGGCCCGGATTCAATCCGCTCACGGGTGCCCTAAAATCTATCCTCTTTAGCCACAAAAAAGTCTTAAGAACCGAAAGAAAAAATTTAAAATGGATAAACAAAAAATAAAAGATAAAGAAATATCAATCGGCGGCATCAACATATAGTCAAAAAAAACTAAATACGGAGGGATAAGAACTGAATAGGGAGGAATGAGGGCAAAAAGGCTCCAGAATAGCCGTCAAATTCAGCATAAAAAAATAAGTGGTTCTTCCGGGTATTCTATGGGCCAAAGGCATGTATAAGTTCTCAATGAGAGCCAATAAATCCCCCGGGCTTTTTAGAATTTGAGGCACATGAATTAGTGCTTATAAATTTTAACTTAGTGATATTAAATGAGATAGACATTAATCGGAAGCTCTTTGAGCTAGCTCTTATTCTCATTGTCTTATATTTCGATTGCGAAATTACCCACACGAAAGTCGGAAGAACCAAATAAGTAAATAAGTAGGACGGAACCAATTAAAGGGTTAAAAAGCTTCAAATAATACGAAAATTAAATATGCAGGAAAAATAACAAAATAGTTAGTAAAAAGGGGAAGAGACCTCAGAAAGGCAGTTATATTCAGCCTAAAAATAGCTAAATAATTAAGATGGAAGTGATTAAATCAGGAAAAAAACAAATTAAAAAAGCTAAACAGAAAAGGCGGAACCAATTTAAAAATGAAAATTGAGAATAAATAAAAAATAAACTGATGAAGAAAGAGAGGCCGAGGCTAATTAGTGCATTTGAAAGAAAGGAAAAAAATAGATGAACTCACCCTGAGTGTAAATGGCAAACAGATAATTTTTTAACAGATAATATGGAATTAACTGAAGGATCAAAACTCAATAGATCGAAGGAAAAGAAAATAGAGGAATAAGAGCAATGAAAGCGTCAGAAAGGGAGGGAAATCCTGGACAAAATTGATAAAAAATAGGTAAATATGTAAGATGGCACGAATTAAAAAAGAGGTAAATAGGTAGGGTGGAACCAATTAAGAAGGGAGGATAAGGAAATGAAGGAAAAAATGTTTCGGGGAATTTTTGCAGCCCTGACCACTCCATTTAAAGATGGTGCGCTTGGGTCTGACCTTTTCGTTGAGAATTTAAAATTTTATAATCAGACAGCTCTTTCTGGCTATGTCGTTCTGGGCTCAACGGGCGAAGCCGTCTTCCTCGGGGAAAAAGAGGCTGAAACCATTGTTAGCCTGGCCCGAAAGAATCTGGCTCCTGGAAAAAAACTTATTGCTGGCGCTTCCAGGGAATCAGTTCAAGAAACCGTGAATTTGATTAATCGCCTGGCAGACCTGGGGGCTGAAGCTGCCCTGGTCAAACCTCCTTATTATTACAAATCAAAAATGAACCGGGATACCCTCAGGGCCTATTTTCTAGGAGTTGCTGATAGGGCAAAAATTCCTGTCATTATTTATCACATACCTCAGAATACGGGCATTCCCCTTGAATCAGAATTGATAATTGAGCTCTCTCAGCACCCGCATATCCTGGGCATCAAGGACAGTTCAGGCAATCTGGCCACAGTGGGTGAAGTTGTCCCTCGAGTAAAAGCCGATTTTTGCTTTCTAACCGGGGCCGGGAGTATTCTTCTCCCTTCGCTCATGATGGGAGCTTGTGGAGCCATCCTGGCCGTAGCTACGGTTATTCCTGAAATCTGCTGCCGCCTTTATGAACTCTTTCTCAGTCGAAAATATGAGGAAGCTATGGAATGGCAGCTCAAAATAATTCCTTTAAACCGGGCTTTAACCCAGACCCTGGGAATTCCAGCCATTAAGTCTGCCCTTGATTTGATCGGTCTATATGGAGGAGAACCCCGCCTGCCCCTTCTACCCCTGACGGAAGAAGGAAAGTCACAGGTTAAGATGCTACTTCTGGAGCTCGGTCTCGAAATAAGGGAAAAGAGATAAAAAGATAACATAAAAAGGCAAAACAAAAAACAAGGGGGAAAAACTGAGAATTTTAGATGATGGTTCATTTCAGCCAAATTCAATCCCATGCCTAATGAGACCAAGACAGGCCTTTCTCCCGAAATAAATTTCTTCTTTTCCGACTGACAATCTCATTGAATCAGGTTGTCTTAAATTTTCTCCATTAAATGGGTTCATCGGATTTTCTTCTCAAAACAGCCCCTGTAAGCTCTTCATTTATATCTCATATCTCCTGATTATCAATTAAAATCTTTTCTTACCCTAAATATCGGGCGAATTTTATTAGCTTTGATCTGGTATATCATTGAGCCTCTCTTCAATATATTCAGGAAGTCAGGAAAAAACGGAAAGGGAATTAACCTTTATAAAAATGGATCTTCCGGTTTTTCTATGGGCCAAAGGCATGCATAAGTTCTCAATGAGAGCTAATAAATCCCCCCGGCTTTTTAGAATTTGAGGCACATGAATTAATGCTTATAATGAGATAGGTACTAATCGGAAGCTCTTTGAGCTAGCTCTTATTCTCATTGCCTTATATTTCGATTGCGAAATTACCCACACGAAAGTCGGAAGAACCATAAAAATGAATTAAAAGGGGATCGTGCACCCAGCTCCGACCACCACCTTCCCTGCGTCACTGGAGTTGTCGGCTCTGGCAAGGTCACCTCACACCCAGGTCTCGAACCTGCTACCGTTGCTACCTTCCGGTCCTGGCGGGGTTCACAGGCGATTCCTTGTGGAGGGCCCTGACCTTCATCGCCTCCTCCTCCAGCCCGGACCAGAAAAGGCGAGGCCTCGGCCGGGAATTCGACCCCACTGGAGCGGGTTGTGGGTTACAGGGCACCGCTAGCTCCCCGTCTAGCACGATCCCTTCATTTAATGCCATAAATCAAAGCCTGAAAGCAAGACCTCCACGCACCAGAAAACCATCCCAGATGCCGGCTTCTAGCAGGAAACTTAAGCCCCGGAAGAATTCAAGGCGAAGGCCGAAACAGGCCTGGAGCAGAATAATTTTTTCTAAATGGATATGGCTGTCTTCCTCTTGCTGCCATTCTTTAAAGCTCTTATCCTGAGAATCCCTGATGCTCTCCTGATAGCCATAAAATTTATATAGACCGGTATAACTATAGCCCATCCTTCCATTTAAAGGCCCGAACCCCAGGCCGAAAATAAAATAAGGGGCGAGACGCAAGCGGGGATTAAAATCCCAGCGAAAACTGATATGGCCACAAACAGGATCGGCCTGGAGGAAGGCCTCAGCTTCAACCTCAGCCCTTGAGCCATTGCTGTAGTCCTGACGGATTGAGCCTGAGCTTTTAAAGCGAAGATGGGTTCTTTCCAGGTAAAAGCCTAGGCTGAAGGAACCAGAGGCTCCCTTAGAAAAATATCTCAGGCCAAAACCTTCGTTCCATCCCTCCACCTGAAGAAGAAGCTGCTCGTCATATGCGGACACAGTCAGGGAACCATAGCGCGAAGACAAATATTCCGTTATCTCTTCCCTGACCTCAGTACCAATCCTTTTCTTCAGGTTTTTTTCGAAAAGAGAGAGAACGGGCTCAAGTCCCCAGCGGCTATAATGAAGCTCTATCTCCCAGTGCCCTCCCAGAAGATAGGGACTTTTAACCACTTTCTGGTCAATCACTCCGAATTCAGGTCCCGGAGCTTTCTCTTTCGCTCCGGCTGATTCTTCTTCCTTTTGCTCGTCCAAGGTAGACTTTATTTCTCTTTCCGCCATCTTAATTTCGCCTGATTCAGCTCGGAGTTCCTTTTTTTCGCTGCCAAGAAATTCCTGTTTAACTTCCTGGAAGATTTTTAAAAAGGCCTGGGGATAAAAGAGGGCTGATATTTCCTTTTGAGGGTCAACGGAGAAAAGTTCCCGGAGATAATGACGAGTCAAGCCTTCATCGCCCAGATTAAAAGAACAGAGAGCCAGGCCAAAAAAAGCCCGGGAAAGATGCATCTTTCGATCGGTGATTTTGATCACTTCAAGATAAAGAGTGCGGGCTCGCTCATAATCCCCCTGAATATAAGAGACATCGGCCTGGGAAAGGAGCATTTCCGCCCTGGTTTCCTGAGCCAGGCAAAAAGAAGGAATGAAAAAAATAAGGATGAGGCTCAGACTGATGCCAGAAGTAAAAAATGGCTTTCTCCGTTTAATCAAGGCTCACCTCATCTTGTTAGTATCCTGTTTCCCGGCTTTATTGTCAAAGTTTTCTTTAATTTTAGTCGGTTAAAGCGAAAAAATTTCTTTTTTTGAAATCAGGACAGAAACTTAGATCGAAACTCCCATAACTGATTGACAAGCGGCCTTTCAGAATTTAAGATAAAAAGAGGAGGTCGGAAATGTTCTTTTGGGATTATACTTTCGTGCTGTTAATTCCACCTCTTCTTTTGGCCTTATATGCTCAGGCTAAGGTTCAATCAACCTATGCTCGCTTCAGCCGGCGCTTAGCCCGTCGGGGGCTGACCGGAGCTGAGGTAGTCGCTCAAATCCTGAGAGCAAGCGGAGCCGGCCGGGTCGCTATTGAGAAAATACCCGGAAGATTGACTGACCATTATGACCCCCGGCGAAAGGCAGTTCGCCTTTCGGAAGCTGTTTATGACAGCAGTTCTATTGCGGCTCTTGGCGTGGCTGCCCATGAAGCCGGGCACGCCCTTCAGGACCATTTCCATTATGCTCCCCTCCATCTGCGGAATGCCATCTATCCCCTGGCTAATCTTGGCTCAACTCTGGCCTTCCCTCTTTTCTTCATCGGGCTCATTTTGAGCCAGGGTCGGCCCCATTTTCTGATGGATTTGGGTATCCTTCTTTTTGCCGGTGCTGTGGCCTTTACAGTTATAACTTTACCGGTTGAATTTAATGCTTCTCGCCGCGCGCTGATGGTGCTCAGGGAGGGAAATTATCTTACCCCCGAGGAACTTGAAGGAGCTCGCCAGGTGCTTTCAGCCGCGGCTTTGACTTATGTGGCGGCCACAGCTATGGCTGTTATGCAATTGCTGCGTCTCTTCCTTATTAGACAATCCCGCGACTGAAATAAAGCAAACTGCTAATAAGACGCTAATTAAAGTTCTCTGATAAAAAAGATCCGTTTAATAATCAAAAATTAAAAGATAATAACATATGGAAATGATAATATATTTATATCCGCTTTCTTGTGGCCAGAATAAGAGATTTTGAGTCATCTAAGTGCAAATTGGCCTCCAGCGAGTTTATAATCTGGTAAGATAACTAAGAGAAAATAAAAGAGGGAAGAGGCCGAGGATTAAGATTATTCTCTCAAAATTGCGAATCAAAGGGCTCTCTAAAAATCTTCATTTACCTGTTTTTTGATTTTCAAGGCTTGCTGATTTAAAAACAAGGAGAATTATATTTAAATTAAAATTAATTAGTCAGAAGGTTTCCCCCACTAAAAAAATCTTCATATGCTGAAATTTCTTAATCAATTAGTTAAGCGTTTGGCCTCAGAAAGGCAGCTTCTTTTTTCTAATAACTTCCTATATTATGAAAATGTAATTTTACCCTTTAGATTTTGGAACGTCTTGGAAATAAGAGCTATTATCAAAGGTAAACAGGCTGACTAAACCTATCTTCCTCTCAATAATTTTTTATTAACATAGAAAGTAAGGGGGGCGACACTTCGCCCCCCCTGTCAATCACTTAGAATTCATAACGGAAGCCAAGTCTGAAAATTCTGGGGTCAGTTATGGCTGTCAGGTCACCGAACTGAACAACCTTGTTGTTGATTATGGTTGTACTGCTTGACCGAGACCAGACTGAGGTGGGAATAGCCACATTGAAAACATTGAAGATATCAACAAAAAGACTGATGGTTCCGGCTTTTCGGGGTAAGCCGAATCTCTTTTCTAATCTTAAATCCAGCAGGGAAAGAGGCGGCATTTTCCTGGATCCACGGGGTTCAGCATAGATGGTAGTTGTTCCCTGATTGAGAGTGAGTCCGAGATCGACGCTTCGAATAACTCTCGTCCAGCGCTGACCATCAAGATAACGGTAGTAGCCACTGATCAGAATTCCCCAGGGTCCGAGCCAGACACCCTGAATTTTAAGCTGATGCTCTCTTTCATTGGGAAAACGACCATAGGCAAAAACGTGAGCATTAGGATTATCGAAATAGGCGGTTCCACTCCAGCTATCATCAAAATCAGTTCCAATTAAACCACGGGATTTCTGCCAGACAAAGGAAGCTGAAAGCGACCAGCGATTGGAAAATCTCTTATCAAAGGTAACCTCCACGCCATCATAATCTCTTTTGGCGCCAGGTGGATTGGTATAGAAAGGCCTGGTTGGAAGAGCTGTGTTAATCTGATTCCAGAAAGTTATGGGTGTATTGTAATAGGGGTCAATGACCGTAACGGGCGTATAATTTAACCAGATCGCTGGGTCAAGGATATCATATTTGCCGGTCTTGTATTTTTCATAATCAAGAGCATTCAGGTTAACTCCTTCGAGAAGATTGCGATCCCACTTGCGAATATAACGCACACCTAATTTAATATCGGTGAAAACTTCTCTTTCCAGACCGATGATGAACTCATCAAGATAGGGTGATTTGACGTCCGGATCCATCGTGGCTTCGGCCGTGGCACTAAAACTATACATATAGTAAGGGCTTGTTGGGTCAACTGGCCTCCATTTATTGGCTACCGGGTCGAAGCTGTAGCGGACGCGCCAGGTAATGAAACTGTTAGGATTAACGGTCACGAACCACTGGAGAATATTGGCAATGTAATAGCGGCAGAAGCTAATCTTAAGAGCCGTCTTGCCATCGCCGGTGACATCGAAAATAGCACCCAGTCTCGGAGCTAAAGTATTCCAGATAATGGGCTTAAAGGCCTTCTCGACCACCGGATGATAGACTTTTCCCCCATAGGTAACGGGCTGTCTTTCCTGGCCCTGCTTGGGAATTATCCCTTCCTGATGGTCAAATCTTAAGCCGAGATTGAAGGTGAGCCGGGTAAAGGGAGACCAGGTATCCTGGATGAAGCCACCAACAACCAGCTTCCGGTCCTTACGGATGAAATTCTGGTAATGGAGCATGTAGGTATCGGAACGGGTGCTGGGATAAATTGGGATATAGTTACTGTTGAAATAGAAGAAGGGACCGAAACCATATTCATCATAATTCGAACGCCAGTTGCGGCTGTCATAGGAATATTCAAATTCAGCTCCAAATTTTATTTCATGGCTACCGGCAACGTTGTCCAGGAAATAGGTGGCATCAGTCAGGGCCTGGATTCGGTCGCGGGAATAAACGTCATCATAGCCGTAGCTCTGCCAGTATTTAGAAGTGGCTGCGTCATAAATCCTGACTTTATCATTTTTTGCAGTTAAATTGAGATGGTAATTGAGATAAGCCACTTTGAAATTCATAAAGAGGTTAGAGCTAAAAAACTGTGTCACCTGGAAATTATAGGTATAAATGGGAGTTGTCTGATTCCAGGTGCTATCAACTGTCCGGCTGGTCGAGGCGCCCCGGTGGTGGCGGATAAAATCATAATAATTGAAGGAGAGAACGATGCGCGTCTTTTTGGTCATCTGATAGGTCAATTTGAAAAAGGGCATATAGTAGTTATAGTCGAGAGGAACATTTTCTTTTCTATCCCAGGGATAGCCGAGAACATATTCCTGAGTCTTGCGATAATTACCGGTGATGAAGAACCAGATCTTGTCCTTGATAATTGGTCCACCTATAGTAAGGGAGGGTTCATACTCATAATCGAAACCGCCCTTCTGTCCTTCAAAAATTGTTCCTTTGTTATTGACAGATTGCAGGTCATCATTGCGGAAATAG
>Ga0197142_1004220_pt1 | contig 11707 bp, 11 predicted proteins | sample GBS60_MetaG_FD_148614 | JGI IMG/M metagenome (GOLD analysis project Ga0197142, IMG submission 148614) | Sediment microbial communities from Great Boiling Springs, Gerlach, Nevada, United States - GBS 60_MetaG | ecosystem: Environmental > Aquatic > Thermal springs > Hot (42-90C) > Sediment... | reverse complement strand
TGCATTCAATGACGATTTGCTCGGCGCCGAGTCGGCTTGGATGCAGGTCAGGGCGCAGGCGCTCCGTAAGTGCGCCGTGCCCGACTATTATCGCACATTCAGGCAGCATGTCGGTCTCGCGCACTTCGAACGGCGCGCCTGTGATTTGTGTCAAATGCTGGCGCAACTCTTCGGCAGCGTATCGCTCGGTTTCGGTTGCCCTGCGCGCCAACACTATTGGCACGAGGGGCTTCCCACGACGGCTCACCAACAGACGCATCGTTTCTGCCCACAATCTCTCAACGGTGCTGCGCTATGATACCCTCTGTGCGATCACTTGCAGGAATCGCCGCCCGCATAGAGAATGTAGAGGGAACCCAACCCTATTCATTGCGTATATTCATGAGGTAGACACTATGGCAAGGAAGAAAACAGCGTCTGTATCAGAACCTGCAGAGACACCCGCCCGACGGCGGCGGCGCACAGCAAAGCGCCGAGTCGAAATCCCGCGCACATTACCGATTCTGCCTGTGCGCGATAATGTCTACTTTCCTAACACGCTCGCGCCTGTGCTCGTGGGGCGCGAGAAGTCGCTCCATGCCGTCGAAGCGTCGTTGGAGTCGTACAACAAACTGATGCTACTGGTGACTCAGCGCGATGTGACCATCGACGAGCCGACGCTAAGCGATCTGTTTGAAGTGGGAGTGGTCGCCGAGATTCTGCAAGCTATCCACGCGCCCGACAACACGATGCGGGTTGTATTTCGCGGGATTCAGCGGGCGCGCCTGATCGCACTCGAATCGGACGAGCCGTACCTGCTGGCAAGAGTCGAACCAATCCCCGTGCGTGAGGTGGCGCTTACTACCGACATCGAGGCGCTGATGCGCTCCGCCGTCGAAATGTTCGAAGAGATTGCTTCGCAGGAGCGCAGTATCCCGCCCGAAGTCGTCGCCACAATCTCGTACTTGCAAGAGCCAGGGCGTCTCGCCGACACGATTGCCCACTTCGCGCCTATGCGCTTTACCGACAAGCAGAAGGTGCTGGAAGCTGTGCCGATCAAGGAGCGCTTGGAGACGCTGGTACACCTCCTGCGCCATGAGTTGGAAATTGTCGAACTGCAGCAGCGCATCCGCGACCGTGTGGAGCAAGAACTCGGCGACACGCAGCGCGAGTATTATCTGCGCGAGCAACTCAAAATCATCCAGCGCGAGTTAGGCGAGCGCGACGAGCGGTTCTCGGAAGTGGAAGAGTACCGCAAGCGCATCGCCGAGTCGGGCATGCCCGAAGACATCGCCGAGCGCGCCCTCAAGGAAGTAGACCGCCTCGAAAAGATGCCCTTCGGCTCGCCCGAAGCGTCGGTCATTCGCACCTACCTCGATGTGATGCTCTCGCTGCCGTGGAAAGAGCGCACCGAAGACCGCGTGGACATCGCGGAGGCGGCGCAAATTCTGGACGAAGACCACTACGGACTGAAAAAGGTCAAGGAGCGCGTGCTGGAGTTCTTAGCGGTGCGCAAACTCGCAGGCTCGCTCAAGGGACCGATTCTGTGCTTTGTGGGACCGCCGGGCGTGGGCAAGACCTCCTTGGGGCGGTCGATTGCCCGCGCGTTGGGGCGTAAGTTTATTCGCGTCTCGTTAGGTGGCGTGCGCGACGAGGCGGAGATTCGCGGGCACCGACGCACCTACATCGGCGCAATGCCTGGACGCATCATTCAAGGGCTGCGCCAAGTGGGCACGCGCAATCCCGTGTTTATGCTGGACGAAATCGACAAACTCGGCTACGATTTCCGCGGCGACCCCACCTCCGCCCTGCTGGAGGCATTAGACCCCGAACAAAACGACAAGTTCTCCGATCACTATCTGGAGGTTCCGTTCGACCTGTCGGATGTGATGTTCATCACGACGGCGAACACGCTGGAGACCATTCCGCCGCCCCTGCGCGATCGGATGGAGATTATCCAGTTTTCGGGCTACACGGAGGACGAGAAGCTCCATATCGCGCGCGACTACCTGATTCCGCGCGTGCTGGAGCGGCATGGGCTAACCCGCGAGCAGTTGGAGATTACCGAGGGCGCGTTGTTGCGCATCATTCGCGAATACACGCGCGAGGCGGGCGTGCGCAACCTTGAGCGCGAGCTGTCCACCATCTGCCGCAAGGTCGCCAAGCAGGTCGCAGCAGGCGAGCAGGTGCAGGTGGTCGTGGACGCGGCGAAGGTGTCGGAGTTTCTGGGCAAGCCACGCTTCCGATTCGGCGTCAAAGAGGAGAAAGACGAGGTGGGCGTGGCGATGGGGCTGGCGTACACCGAGTTCGGCGGCGATGTGATGGCGGTCGAAGTCGCGGTGGTGCCTGGTCACGAAGGACGCTTGCTGCTCACGGGGCATCTGGGCGAGGTCATGAAAGAGTCGGCGCAGGCGGCGATGACCTATATCCGCTCGCGCGCGCTCCATCTCGGAATCGATCCCGAGTTCTACCGCAACCGCGACATCCACATCCATGTGCCCGAAGGCGCGATACCGAAAGACGGTCCGTCGGCGGGGATTACGATGGCGACCGCGCTGGCGTCTGCGCTGATGGGGCGTCCTGTGCGGCGCGACATCGCCATGACGGGCGAGATTACCCTGCGCGGGCGCGTGCTGCCCGTCGGCGGAATCAAGGAGAAAGTGATTGCAGCACACCGTGCAGGCATCTATGAGGTTATCCTGCCTGCCGAGAACGAACCCGACTTGGACGATATTCCCGAACATGTGCGCGAGCAGATGACCTTCCACTTGGTGCGCCACATGGACGAGGTACTGCCGCTGGCGCTTGTGCAAGGCGAGCGGCTGGAAGATCGGCTCAAAGAGGCGGAACACATCGAGGCGCGGCTCTAAAACTGCACGCCCAGTCGTAGGCTGCCCGAATAGTTTGGTCGCTGCTGCGGCTGGGCATCGATGCGGGGCAGTTGCAGGTGCGCCTCGAGCGCAAGGTAGAAGCCCGCTAACTGGCGCGTCAGTCCTAAGCGCAGCGCGGCTTCACGCAAAAAGGCGTCCCGCTCCCACTCTGACTGCTGGTAGCTCAGCCCCAGCAGGGTGTAGGCATCTAAGCGTCGGCGCACGCCCAGCAGATAGCGTCGCTCGATGAGCGATTGTCCCAACTGGCTCTGCTCTATGTAGCCCGCTTCGATGTCCCATGCGCCCTGTCGCCAGCGGAGTTGGTACTGTTCGCGTTGCACAGGCTGCGGCGCACCTTGATGCAGAGGGCTTTGAGCGAGCTGTCCGCTGAGCGACAGCCCGCTGGATAGCTGCCAATCCACTTGTACCTGCTGACTGCGCAGGTGCAGTCCGCGCAGCCCCTGATACTCGCGCGCCTGCAAGCTCAGTTGGAGCCCGCTGGTCGGCTGCGCCTGCAGGTGGTAGCCATGCATCTGCCCCGCGCCCTCAATGGCTTCGTACTCGCCGCTGAGTCGCAGGCGCGGGTCGAGCTGCGCTTGCACGCCGAGCTGCGCCGTGTGGTGCTGCGCGTCTTCGCGCCAGCGTTGTTCCAACCCGACACTGCCCTGCACGGTCGGCGTGCCGAATCGCATGGCGACGCCGCTCTCTTCGGTGCGTCCCTGCTGCGAATCGTTCAGCGTGCGGTGGCGTAGCTCCACCGCTTGTCCCAGCTGGGTGCGCACTTGCGTCTGCTGGGTGGCGCGCTCACCTTGCGTCTGGGTCTGGTGTTCCAGTTGCAGTTGCACGGCGTCAGTGGGGCGCATCTGCACGACGGCGCGGTCGGTCGCTTGCGTCGGCTGATTGCCCCGCGCGGCGATGTGTCGCTCCAGCGAGACGCGCATCTGCTGGAGCTGGTAGTCCAGTCCTGCGTTCCAGCGTTGCTGGGCGGGCGCGCCTGCGCTGAGTGGCTCAGTTAGGCTCCACTGCAGGCGCGTGCGCAGGTGCGCGTCGGGCTGGAACAGCAGGTTCGCCTCCGCGCTTTGCTGCCCGCTGGCGAGCCCGTAGGGCTTGGCGTCGCCGAAGTCTGTGTCCACGCGGCTGAATCGGAACGCGCCGTGCCAGCCCGTGTCGGTGCGCCACTGGGAGCGGAGCTGCAGCAGCGCGGGCGCGTCGTCGCCCCGCGGGTTGCGCAACAGATAGAGCGCCTCGCCCTCGCGTCCTTGCTCTTGCCAAGTGGCGCGCAGTCCGAGGTCGGTTGTCGGGCGGTTCGGGTCGCTCGCGACGCGCCCACGCAGGCTCAGCGCGGCAGGTCCCCAGCGTGCCAGCTCGGTCTCAAGGGCGACATCGGGGCTGGCGTTGCGCTGCGAGACGCCGCTCTGGATCCGGTAGCTCACCCGCACCGTTTGACCCACGCGCAGCGGCTCGGCAAAGCGAATCTGACCTGCCGCGTAGTCGATCCAGTAATCGGTATCGCGCACGAGCCAGCGCGCCTCTCGTAGCACTATCTCGGATCGCTCTATCACGCGGCTCCAAGTAAGCGTGTAAGGTCCTGCAACGCCGCGCCCCGTAATCGTCTCAGTAATCAACTCTTGCGCAGGCGCGACCACCCACACGCACGCCATCCATAGCGTCCAAAGCACCCCTCTCATCCCACTTGTAAGGATACCTCAACTCTGCCAGATTCGTTGCACAAGTGCGTGTAGGAATCGGCGCATCGATGGTGTATCATTTAAGGCAGCCATTTGTGCGCGGATAGAGGCTACGCGGATTCGCCGCTGCTGCCGATAATACGGGTGTGTAGGCGGTGGGACGGGACGGACCGTCGGCTATAGGGCAAGGGTGACCGAGACGGCGTGCAGGTGGGTGCTGCGCTGGAGCAACGAGGCTGCAGACGCACCAAGTGAAGGAGGTGCAACTTGAACACTATGGCGAAGCCTGGCGCGCCCACACGGGGACTGCTGATTGTGCTGTCGGGTCCTGCAGGCGTGGGCAAGGATACGCTCATCGAGCAGTGGCAGCTGGTCGCGCCCAATGTGCGCCGACTGGTCACCTACACCACGCGCCCGCAGGCACTGACTGAGCGACATGGACTGGACTACTACTTCGTGACGGAAGAGGAGTTTAACGCGCTGCGCGAGCGGGGCGCGTTCATCGAGTACGCGCAGGTACACGGCAACTGGTACGGCACGCCGCGCCGCGAGATGGAAGAGCTGCGTGCGGCAGGTCGTGATGTCGTGCTGCGCATCGATGTGCAAGGCGCGATGCAGGTGCGCCAGCAGTACCCCGAAGCGATTCTGATATTCGTCGCGCCGCCCTCGCTACAGGAACTCGAACAACGCCTGCGCCGCCGCGGACGCGACGACGAAGAGGCTATCCAACTGCGCCTGATGAACGCCCGCGAGGAGATGGAATATATCCCGCGCTACGACTACTTGGTCATCAACGACGATTTAAACCGCGCGCTGGAGACGCTGCGCTGCATTTTGATTGCCGAGCGTCATCGCGTGCGGAACCTGATCACCCGGCCGTTGCAGGAGGTGGAGAGCGCGTAAGATGCCACAGAGCCGCTCGGTGTCTCGTCGGGGCGCGCCGCGCGAGCCTGAGTATGTGACGCATCGCATCGGCAGGCTCATCATGACGCTGCGCCCGACGCCGATTTACGCGCAGCCCAGCACGCGCAGCGCGGTGCTGTATCCGCAGACGCCTGCGCAGTTCTACCTGATGATGACGCAGCAGCGGGGCGACTGGTGCGGCGTGTTGATGAACAACGGCTCGGTCGGCTGGGTGCCCCGCCGCGTCGTGCAGTTGACCCCGTATGATGTGGTCTACACGCTGCCGCGTGGGGCAGACCCTGCGCATGTGACGCGCCTCGCGATGCGCTACTTGGGCGTGCGCTACCGCTGGGGCGGCAACGACCCGCGCACAGGAATGGACTGCTCGGGCTTTGTGAAGCTGATTTACGAGCAGATGGGCATCCGATTGCCCCGCCGCGCCCGCGACCAAGCGAAGGTGGGCATGCCGATTACCCGCTTTGAAGACCTGCGCCCAGGCGATAGGCTTTACTTCGCCGTGAAGGGCAAGGAGATCGACCACACGGGGCTATACATCGGCGACGGATACTTTATTCACAGCTCGCGCTCGCGCGGAGGCGTGCAGGTCGACCACCTGAGCCATCCTCTTTATCGGCGCAGTCTCGTCGCCGCCCGACGATAGTGTGGGTGCTAAGACGCTTACAGCGGCTGTGGCTGTATCGGTTCGGGGCGCAGGTTGTCGAACTCTGGTCGCGCCATGCGGTGCCGCGTCATGCCGCCGCGCTCGCCTTTTTCACGATGCTGACCCTCGCGCCGATGTTGCTCGCGCTCATGGGCATCGCGGGCTACTTTCTGGGCGCGGAGCAGGTCGCCGCGCAGATTCTGTCGGGCGTGCGACGCGGGCTTGGGGAGCAGGCGGCGCAGGGCGTCGAGCAGCTGATTCAGCGCACGGTGCTTCAGGGTTCGGGCGCGGGCGCGACGCTGCTGGGGCTATTGCTGGCAGTGTGGGGCGCGTCGGGGCTGATGCAGAGCCTCAAGGCGTCGCTGGACACGCTCTGGGACGCACCGCCCCACTCGGAAAGCGGGGTCAAGCACTGGGTCATCAGTCGTCTGATTGGGGCGGTAGGCGTGTTGGCGTTGGTACTGCTGTTGGTGGGCAGCGTGGTGCTGGAGATTGCGCTGTCGGCGGCACGGGCGCGGCTGCCCGACCATCTGCCTGGCGTCTATTGGCTTGGCTGGGTGATGAACCGCTCGCTGCTGCCCGCGCTGCTGATTGTGGGCAACGCTCTGCTCTATTGGCTGCTGCCTGCGACACGCCCCGCGTTTCGATACGCGCTGCTGGGGGCGGTGGTCGCGACACTGTTGCTGCTGGGGCTGCGCACGCTGATTAGTTTGTATCTGGCGCACTCCAGCGTCGCCACGCTGTATGGTTCGGCGGGGTCGTTGGTCGCGCTGCTGCTGTGGGTCTACTTCTCGGCGCAAGTGTTCTTCTTGGGGGCGTTAGTGGCGCGAGTGGGGTACTACCAATCGCGCGCTCAGAGTTTATGAATTGCCCCCTCCTTTAGGTTCCCCCCGCTTCGCGAGGGGAACCAAGCCGCGCGCCCCTTCGGTTCCCCCTGCGTGCAGAGGGAACCTTAAGGAGGGGGTTCTCGTTTGTCTGTGATCCTATGAACTTTGGCTTAGCGATTGGTATCATACATCCAATCCCTCTGCTCGCGCTTTTTCGGCGAGAATTTCCCCGATAATCGCCTCCGCTTGCTCGGCGACAGGCTCGTCGCTGCCTCGCACGCTCCCAACATAGTCACCAAGGAATTCGAGCATAGAGGCGTGGGGAACAGACGCGCGCTCCTCCACTTCGGGAAGTATAATCAAGCGCACCCGCCGTCCTCGCAGTTCCGACGCGCGTGCGCATATCTCCTCCCAGCGTCCTTCAAGGACGGTTATACTCATTCTCGTTGTTTCCAACGAGTCTTATACCCCACGCGGGCTGTCCCTTCGGGTCATGCTCGCTCAGGACATTGTCGTTCCATAAACTGCAGGGTTTCGTCAAGCGGGCGCACGCCTGTGGTCGCGCCGAGCGCAGAGACACACAATGCGCCCACAGCGTTCGCCAGGCGCGCGGTGCGACGCAAGTCCCAGCCCATCGCAATGCCCGCAAGCCAGCCCGCTGTAAAGCAATCGCCCGCGCCCAGCATATCGACGACCTCTACCGCGCAGGCGGGCAGGTGGAAGGCGACTTCACGGTTCTTCACGAAGCAACCTCGCGCGTCCATCTTGATAACCGCCGTGCCAACGCCTTCCGCTAACAGGCGGTCAGCAATTCGTTCGGGGTCGGTCTCGCCCGTGAGCATGCTCGCCTCGCCATAGTTGGGCGTGATGTAGTCCAAGTGGGGCAGGCACGGCTGCAGCAGGCGCATCCACTGCCCGCTGGCGTCCCAGGTCGTGTCGAGGCAGGTAATCATCCCGCGCCGTTTGGCTTCCTGCAGCACGCGCGCGGCAGGCTCGCCGTCCATCTGCGGCATCAGGTACGCCCCCGCCAAGTGGAACACCGCGCAGTCGCTTAGCAGCGACCAGTCGATGTCGTCGGGGGTGAACTCGGCGTTCGCGCCGCGATAATGGATGAACGACCGCTCGCCATCGGGATGCACCATCACCATCGTGCAGGAGGTGCCTGCGGTGTCGCTGCGTCGGATGCCGCGCGTATCTGCGCCGTAGCGGTTCAGCTCGGCAAGCAGGAAGTCGCCGAACGGGTCGCGCCCGACCTTGCCGACGATGCGCACGGGCAGCCCCAGCTTCGCCAGCGCCAGCCCCGTGTTGGACGCACAGCCACCCACATGCAGCTCCATCCGCTCCACATGGACACACACACCGCGCTCAGGGTATTGGCTCACGGGCTTAGCAACCACATCGGCGACGAGGATACCGACCGAGGCGATAGGGCGCACCAGTTAGTCCTCCTTCCGAATGCCACGCTTAACCTTCTCGAAGAAGCTGGTCGGCTCGGCGTGGGCGTACTTTTTGAGGCGCACGCCACTGAGTTCGGCGTACTGGCGCAGCAGGTTGCGCTGCGCGTCGGTGAGTTTTTTGGGCATCTTCAGCCCGATGCGCACATAGAGGTCGCCACGCCTGCCCGTGCGCGGGTTGGGCAAGCCGCGCCCAGGCAGCACCAGCTCGGTGTACGGCTCGGTCAATTCGGGGATTTCCAGCGTCGCCTTGCCGTCGAGTGTTTCGAGTTCCACCTCGTCGCCGAGCGCGAGTTGCGGGTAGGTGAGGTTCAGTTGCGTGGCGAGGTCGTCGCCGCGCCGTTTGAAGCGCGGGTGCGGCGCGATGCGCACGACCACATACAGGTCGCCGTCGCGCCCGCCGCGTAGCCCCGAATCGCCCTCCCCGCGTATCAGGATCGCGGTCTCGTCCTCGATCCCTGGCGGGATGTTCACGGTGATTGCGTCGCGCTGGCGCACGAGCCGCTCGCCGCGACACTGGCGGCATGGGGTGCGAATAATCTCGCCCTCGCCGCGGCAGCGTTCGCAGGGCACAACGCGCGTCACCGTGCCCAGAATGGTGGTCTGCGTGAAGCGCACGCGCCCCGAGCCTGCGCAGTCGGGGCAGCGTTCGGGCGTCGTGCCCGGCTCCGCGCCGACGCCTTTGCAGCGGGCGCACAAGCGCAGCCGCTCCACCTCTACCGTGTGCGTCGCGCCGTGCAGCACCTCCTCCAGCGTAATGACCAAGTCGACGCGGCGGTCTGCGCCATCGACGGGTCCGCGCGTCATCACGCTCGCGCCACCACCGAAAAACATCTGGAACAGGCTCTCTGCCATGTCGAACGGATCGGCGGCGGTTGTGTGGGGCGTGCCCGCGTACCCGAACCGATCGTACACCGCGCGCGACTCAGGATCAGATAGCACTTGGTACGCCTCGTTAATCAGCTTGAACTTCTCTTCAGCTTCGGGGTCGCCCTTGTTGACATCAGGGTGGTACTGGCGCGCCAGCTTTCGGAACGCCGCCTTGATCTCGTCTTGGCTGGCGTCTCGGCTGACGCCCAGCACCGCATAGTAGTCGGGTTTACTCATCTTCCGATTCTGTGTAGTCGCGCAGCGTCGTCTCCTGCTGATAGAGTTCCATCAGCTCCATCGTTTCCTCTTCTTCCTCTTCTTCGGTCTGTTGCCGCAGTTGCTTGAGGTCGCGCGCGACTTGCCAGGTGTGTTCGGGTCCTTGAATAATCACTTCCACCGTGTGGTCATCGATGATGCGCGGCTTGATTTTGCCCGCCGCGATTTCCTGCAACGCAACGGTCAACGGGTTGAAGTCCAGCCCGTTGACGGGCACGAGCGGTTTGGCGCCCTCGCGCAGCAGGCGCGCCCGCTCGGCTGCCAGTAGCGTCAAGATGTAGCGTGGATACTGATTGAGTTCGTCCGTCTCTGGGTAAATCATACGGTCACCGTCCTCCTGCGTTGGGTTCGGAAGGGTTCAGAACGCGTTAGAACGCGCGGAAGCGCGCCGCGCTCCCGTCGCGCGTGTGTAAGTGCCCACGATGTGCCCGTGCCATACGGCGTTCACAAAGTCTACCCAATCCCGAAGCAAAAAATCAAGTGGGCGTTACCCAATCGTCTGCTTGCGGAAGCGGAGCCAACCTACCAGTAGCCACGCGCCGCCATTTAGCACCGCATACCCCGCCATCGCGCCCAGCACCCACCACGGCGCAAGATCCCAGTCGAACACTACCTTCTTGCTCATGTCGAAGTAGTCGTAGTGGGGCAGCACACCGTACAGTAGGTTCAGCCACAGCGCGCTCAGGTCATGCTCCCAGTGCGCCATTAGCAGCAGCCGCCCAAATAACCCCGACCCGAACGCCAATATCAGCGACAGCGTCACATTCGCCGCGGGGGTCATATACAGCGAGAGTGCAATCACCATCGCGCACAGCCAGCCGATGCCCAGCAGTTTCAGTAGCACATACTGCACGAAGATGGGCTTGACGCCAATCCCCAGCGTCAGCAGCAGCCCCAGCGTCGTGAGTGCAAGGATTACAAAGCACAGGCTTGCCGTCATCGTCGCCGTCGCCCACTTGCCCAGCAGTAGTTGCCCGCGCGTAATCGGGCGCGCCATCAGTGGGTAAATCGTGCGCCGCTGCATCTCTTCGGGGATTTGCCGCGCAGCAATTAGCACGGTCAGCACGGTGGTCATGACGCCGATCGCCGTCAGCGCGACATCCTTCACGAAGATCTCCAGCCCCTGCACGCCAAACACGCGGAACGCCGACGCGCCCAGCGTCAGCAGTAGGGTCAGGATCAGCACCACATACAAGTCCTTGCGCCGCAGGGTCTCCAACAGCCCCGCGGTCATCAGTGCGCGTGTAATCTGTAGCGTGCGTGTCATGCTGCGCTTGCCTCCGCGTGCAGTATATCGCGTCCCGCCTGCACCGTGCGGATAAAGTAGTCCTCCAGCGACTCGACGCGCCCCGTCAGGTCGCTCAGCCGATGCTCGGCGATTAGCCGCCCGCGATGGATAATCAGGATGCGGTCGCAGATGGAGGCGACTTCCGCCAGTTCGTGCGACGAGAAGAAGATGGTCGCGCCCCGTGCGCGTTGGGTCGCCAGCAGGTCGCGCAACTCGCGCTTACCGATGGGGTCTAACCCCGACGAGACCTCATCCAGAATCAGCAGTTTCGGGTCGCCCAGCAGCGCCTGCGCAATCCCCACGCGCTGCAGCATGCCTTTGGAGAGGTTTTTGTTCAGCGCGTGCGCTTTGTGGCTGAGGTTGACCGCCTCCAGCAGGGCTTCGATTTGCGCCTTGAGTTGCCGCCCGCGCAGCCCGTGCAGTTCGCCGTACAGGCGCAGCGTCTCGTAGGGCGTCAGGTACGGCGAGTAGAGGGCGGTTTCGGGCAAAAAGCCGACCAGTTGCCGGGCGCGGGCGTTGGTCGCGTCCATCCCGAAGATGCGCACGGTGCCCGCCGTCGGCGGCTGGAAGCCCATCAGCGTCTTGATGGTGCTGGTCTTGCCCGCGCCGTTGACGCCCAAAAAGCCGACAATCTCGCCCTCGCGCACGACGAAACTCAGGTCGTCCACCGCGCGCACAGGCGGCTTGAACCAGCGCCGATACGCCACCACCAGATGCGAGACCTCAATCGGCAGCATCAGGCGCAATTATCGGCGTCTGCCCTGCGCTTTTGCACAGGGTTCGTCGCTTGGGGCTACTGCAGCAGACGACCCACCGTGTGCAATTCAAGAAGCCCGCCGCGCTGGAGGACCAGTGTCTCCGCATCGCGCCAATCGAAGCCGATGGGCGACG
>Ga0197142_1004219_pt1 | contig 11708 bp, 7 predicted proteins | sample GBS60_MetaG_FD_148614 | JGI IMG/M metagenome (GOLD analysis project Ga0197142, IMG submission 148614) | Sediment microbial communities from Great Boiling Springs, Gerlach, Nevada, United States - GBS 60_MetaG | ecosystem: Environmental > Aquatic > Thermal springs > Hot (42-90C) > Sediment... | reverse complement strand
CGCTTTTGCCATTGATGTACACCCTCCGAACATGAATCCCTCTCCGAGGCATCCCGCGAGTGACCCCCTTACCCCGTGGCTCACAATCTGCTGCCTCGAAACTAGGCGGATTCCAGACCCCGCGGGCTTTCCCGGCATTCGACGGTGCATTAAGCAACTTATCACAACGGCACGCAGAGGCGGATTTGAAAGTTTCTAATCAGTCCTTAACGCCCCCTTAATTAGGCCACGCCGGCCGGCGCGGCGGGCACCGCGTTTTCAAGCGCGTCTAATCCGGAGTTAAGGAACTTGAAGGCCGACTACCGGGCTTTTCCCGTATAACTTCGAGAGGAGGGCCCGCCGGCGGCTCGACCGGCGTCGGAGCGGGAAGCCGGGCGGGGCGTCTGCCATGCGATGCATCCTTGTCTTCTTTTCGCTTATTGCTCTCGCCCGGGGCCAAAGCGGCTCCGAGCGCGCGGCATTTTACCAGCCGCCTCAGTTGTTCGTCATGACCGGCTTTATCGCCAACACCACCAGCGGCACCTGGGGGACCGACTTCATCGTGCCCGGCCGGTGGACGCGCGAGAAACAACGGGCGGCTCTTGAGGCCTGGAAGCGAGGGCTCGGCCGCTCCTACGATCCGGAGAAGACCGTCCGGGCCTTCAAGGAGGCCGGGGCCACGGGCCTGATCTTTTACGATAAGTGGCACGACGGGCTGGTCCCGCACTCCACCCGCCTGACCGAATACCGAACCGAACGCGACCTGGTTGGGCCGACGATCGCCGCCGCGCGAAAGCACGGCCTGAAGATCGTCATTTACTACTCGGTTGGATTCGATTACAATCCCGACCCCCGTTTCCTTGACTGGGCCTGCCGGGATGCGGAGGGCAAGCCGATGGGCCGGCCCTTTCCGGGCGACTGGATGTCGTTTCATTCCCCATACCGGCACTACGTCATCGATCATCTCGTCGAGATCTTGAAGTTATACGGGCGGCTCGACGGGCTGTGGCTGGACATCTTCAGCCAGCCCGACGAGCTGTCGCGTGACACCTACACCCGGCGGGCCTTCCAGGCGCGCTACCGCAAGCCGATCGAGCAAGCCTCGGCATCCGAGGCGGCGGACTTCACCCTCGAGACGCTGCGGGACTTCCTTCTCGAAATCCGCAAAGGCGTCTCTGCGGTGCAGCCCGACATCGCGCTGACCTTCAACGGGGCGGGCATGGCCGACATCGTCGCGCCGAAACGGGCCGCTCGCCTCGACGCGCTGGCGGACTTCTTTTCGATGGAAGGCCACCGGGTGGACAATATCGACCGGGGTGCGCGCGTCGGCCGCCAGATGGACCGCCCGTTCGAGGTGGGCATGTTGATCAACTCCTCCTGGTACGTTCCGATGGAGGAGAAAGCGCCGCCGGCGGCCATGTCCGTCGAAGAGGCGATCGTGTCGGCTGCCACGGCTTGGACACAAGGCGCCAACGTCTACGCAGCGATGGCGCCGGGCCATTCCGGCCTGTTCGACGAGAAAGGCGACCTGCGCCTGCTGCGCGCCATCGGCGATTGGCTGAGGCGACACAAACCCCTCCTCCAAGACAGCACACCCTACGCCGATGTGGCGATCGTGCTGGGCCGCCCGGCAGCGGATCTGACGGCGCCGCCGACGCTGGAGAGCCTCTGGCAGAACTGGTACCGGCGCGGGGGCCAGGTCTCCGGGCGTCCGGGCGAACCAGCCGACCGCGCCCTGCGCGGGGCAGGCTATTTCACCCAGTACATCGGATCGGCGTTCGCGCGGCGGAGCGTGAATTGGGGCGAGTTCCGCCTGGTGATAATTCCCGAGAACGCCGTCCTGGACGCTGCGCTTTGCGCCGCCATCCGCGACTGGGTGTCGGCCGGCGGAAAGCTGCTCGCCGTCGGGCATGCCAGCCTGTTTGACGAAATGGGAAGACGGCGCGCCGACTTTGCTCTTGGCGACGTGTTGGGCGTCGAGTACGCCGGCGAGTTGGCCGGCTACAAGCAGTTCGCCGCCTTGTCGGGCTCGGGTCTGGCCGCGCTGGTCCGGCTGAACGCCGCCGCACTGGGTGTAAAAGCGACCCAGGGCAGGGTTTTGGCCGTTTGGGAGGGTGCGGGAGGCGCACCGGCGGTCGTCGAAAACCGGTTCGGCAAAGGACACGCCATCTATGTCAGCGCCGGAGAGATCCCCGCCGCGGAGGGCCTGCTCGAGGAGCTCGCCGGGCGCTTGATCGGTCCGCCGCCGATCGAGATGCGGGCAAACCGCAGCTACCAGTGGGTCATGAATCGAACGCAACAGGATCTGTTGCTGTTCCTGTTCAACCGCAGCACCGGCTCGCGCGCCTTCGCCGAGTCGGGTCTGGCGCCGGATCCCGGCGTGGTCCTCGGCCCCGAGCAGGTCCTCCTCCGCTTCGACACCGCCGTATTAGGTGAAATCAGTCGGATCGAGCTGGTGCCCGAGACTGCTCCCCTTGGCGTAAGCCGTCGTTCCGGATCCGTCCAGGTTCAAGTCAACGCCTCACCGTCGGTGACGGCTCTGCGAATTGTCCGACCAACACGGGGCGCTACTCCAGAACGATCGTCAGCTCAGGGTCGGGGAACACCTCGATGATTCTCCAGGCGCCTTCGGAGGCGACCTTTAAGAGTTGGCCGGAGGGAACGACGGTCGCCCGCTCGAAACGAGGCAACACCGCGGTGTTCAGCGCCAGGCGTTCGTAGAGCGGCCGGTAGCGCCGCATGGGGCCTTCCACGGTCGAGATCGAGTCGATGACATGGAGAATCGTGCGCCTCTCCTGTCGCCGAAGCCGTACCGTATAGCGGTCGGGATGGTTCAGCAGGCGCGTGGCGGGCTCGCCGATGGCCTCCTTCCACAGGCGATCGAGGATCTCCGTTCGCTCCAGCAAGACGCCCTCCGGCGCGCCGACGAGCCAGGCCCGGCCGGATCCGACTCGGTTGAGCGTGACCAGCGGCAGCTCGCCGCCTCGGAAGTGGCGGGCCCAGAGGATCGGGCTTGCCGAGGCCGGTTTCGTGTGGAGCAGCGGTCCGTTGAGATTCACCTCCTCCTTGTCCAACTGCACGGTGAACGGACCGTTGGCCACGTATCCGGCCCCGGTGACGCCGAACAACGCATCCGCCGGCCCGGGCTCGTCGAAGGTGACAGCGCGTAAAGTGCCTCCGCGCCCCAGGGCGATGAGCGTGCCGCCGCCGCGGACGAACTCCTCGACCATCTTGCGGTCCCGCGCCGACAACTGGGCGCGGTCCGGCACGATGACGGCGCGGACGTGAGGGGGAAGCGCGTCGTAGCTGCGCAGGGGCGGCAGATGGATCAGGCGCTCGGGATGGTAGCCGCGCCGGATCAACTGCTGCTCAAGTTTGATGAGCTGATCGTTGTACGCCGTCGAGATCGCCGAAGTGGCCCGCTCGCCCAGGCCCGGTCCGCCCGGCCAGGAGAGAGCTGTCGGCTCCGGCGTGCCGAGCAGGATGGCGACGTCACTGAGGCTCTCGGTGTTGGTGAGATAGGGCCGCCGCTGGTGGAGCCATTCGCCGGCCAGGTCGACCAGCTTGAGCGTGTACTCGTCGATCGTTCCGTCGTGGGCGAGCGTGACGGCAAGGTACAGGTTCATGCCTGCCGAAAAGACGCTGGCCAGCTCCACGTGCATGCTATTGGCACTCTTGGAGCTCTTAAGCGGGCCGCTGCCGAGCGGGGTGAACCAATCGTCGGAGAGCAGCGTGCCGACCTCAAACGGCTTGGCCGTGTTGCGCAGGTATTGGGTGCGGCTGAGTTGCATGTCCGGGGTGTGCAGCTCGGTGCTGAAGTAGTCGACCGCCGCGGCCATGCCGGCGGCGCGCGCCGGGCCTGACACGAGGGGATCCACCGCCTCGTTCGTGGTGATCGTTATTTTGGGGTTTAGCCTGCGCGCGAACTCGGCCACCTCGCGGTTCCAGTTGACGGCGGACTCGTTGGCGAAGCGCCAGCGCTCGGCCATCGTGGCCTCGTCCATGTCCTTGCCGAACTGTTTGCGGAAGGCCTCGCGCGTCCAGGGGTCGTGGGAGATGATGGCATAACCCGGCACGTCCAGCCAGATGCCGTCGACGCCGTAGTCCACCACCAGCTCGCGAATCTGCTCGAGCGCTTTCTCGCGAAACGGCGAATACATGCTCAGCAGATTCTCAGGCCAGAATGGTGAGTAGGGAATGGGCTTTCCGCGCTGATCGCGCGTGGCCCACGGCGCAAACTCGGGATTGCCGTCGTAAAACGTGTTGAAGTAGGCCACCAGTTTGACGCCCTGCTTTTTGCATTCGGCCGCCAGCGGCGCCAGAAAATCCCGCTCGGTGACGTAGTTGGTGGTCTTCGTCTTGCGAAAGACCAATCCGTCGATCCATTTGTCGTACCAGATGATCTGAACCACCCCGGCGCGCTTCATGCGGGCCACCAGGCCGGCCGCATCGAACTTTGCGCCCACTCCGCGAGCCCACTCTTTCAACGTGAAATGTTTGTGCTGCGGGTCCTTGATGAAGCCGGTCATCAAGGTCAGTTGCGGGGGCCGATACCACTCGGCGGCGCCCAGGTCTTTGGCCGTTTGCGCCATCGAGGGCAGGTGGCAGGCGAGGACTGCTAACAGAAGTGCCTTCATCGAAGCCTGTTACCTGAGAAGAAAAAGATTCCTGAAATCGTCAAGAACCTTGATAACACAGGCGCCGACAAGGAGGAATTCGAAAGTTCTTAATTTGCCGTTTCACGCGGCCTGAATGTTCCGATTTCGGCGGAGCTTTCGCCGGGGCGGGCAAGCGAGGGCTTCAGTTTCGGCCTGAGGGGCCGGGCGCAGGGGCGCGGCTGTCCTGGGGCGGGTCCACATAGGGCGCCAGGGGCCACCACTGTCGCCATTCATCGGCTACCGCGATCAACTCGCGCAAGATGCGCGGCCGGTAGTCGGACCGGCGGTAGGCCAGGCCGACCAGGTGCGTGCTCCGGGTGCGGGGACGGATCACCCGCACGCGCCCGGCCCGCTGGTCCCGAGCCACCGTGTAATAGGGCAGGATGGCGAAGCCGAGTCCGCGTTTGACGAACTCGACGACCGCCGCCGGATTGTCGTGCTCGATGATGGTACGCGGCTGGAAGCCCGCCTCGCAGCTCAGCTTCTCGAGCACGGCATCCACCAGTACGGGACGGCGCCAGCGCACGTACGGCATGCCGGCCAGCTCGGCGGGTCGGATCGGGCCCCGCCGGCCGCCGCGGGCGACGGGCGCGACGAAGACCATTTCGTAGGCGAACAACGGGTGCTCCTCCAGGTCCACCTTATCGAGCGGCAAGTGAATGAGGATGGCATCGAGCAGACCGGTTCGGACGCCGTGCAACAGGAAGTCGTCGCCTCCGGTGGCCAGCCGCAACTCGACCGAAGGATTGAGCCGCAGAAACCGTTCCACCAGGGGCGGCAGGATGTAGACGCTGCTGTGGGGGCCGCAGCCGATCCGCAGCAGCGCGGCCGCGGCGACGCCCAGCTCGCGCAGCTCCGCCAGGGTGGCATCGTGAGCTCGCACGATTTCGCGGGCCCGCTCCGCCAGACGCTTCCCATGCCCGGTGAGCTCGAGCCGGTTGCCCACGCGTTCGTACAGCTTGGCGCCCACCTCGCTTTCGAGATTGCGAATCTGGGAAAAGACTGCCGGGGGCGTCAGGTGCAAGGCCTCGGCCACCTTCGAGATACTGCCGAGCTCGCCGAGCGCGACAATGGCGCGCAACTGGCTGACGTCCATACCCCTTACGCCACGATAAGTATAGCAGGCCAGGGTGGAGCGGGCGGACTCTGTCCTGCTTCAGCCGCTCTTAACGAGCGATTAACCGATTTCAAATTGGCGCGGCGGCTGACTCGAGGTTATACCTGTAAAGGTAAGGAAACTTCGAATGAGCACGCTTGCTGCGCCGCTAGCTTTGATCGACCGCCTTGCCGCCATCCCTTACACCGGCGCCGTCGCCGATGTTCTGGACGAGATGGGCTTTCCCCGTCAGGTGCTGCCCCACTCCATCCGCTCGCTTGTCGACGGCTGGAAACTGGCCGGCCGCGCCTTGACGATTCTCGGCCGTGCCTCGGAGAAAAGCGATCCGGATGAGGTCTTTCCGCCCCTGCTGACGATGCTCGGAGACGTAAAGCCGGGCGATGTGCTGGTCAGCCGGCCCAATGACGACGTGGCGGCGCATCTTGGGGAGTTGTCGGCGGAGACGGCGAAATATCGCGGCGCGCGGGGCGCGGTGATCGACGGAGGGGCTCGCGACACCGACTACATTCTCCGGCTCGGCTTTCCCGTCTTCTGCCGTTACACGACGCCGAAGGACATTCTCGGCCGCTGGGAGCTGGAGGCCTATAACGTGCCGATCACCATCGGCGACGTGCGCATCGAGCCCGGCGATTTCGTCCTGGGCGATCGCGACGGGGTCGTGATCATTCCGGCGGCGATCGCCGAGGAAGTTATCGCCAAGGCCGAAGAGATCGTCTCCACAGAGAATCTGGTCCGGAAGGCGATTTTAAACGGGGTGCATCCGCTTGAGGCCTACCGGCGCTACGGCCGGTTCTAAGGTACTCTGCCGGCAGCGATGCAGATCCTAGTCCGGCACGGGCACACCGCCGCGGGCGCTGCTTTCGTAGCAGGCCTCGACGACGGCCATCGTCCGGTAGGCATCCTCGACGCTGGTGTGCAGAATCGGATCCTCGCCCGCGGCGTAGCGCTGCAAGTTGGCCATCGTACCGATGAAGGCGTCGGGAAACCAGCGCCCGATAAGTTCCACCGGCGTCCAGTCGTAACCGTCGGAGATGATCTCCAGCGACTCCGGCTCGCCCGTCGGATAGTTGAGCAACAGGCCGAGCTCGGCGACGGCGGCGCCGCGGCTGCCCGTCACGGTCACCGTCGCGTTCTGATGGCGGCGCTCGGGTCGGAAGTTATGGTTGATCGACAGCGACACCCGGGTGCGCGCGCCGTAGTCGAGCAGGATGCTGCTGCGCGTGCTTTTGAGCTCGGGAAACGCCGGGTGAGGCACGGTGCAAGCGTAGACGCCCTTCGGCTCGCCCAGCATCGAACGGATCCAGTCCAGATAGTGCACCGAGTGCACGAGGATCTCCACGCGCTCCAGTTGGGCCAGATAGGGGAACAGGTGCCAGGGCGTGTAGACGCGCAGATGGAAGTCCACGTCGAGCAACTCGCCGAGCAGGCCCTGCTCGACGGCGCTCCTGAGCGCCAGCATCATCGGGCTGAAGCGGAGCTGAAAGTTAACCGCTGCGCACAGCCGCTTGCGGCGAGCCATCTCGCGGATGGCTCGCGCCTGGTTCAGATCCAGGCCCAAGGGCTTCTGAATCAGCACCGTCCGCTCCTCCGGCATCGCCTCGAGGATGCCGAGGACGTTCTGCGGGGGTACGGCGATGTCGAGCACCGCCTCCGGGTCTTCAAAGCATTCCTCCAGCCGCTCGCAGATCCGGCTGATGCCGAAACGCTCGGCGGTGGCGCGGCTGCGCTCCCGATCGATGTCGTAGATTCCGGTCACGCGAAACCCCGCCTTGGCGTAAGCGGGCAGGTGTGCGTCGTTGACGATGCCGCCGGCGCCGATGATCACGATCGGACGCGGCCGGCCGGGCAGCGGCCAGCTCTGTCTGAGCGAAGAGACGTCGAGCCTTGGTTTCCCGGAGGCGGCCGGGCCCGTCGAGCTTGGGGAGTTCGTCATGGCGTAAAGAGTTTTCTTAAAACAACGCAGGTCGTTTGTCAACTTAGGAGGCGCCGGTGACCAGAGTCCGCTATTTCGAAGACTACTCCGTCGGGGAGACGCGCCAGACGACGGGCCGCACCGTCACCGAGGCAGATTTCGTGCTGCACGCCGGGCAGACGGGCGACTTCTACCCGCATCACATGGATGCCGAGTTTGCCAAGACCACGCCCTTCGGCCGGCGCATTGCTCACGGGACGCTGGTCTTTTCCATCGGCATCGGACTTACCGCGGGCGAGATCAATCCTGCGGCCTTCACTTACGGCTATGATCGCCTGCGCTTCATTAAGCCGGTTTTCATCGGCGACACCCTCCGCAGCCGGGTGACTGTAACCGCCAAGGAGGAGGATCCCAAGCGGCCCGATTTCGGCCGCGTCGTGGAGAAGACCGAGGTGTTCAATCAGAACGGCGAGCTGGTGCTGGTCTGCGAGCACATTCTGCTCGTTGAGAAACGCAAACAGTGAGAAGAGGAGCCGAGACGCAATGAGGAAGCCGATGCCGACAATGCTGGTTTTGCTATGCCTGCTGCCGGTGGCGGCTCTGGCGCAGGCCACCGTGCCGCGCCTGAGCGAAGCCTGGCGGCACTACTGTTTCGACTTCAACTGGGTGGACAAGCTGGACCGCCAGGGCCGGCCGCTTTCCGACTACTCCCGCATGCGCGCCGAGGACCACATCCGCCACCTGGTGGAAATGAAAGCCAACGCGCTGATGGTCTTCACCATGTCCATTTCCGGGTACATGTTCTATGACAGCAAGGTGGGCGAGCGGCACCCGACGCTCCGGTATGACTACTTGCGGGAGATGATCCGGCTCGGGCGGGAGCGCGGCATCGCCATGGAACTCTATGTCCCGACGATCTGGGCCGATCGGCTGGTGCAGAAGAATCCCTCCTGGGGCATGCGCAATCCCGACGGGACCCTCTATACGGCCAGCTACGGGGGGTATCATCCGGACCCGAATTCCCCGGCGGCCGACTGGTTTGTCGAGGTCATCCGGGAGCTCATCCCGGCCTACGGCGGGCAGGCCTTCTTCGCCGACGGGCTGAGCTTTCTGCGCTACGGGCAGTCGGAATATACGGTCAAGAAGTTTCGCGAAGAGATGGGGCGGCCCTATCCGCGCTCGCTCGAGGAGGATCCCGACTGGCGCGCCACGCTCCGCTGGGAGGTGGCCCAGATCGAGAAGTTCTGGCGCAAGCTTCGCGACGCGGTCAAACAGCAGGACCCGAGCGTCGAGGTGACCTTCAACGGACCCGGTCCTAACATCCAGATGCCGGGCCAGACCGGCTATCGCCGATTCGTGCCGACCCCGCCGTCGCTCAACCAGCTCACCGACTACGCCTTCACGGAGGCGGGCAGCACGGGGGAGTTCGCGACCTGGACGCGCGGCGTCTCCTGGCCGAGGCCGTTCAAGGTCACCTTCCTCAACCGCCATTCCGTGCTCGATCCGTTCGACACCGACGAGATCCGCGCCCGCGTCGGCCGCACGCTCGCCGTCGGCGGTCAGCCCTACCGCTACGATCGCACCTCGGTGAACGGGGATCCGAACGAGCATTTCACGCGAACCTGGTCGGTCATCTTCGACGAGGTGATGCGCAAGGAGCCGTTCGTCAAAGGGGCCGAGCCGGTGCCCTATGTCGCCGTGGTGACGAGCGAGCCGACGATGCTCTATCGAGGCCGCTCCGACCCAAGCAGCCACGCCAACGAGCTGATCGGCGCGCTCAAGGCGCTCGACGCCCTGCACATCCAGCATGACGTCGTCGCCGACTGGAACCTGCGCCCCGACATCTTGAAGCCGTATCAGCTTTTGATCTTGCCGAACGCCGGCTGCATGAGCGAGGCGCAGGTCCAGGCGGTGCGCGACTGGGTGAGGCAGGGCGGCTCGCTTCTGGCGACAGCCGAATCCTCGCTCTTTGACGAGAATTGCGCGCCGCGCCGGGATTTTGCTCTGGGCGACGTCTTCGGCGTGCGCGTCGACGAGCCGGTCAGCAACGCCGTGCAGACGGCGGACCGGAAAGGTCCGACCTACCTCCATCCCGGACAGGATCGCCATGCGTTGTTTGAAGGCTTGCCGGAGACGGAGCTGATCTTCCCCGGCGACGCCGTCGCGGCGCGGACGCTCGAAGGCAAGCCGCTGGCCCGCCAGATCGCCGATGCGGGTACGCCGATGCATGCCCCCTTGGCGCCGACCGAGCGCGTGGCGGTCCATCTGAACCGGTATGGCAGCGGCCGCGCGGTCTGGGTGGCCGCGTCGCTGTTTGCCCGCTCGCGCCATCAGGATCCGCTGGCCGGCGTCCGCTGGACCGACCGCCTCATCCGGAATCTGGTGAGCCAGCTTGCGCCGGAGGCGCCCTGGCAGCTCGAGACCTCCGAGCGCGTCTGGGCGGGCCTGAACCGGCAGGGGGCCGAGCGCCGGCACGTCTTGCATCTGGTGAACTGGCAGACCGATCTTCCGGCCGTCGACGTGCCGGTGCGCGTGGCGCGGCGCCTGGTGCCTGGCGGACGCGCGACGCAGGTCTGGCCGGAGCGCCGCAGCCTGGCAATCGCCACCGAGGGCGCCTGGGTCCGGTTCCGGATTCCGCGCGTGGGCCCGCACGTGATGGTAACGCTGGAGTAAGAAAAAGGGGACAGTATACTCAATCCCCTAAAACGGCGCTGGTCACCGCTCGCAGCCCCACGCCGGCGATCGCCAGGCAGCTCGCCCACAGCAGGACGTCATAGACCGGGCTTGGGCGCAGGGCCGGGCTGAGGCGCCGGTAGCGAAACACAAGCGCGCTAAAGACGATCACGCCGAGCAGGCAGGCCATGGCGATGCCGCCCACCATGATCATGCCGACGGGCTCGCGCGCGACCAGAAACAGCCCCGTCCACAGGGCCGGCAGCAGCCAGGCCAGTGACCGGATCCACCGCGCGCGCCGGACCGGGTCCTGGAAGTCGGCCCAGCCGATCTGGGTGAAAGCGTCGGTGAAGGTGCGGGTGGCCGAGGCGCAGGCGACGAAAACCGTGGAGTAGAGCACGACGACCGCCCCGGCCAGGAAGATCACCATCGCCCAGGGGCCCACCGACTCGGTGTAGAGCCGGGAGAGCGTGCGGAGCGTCTCGTAGCCCTGCGGCACCTCGCCGCGCCGGTGGAGGATCGCCGCGCCCAACACATAAAAAGCTGCGGTTGTGACGGTGTAGATGATCATCGAGACGAAGGCGTCCAAGTACATGACGCGGATCCAGCCCCGCGCGCGGCGCACCCACTCGGGCGAGCCGTCGTTAGGGCCGGTGAAACGGGCATAGCCCTTCTCCAGGCACCAGTAGGGATAGGTGGTGATCTCGTCGGCGCTCACCCCGGTGATGGCGAAGGCTGCTACGGCGACGCCCACCGCCTCGACCGGCAAATGAAAACGCAGTCCGGAGGCGAGCTCGCTCCACGAGAACCGGTAGGGTGTCCAGGCCAGCACGGCGACGCAGACGAGGGTGAACAGGCTGAAAGAGGCGATCAAGGCGATCGAGATCCGCTCGATCCACCGGTACTGCCCGCCGGCGACTAACAAGGCCGTCACCAGTCCTGTCAGAGAGGCCCACTGCCAGACGGCGACCTCCGGCACGGCGATGTGCAGGGCCAAGGCGACACCGCCGAGGATGCCGCCGTACTGGATCGCCTGGGCGCTCTTGGCCGCCAGCCACAGCCACACGCTCCAGCGCACCTTGCCCAGCCGCGGCCCCGGCAAGTTCTGGAACGCCCGCAGGCTGGTGACGCCCGCGTCGATGGCGTGCTTGCCGAACTCAAGCTGCACCGCGACCTTGAAAAAGCAGCTCACCAGAATGACCCACAGCGCGACGAAGCCGGCCCGCGCGCCGAGCGTCGTCGTCATGATGAGCTCGCCGGAGCCCACCACGTTCGCCGTGACGATAAGCGAAGGGCCGAGATACCGCAGCCTGCCGAAGAAGGTTTCCGGCGGCTCGCGCACCGCCGCCGGTCTTCGCGCGTAAAGGTC
>Ga0197142_1004216_pt1 | contig 11714 bp, 12 predicted proteins | sample GBS60_MetaG_FD_148614 | JGI IMG/M metagenome (GOLD analysis project Ga0197142, IMG submission 148614) | Sediment microbial communities from Great Boiling Springs, Gerlach, Nevada, United States - GBS 60_MetaG | ecosystem: Environmental > Aquatic > Thermal springs > Hot (42-90C) > Sediment... | reverse complement strand
ATTGAGGAGTTCCGCCAACGGGTACGGGAGCAAGGCGTGCGGATTGGCGTCGGCGTGCGATGAGTTGCACCTACTGCGAGCGCCCTGCAACCTATCAGGTGCAGGTAGGGCTGCAACACCTACGCCTGTGTGAATCGTGCGCGGGTCGATGGATGCGCCGCACGCTGGGGATACCCCTGACCCAGTGGCTGAGCCACCTGAAGCCTGCGCCCCAAGCCTACTCTGTATGCCCCTTCTGCGGCGCGACGGCAGCGAGCGTCCGCGAGACGGGACTGTACGGCTGCCCACTGTGCTACTGCCTGCTGGAAGGCATAGACAGGCATGGATAGCGGGCAGCGGCTGAGCTCCCCCGCGTGAGGTACACTTGTAGCCTGAAATGCCCGTCCTACAGAGCAATATCAACCCGAACGACGAGGAGTTTCGCGCGAACAAGGCGCACTTTGAGGCGCTGTTGCAGCAGTATCGTGAGGCGTTGGCGTGGGCGCAGGCGGGTGGCGGCGCAGACGCCCTCGCCAAGCACCGCGCCCGCAACAAACTCACCGCGCGCGAGCGCGTCGACGCGCTGATTGACCCCAACACGCCGTTTTTAGAACTCGCGCCGCTGGCAGCCTACGGCATGTATGGCAACGAAGCCCCCTGCGCGGGCATCGTGTGCGGCGTGGGCGTCATCCACGGCAAAGAATGCATGCTTATCGCCAACGACGCGACCGTCAAGGGCGGCACCTATTTCCCCATCACGGTCAAAAAGCACCTGCGGGCGCAGGAGATCGCGCTGGAAAACCGCCTGCCATGCCTGTATTTGGTCGATTCGGGCGGCGCGTACCTACCGCTGCAGGCGGAGGTGTTCCCCGACCGCGACCACTTCGGGCGCATCTTCTACAATCAGGCGCGGATGTCCGCGCTGGGCATCCCGCAGATTGCCATAGTGATGGGGTCTTGCACGGCGGGCGGCGCGTATGTGCCCGCAATGAGCGACCAGACGATTATCGTCAAGGGGCAGGGCACGATTTTTCTGGGCGGTCCGCCACTGGTTAAGGCGGCGACAGGCGAGGTAGTCAGCGCAGAGGAGTTGGGCGGTGCGGATGTGCATACCCGCATCTCAGGCGTCGCCGACTACTTCGCCGAGAACGACCTGCACGCCATCCAAATCGCCCGCGAGATTGTCGCGAATCTCAACATCACCAAGCAGGTTCCCGCCGACCTGCAGACTCCTGAAGAGCCGCGTTATGACCCCGCCGAGATTTACGGCATCCTGCCGCGCGACTTGCGCCAGCCGTTCGAGGTGCGCGAGGTGATTGCCCGCCTTGTGGATGGCAGTCGCTTTCTGGAGTTCAAGGCGCGGTTCGGGCAGACGCTGGTGTGCGGCTTCGCGCACATTCACGGCTTCCCCGTCGGCATCGTCGCCAACAACGGCATCCTGTTTTCGGAGAGCGCGCAGAAAGGGGCGCACTTTATCGAACTGTGCTGCCAGCGACGCATCCCGCTGGTGTTTCTGCAGAATATCACGGGCTTTATGGTAGGCAAGAAGTACGAGAACGAGGGCATCGCCAAGCACGGCGCGAAGATGGTGATGGCGGTCGCCAACGCCGAAGTGCCCAAATTCACGGTGATTATCGGCGGCTCGTATGGCGCGGGCAACTACGCCATGTGCGGGCGCGCCTACCAACCCCGCTGGCTGTGGATGTATCCCAACGCGCGAATCGCAGTGATGGGCGGCGAGCAGGCGGCGAATGTGCTACTAACGGTCAAGTTAGACCAACTTGCCGCGAAAGGGCAAACGATGAGCGAGGAGGAGCAAGCCGCCTTCAAGCAGCCGATTCTGGACAAGTACGCCGAAGAGAGCAGCGCGTTCTACAGCACGGCGCGCCTGTGGGACGACGGGATCATTGACCCTGTGGATACGCGCACGGTGCTGGCGTTGGCGCTGTCCGCCGCCTACAACGCGCCCATCCCCGACACCAAGTTCGGCGTGTTTCGGATGTAAAGACCGCCTTCCAGCGTTGCGTCGGGGTAGTACGCCTGCAGAATCTGTCGGTAGGTCTGCCCTGCGAGGGCGCGTCCCTGCGCGCCCCACTGACACAAGCCTGCCCCGTGCCCCGACCCGCGCCCCGTGATGCGCCAGCCCTCGCGCGTGGGCTGTATGTCGAACATCAGGCTTCGGACGCGCAAAGCGCCAATTGCCGTGCGGAACGCCGCGCCCGCGAGCGTCAGCACGGCGCGGTCGCCGCGAATTTGCACCTGTTGCAGATGGCCGCCCACCGTGCGCTGCGCAATCGCCACCTCCTGCACGCGCCCCAGTTGGGGAAAGCGTCGTTCGAGTTCCTCGCGCGTGAGGGTCAACTCCCACGCGAAGTTCGGCGCAACGCTGCAGAACGGCTTGCCGTTGGCGTCTGCGTCGGGGACGCCACGCAGGGGTGGCAAGGGCGTCGTGCCCGCCATGGCGACCTCAATCGGCGCAGTGTGCCCTCCACAGTTGCCTGTGTAGACCGCTTCCAAGATGCGCCCACCGTAGGTCAGCACCTCGCCCGAAGTTGCCTCAACCGCCAGATTTGCGTTCGGATGCTCGGCGTCTACGCCGCCATAGACCTGGCATGGCGCGTGATCGCACAGGTCGTAGCCCCACTGGCGGTAGCGGTTCAGCCGTCGGAGGGTGAACGAGCGGGCGGCGACCGCCTGCGCCTTGAGCGCCTCGATATGGAAATTCGGCGGCATCTCGCGCGGCAGCGTCGCCTTTAGATAGTCGTCCAGCCGCACCCAGTTGAGGGTGAGTAGTTTGCCGTCGCGTTCCACCCACTCCAGATGCCCACGGTAGCGACGCATGGTGCGCGGCGATACGCCTATCATCGCGAAGCCCGTACCTACAGGTTCGGCGACGAGCCGCTCGGCGGCGACGGATGCTTGCCCGCTACGGGCGACAAAGCGTCCATTCTCGCGGCGCAGTTCCCACACCTGCCCTGCCTTGCCGATGCCCAGCGTGCGCCCCGTGCACGGGTCTACCCAACGCAGGCTGTCCGCGCTGACGCCGACATACAGCACAGGCGCGAACGCGCCTTGCTCCAGCCCGACCCGTATCAGCCAGTCGCTATCGCGACGAATAGGGGCGTCTGATGCGCCCAGCCCCAACAAAAGCAACCCAACCCACAGGGCAACCATACGCATGCGCATACAGCCTGTAGGTTCGATAAGCGTAAGCCCCCTCCTGCAATTAGGAGGGGACTATTTCGGGGAAACGAGAGCAGGGCGCAATTAGCGCAAAGTCGCCATCTCGCCGTACAGACCCCACAGTGGCCAGTCGCCGCGCCATTCGGGTTGCGCCGTAGCGCTCCACCCCATCTGGCTGGGGAGCGCCCTCACCCCAGGATCAGGCTGATAGTCGCGAAGTGGAGGCGACTTCGCCAAGAACTCACGGACACTCATCCACTTGGCGTGTCCATCCACATAGACGAGGTTGAATCCCTCCATGTGCGGCGCCCAACGACGGTTAACCCTGCGATCTCTACCAGGTGTAAGGGTGCCCTCCAGCACTTCGCGATGCGCCAACGGGTAAGCTATGCGGAAAGGCGACTGTTGGGTAGGGCGATAGAGGAAGGCAGGCAGTGCTTGGCGTTCCGACTCCATAATCAGCATGGTCTCTGCAGGGCGCTGGACGCCCGCCATCGTGCCGCCAAGGAACGAATTGCGGAAATCAGGAGGGTTTTGCCGGTAGGTATCGGTTGCGCCTGTGATGTGTAGCGCAAGCGCGTAGCCGCGGTCGCGAATCTCGGCGTGCCGCTCCCAAGCTTCGCGCCCCGCTGGCGTCTCAATACTGCGACTGGGGCAGAAGAAGATATCGACATTTTTTATGTAAAGCCAAACCCAGTATTGCCACTTGAAATGATTGACGCGCCGCCCGTAGGGATTCGTACATCCCACAGCGTCGGGCTTCCAAGGAATCGGCGTATCGATACAATCGTCCATTCGGGGGAAGGTCTCGTCCCAGTCATTCACATACATTGTGATGCCAAGCCCTATTTGCTTGCAATTGCTCAAGCATGAAGTCTGCCGCGCTTTTTCACGCGCTTGGGCGAACACAGGGAACAGGATAGCCGCCAAGATTGCGATAATCGCAATCACGACCAGAAGCTCGATCAGCGTAAAGCCGTGCCGTCGCATAATCGCATGAACCTCCTGACGAAAGTATACCCCACGCAAGTGTTAAGACGCCGTTAAGAAATTGGATAGCCTTATCTAAGGTTCGGGAGAACAGTTCGTTGGCACAGAGAAGCCCTGCGCTTTTGGGCGTAGGGCTTGCGCAATGGGCTGCACTCACTTGGCAATACTGTGAACGACCCGTCGCTTAGCCCCTGTTATCCTTCAACGCTTCAATCAGTTCGGGCACGGCTTGGTAGAGGTCAGCGACCAGCCCGTAGTCCGCCACCTGAAAGATGGGCGCTTCGGGGTCGATGTTGATGGCGACGATGACTTTGGAGTCCTTCATACCCGCTAAGTGCTGTACGGAGCCTGAGACGGCGACGGCGATGTAGAGTTCGGGCGCGACGGTTTTGCCTGTTTGACCAACTTGCAGTTCGTTAGGCGCGATGCCCGAATCGACTGCCGCGCGGGTCGCGCCGACCGCGCCGCCCAGCACATCCGCCAGCCCGCCGATATACTTCTCGAAGGTCTCTGGGTCTTTGAGCGGACGCCCGCCCGAGACGACGACGCGGGCTTGTGTGAGGTCGGGGCGTCCGCCACTGCTGCCTTGCAGGCTTACCCATTCCGAGCGGGTCGGGATGTCGGCAGGGGCTTCAGCCGCTTGCACGGGCGACTCCGCGCCTTTCGGCGCGGGCTTGCCCCACGCGGGACCGCGCACAGTCATCACGACGGGTGTGCCCTCCACCTCGAAAGTGCCGATGAGGTTCGCCGAATAGATGGGGCGCTTAGCAACCAACTTGCCGTCTGCTTGCTCCAGCGCGATGATGTCGGTGAGCATGGGGGCGTCCAGCAGCCCTGCGACGCGCGCCAGCACATCGCGGCTGAAGGTTGTGGTCGTCGCGACGATAGCGTCTGCGCCAAGTTGCCGCGCGTAGTGGGCGACCACAGGCGCGTAGCGCTCCGCCAACGGCTTTGCCAGCACAGGGTGGTTTACGGTCAGCACCGCCTGTGCGCCGTAGCCTGTCAGCGTCTCTACGCACTGCAAGTTGTCGCCAATCGCCAGCACCGTGAAAGCGTCGGGCGACTTCTGCTGCGCAAATGCGATGGCGGGCAGGCTCTTTTCCGAAACGCGCCCGCCGTCCGTTTCTGCCAACACCAGTATCTTCATCGCTAATCCTCCTTAGATAACGCGCGCCTCCTCGCGCAGTAGGCGCACGAGTTCATGCACATCGCTGACGCGCTTGCCCGCCTTGCGTGCGGGGGGAGCTTCCACCCGCGTTAGGCGCACACGCGCGCGGGGCTGCACGCCCAAGTCCGCGGGTGTCAGCGTCTCCAGCGGCTTGCTGCGCGCGCGCACGATGCCCGTCAAGGCGACATAGCGTGGCTCGTTGAGGCGCAAATCTGCCGTAATGATGGCAGGCAAGGGCACTTTTATCGTTTCGATGCCGTTGTCTGTCTCGCGCTCGACCGTCGCGCTGCTGTTTTCGATAGTGACTTTGGAGGCGAAGGTCGCCTGCGGCAGGTCTAACAGTGCCGCCAGCATCTGTCCGACTTGGTTTTCGTCCATATCGATGGCTTGCTTGCCCATCAGCATCAGGTTTGGCTGCTCGCGCCTGAAGACAGCGGCGAGGATTTTAGCAACGCTGGGCGCGTCGAGGGGGTCATCGGTTTGCACCAATATCGCGCGGTCTGCACCCATCGCCAGCGCCGTGCGCAACTGCTCTTGCGACTCCGCGCCGCCGATGGAAACAGCAACCACTTCGGCAGCTTTTCCTGCCTCCTTCAGGCGAATGGCTTCCTCTAAGGCAATTTCGTCGAAGGGGTTGACCGCCATCTGCAGTCCGTCGCGGTTGATGTCGGTTCCCAAAGCGTTCGGGCTAATCTTCGCATATGGGTCAGGCACACGCTTGACGGAAACTAATATCTTCATCGATAACTTGCCTCCTCGCAGAAGATTATACCCAAGCGGTGCGGTGTTTGACTCGTTGTTCGAAAACGGGGGCGCCTTTGGGGGGGTTGGGAATACGGGCAGCGCCGTCCTGTTTGGGGCGGATTAGCCGCGCACGACGCCTTCCAACGGGCTGGAAGCGGAGGCGTAGGGCAATTTCGGGATTCGTCCTGCACGGTACGCCATGCGCCCTGCTGCTACGCCTAATTTGAATGCCTCTGCCATCAGGACGGGGTCTTTTGCCTTCGCGATGGCGGTGTTGACCAGCACGGCGTCGCAGCCGATTTCCATCGCCAGCGCGGCTTCTGAGGGCGCACCCAGCCCTGCATCCACCACGACGGGCACATGGGCTTGCTCCACGATGATTCGGATGGGTTCCAGTCCGACGGCGAATCCTTGCCCCGTCCCGATCGGCGCTGCCAATGGCATTACCGTCGCGCACCCGAGAGCTTCTAATCGCTTTGCCAGTTCGGGGTCTGCGGGAATGTAGGGCAGCACCACGAATCCTTCGTCCACCAGCGTCTTACACGCCTCGTAAGTGCCGATAGGGTCGGGCAGCAGGTATTTGGGGTCGGGCACGACCTCTACTTTAATCCAGTCGCTTAGCCCCATCGCGCGTGCGAGGCGGGCGACACGCACCGCCTCTTCTGCCGTGCGGCAGCCCGCCGTGTTCGGCAGAATCTGATAGCGGCTCCAGTCCAACTCGTCCAGTATCGAGCGTTTGGGAGCGTCTAAGTCGATACGGCGTAATGCAACCGTGACGATTTCTGCCCCCGAGGCTTCTATGGCGCGGCGCATCGTCTCGGCGTCAGGGTACTTGCCCGTACCCACCATCAAGCGCGAACGGAACACCTTACCAGCAATCACCAGCGGATCGGTCATCGGGAAAAGTGTACCCTACAGCCATCCCCTTTCGCGAGGCGGTTGCGATAGGGTATAATAATCTTCCACGCCGGAGTGGCGGAACTGGCAGACGCGCCGGTCTCAAAAATCGGTCTGGGGCGACTCAGGTGTGGGTTCGAGTCCCACCTCCGGCACTCCATGGGAGGGAGCGCGCAGGATGCAGAGGCGAGCCGCTGTGCAGGTGAGTACGGAGCAGTGGGTGCAGTGCGCCCGCTGCAAAAAGATATTGTTCCGCCCCGATTTCGAGCGTGTGCTGCGCGTGTGCCCCCACTGTGGGCATCATCACCGCCTGCGCGCCCGCGAACGCATTCTGCTGACGGTAGACCCCGATAGCTTTCAGGAGACGGACGCCGACCTGTATCCCAGCGACCCGTTGGGCTTCCCCGAATACGCCGACAAGCTACGCAAGGGGGCAGCCGCAGCGGGCGAAAGCGAAGCCATCCTTACGGGGCTTGCCCAGCTGAACGGCGTTCCCATCGTTATTGGCGCGATGGATTTCGGGTTTATGGGCGGCAGCATGGGGTCGGTCGTGGGCGAGAAGGTCGTGCGCAGCTTCGAGCGCGGGATTGAACTGCGTCGCCCCGTGATTCTGTTCTGTGCCTCAGGTGGGGCACGCATGCAGGAGGGGCTGATTTCGCTAATGCAGATGGCAAAAACGACGGCGGCGGTCAGCAGGTTCCATCGGGCAGGGCTGCCCTATATCGCGGTGTTCACCGACCCGACGATGGCAGGCGTGCTGGCGAGTTTCGCCTCGTTGGCAGATGTGATTCTCGCCGAGCCAGGCGCGCTGGTCGGCTTCGCAGGGCAACGAGTCGCCGCGCAAGCCAGCATCGGCAAAACACCCCCCAACTTCCAAACCGCCGAGTTCCAGCACGAACACGGCATGATAGACCTTATCGTGCCACGCCGCAACCTTCGCCCGACGCTCAGCTACCTGCTGGAAATGTTTCAGGCGTCTTACGGGGGAGGCAAGACGCCATGATAACGATCTTCGACTTGGAAAAGCCCATCAACGAGCTGGAGAGCGCGATTGCCGAGCTGCGCCAAATCGCGGCAGAGACAGGCTTAGACCGTTCGCGTGAGATTGCCGAGCTGGAGGCGCAGCGCGAGCGGCTGCTCAAGCAAATCTTCGCACACCTGCGCCCTTGGGACAAGGTGCTGCTGGCGCGCCACCCAAAACGCCCCTACGCGCTGGACTACATTCGCCTGATGTGCGAGAGCTTTCTGGGGCTACACGGCGACCGCTTGGGCTTCGATGACCCCGCGATTGTGACAGGGCTAGCGAAGATGGGCAGGTATAACCTCGTGATTATCGGACAGCAGAAGGGGCGCGACCTCAAGGAACGGCAGAAGCGCAACTTCGCGATGGCGAAGCCCGAAGGCTATCGCAAGGCAATACGCATGCTCCGCCTCGCTGAGAAGTTTCGCCTACCTGTGCTGACCCTCGTGGACACGCCCGCCGCAGACCCAGGCGTCGAATCGGAGTCGCGCGGGATTAGCGAGGCAATCGCCCAGTCGATGCGAACGCTGTTCGAGCTGACCGTGCCGACAGTAGCGGTGATTATAGGCGAAGGAGGCAGCGGCGGCGCGATTGCGCTGGCAGCAACGAACCGCGTGCTAATGCTGGAACACGCAATCTACTCGGTCATTCCGCCCGAAGGGTGCGCGGCGATTCTGTACCGCGATCCGAACAAGGCTCCACAAGCAGCAGACGCGCTGAAGCTGACCGCCGAGAGCGCGCTGGCGTTGGGACTTATCGATTTGGTTATCCCCGAACCGTTGGGCGCGGCGCATCGCGACCCGCAAACGACCGCACTAAGCATGCGCACAGCCATCTTGCAACAGCTGGAGGAGTTGCGCACGATGACGCCCGAAGCGCTGCGTGAACATCGCTACCAGCGGTTCCGCGCGATGGGCGTGTTCGAGACAGTCGGCTAACCGTTGCTGGGCGACTCTAACTGCGCCTGTAGCCCGCCAAAAAGCGTCGTGAGGGGCAGCGCAAAGCCAGGCAGTAGCAACTCGCAGGTCAGCACATCCCCTTCCCGTAGCGTCTGTGGAGGCGCGTCGGCACGAAAGATTTCCACCGTGCGCCGATGCGGGTCTACTACCCACACAAGCGCCACGCCCGCATGCAGCCACTCCTCGACCTTGCCGCGAATCGCGCTGTAGGCGTCGTTGGGCGAGACCACCTCGACAGCAAGGTCAGGGATAAACTCCGCGAAAGTGCGCGGGCGCGGGTCAGGAAGGCGCTCCTTGCGGATAAACGCCACATCAGGGGCGCGTACCGACTCACTGTCGGGATAGCGAATCACAAATCCTGTCTCGACGACCACCTCGCCCAGATACTGGCGTATTTGCTGCTGATAAAGCGTCAGTTGGGTTGCTACCCACTGCGCGATTCGCCCATGTTCGAACCCTGCGGGCATCGTTTCCACCACCTGACCGCGGATGAGTTCGCGCGGCTTGCCGTCCGCACAGAGCTGCCAGAACTCGTCGGCGGTTATGCGCACTTGTGTCGGCGCGAGTGTCGCCATCGTCTCACCGCGTGAATCATACCTTGACACGGTACACTAACGCAAGGAGCGGCAGTCAGGTATGGAACAGGCGCGGCTTTTGTGCATCCCGAACTTCTCGGAGGGGCGCGACGAGACGACCATCCATGCGATTGCCGACGCGGCTGCCAGCGCAGGCGTGCAGGTTCACCACCTCTCGTGGGACTACGACCACCATCGGATGGTGCTGGCGTTTTCGGGCACGCCGCTGGCGGTCAAGCGTGCGGTGCTGCGGGCAGGCACAGTTGCCGTCGAGCGAATCGACCTCACGCGCCATCAGGGAGCGCACCCGCGCATCGGCGCAGTCGATGTCGTGCCGTTCGTGCCGCTGGAAGGGCTAACCCGCGAGGAGGCAGTTGCGTGGTCGCATCGCGTCGCACGCAGTTTTGCGCGGCATTTGCGCGTGCCTGTGTATTTGTACGAGCATTCGGCGCGACAGGGGCGTCCACGCGACCTACCGACCTTGCGTCGGGGCGGGTTCGAAGGCTGGGTCGGCAAGCGACTTGTGCGCGAGCGCACGCCTGACTTCGGGCCGAGGCGGCTCCATCCGACAGCAGGCGCGACGATTATGGGCGTGCGCGACCCACTGATAGCCTACAACTGCTTGGTACACCCGCCCGACGCGGCACTCGCTCAGCAGATTGCCCGTCACATCCGCGCTGAACGCGCTACGAACCCCGCGCTGCACGGCGTGCGCGTGTTGGGGTTGTGGCTTCCTTCGCGTCAAGCCGCCCAAATCTCTATGAACATCACCCAGACCGACCAGACCGACCTGTTTCGCGTGACGGAGGCAGTGCGCCAGATTGCGCGTGCACACGGCGCGGAAATCGTCGGCACAGAATTGGTCGGCGTGTTGCTGGCAGAAGACGCCGCACGCGCGTTGCAGTCCGCGCTGGGGCTAACGCAGATAGACCCACAGCAGATTGTGCGCTAAGCATTCTGATGAAGCGTCTCGATGAGGTGCGCCATGCGTGTGAAATAGTCGCGTTGTGGGTCGGGCATCTCCAGCGTGTCGGCAAGCACCAGTGGTACGCGCAGCAGGCGTGCAGCGGTTGTGCCCAGCGGCGATTCGTCGGCGCACAGCACCATCGCGACATTTGCCTGACGCGCCCGCATAAGCGCGTCACGGAACGCCTGCAGGCTCGGCGGACGCTCATGGTCAGGCTGAAGGCTGCCCAGCGAGCGCATGCCAAGCCGTCGGGTGAGGGGACGGTAGGCGTCGTGGACGGCGATATACGCCTTGCCCTGCAACGCGCCGCGCGCCACGCGAACCTGCATTTCCAGTTGCCGAAACAGCAGTTGCGTCCTGCGCCACGCCTGACGCTGCGCAACGCCCAGCAAGCCGTCCTGCGCTGCCCAGCGCAGAATCTGCTCGCAACTCTGCCGCGCGTAGCTCAGGTCCAGCCAGATATGCAATTCGTCGGGTGGAGGGCGCAGGTAGTCAAGTACCGTGCGAATAGGCGTTTTGCCTTGCAGGGCGCGTTGCAGCGCGGATAGGTAGCCTTCCAGCCCGCCACCGACGGCAATCACCGCGCGCGCTTGCAACGCCGTGCGCACCATCCGCACGGTTAGCGGCGTCTCGTGTGCGTCCGCGCTGCGCGGCTGCAACAGTGCCACTGGCAACTCCAGCGCGCGCGCCCAGTCCGCAAGCACCCCCAGCGTCGCTGCGTACATCACCTACCCCTCGCGCATCTGCGGGAAGAAAATCACCTCGCGAATCGACTCCGCGCCCGTAAGTAGCATCGCCATGCGGTCGATGCCGATGCCCAGCCCGCCTGCGGGGGGCATGCCGTACTCCATCGCCAGCAGGAAGTCCTCGTCGAACGGGTGCGCCTCCTCGTCGCCTGCTTGCCGCAGGGCGAGTTGCTGCTCAAACCGTGCGCGCTGCTCTATTGGGTCGTTCAGCTCCGAGAAGGCGTTGGCGACCTCCTTGCCAAACACATAGCCCTCAAAACGGCGCGTAAAGCGCGGGTTGTCAGGCTCGCGCTTTGCCAGCGGCGAGGTGTCGATGGGGAAGCCGTACACAAAGGTCGGCTGCTGCAAATGGTCGGCGACGCACTTCTCCAGCACCTTCTCGATAATGCCGCCGACGGTATCCTTGCGCTCTATATGGATGCCGACCTTCTCGGCGGCTTGAACGGCGCGTTCCAGCGTTTCGAAGTCGGCTTCAGTGAGCCCCG
>Ga0197142_1004215_pt1 | contig 11715 bp, 12 predicted proteins | sample GBS60_MetaG_FD_148614 | JGI IMG/M metagenome (GOLD analysis project Ga0197142, IMG submission 148614) | Sediment microbial communities from Great Boiling Springs, Gerlach, Nevada, United States - GBS 60_MetaG | ecosystem: Environmental > Aquatic > Thermal springs > Hot (42-90C) > Sediment... | reverse complement strand
CCAAGGGCAAGCCCAAACCCCCAAACAAGGGTGAACGCAACACGAAAGGACACCAGTGGACGGCTTGCGAGGTCTGCTCCTTGTTGTCTTGGATCAATGCCAACGTACCCTAACCGATAATCATGCGCTAAGTCGCTGTAATTATATAGATTGATGATACCGAGGTAATGGAGCACTGCCAAAACAATCATGACTGTTGCCACACCAACCATACCAATCAGCACCATGCGTTGAGTTCTTCGCGCTCCGGTTAACCAGACAAGAGGAAGCAATAGAAGCAGCAGCGCTGATGACACTGTTGAATAGAATGCAGCAACATAATGCGGTATCTCTGCGGGTGCAACAGAGAATAAATGTAGAAGAGAAATTAGGGCAGGTAAACCGAGGAAAATGAAGAGGTCTGCTCGAAATCTGTACAAGATTGATGGAGTAACCTTGCAAAGCAACACCCATAGAAGTGCAATAAGCGTTATGGGGAGCTTGATCCCAAGTCCACCGCCATAATCCACGAAAATACCTATCAAGAACATCCCCATCACCCATCTGGATGATGAGCCATAACGGAGTGAGAATGCTGGTCTGGCATGATGCGATGCCTGAGCACGATTTGGCGTAGCGTCTGAATAAGTCATTTTAATTTATTACTTGAAGTGATGCGTGATAGAAAACCGAGTTTCTTGCCTAAAAAGGAGATGCGGCATGGCTACAATGACCAGAGCCCGGTTCTGCGAAGCGGCATTACTTTAGATGAGCACCCAAAGTCTCTTGATCAAACGGGTTTGTGATTAGAAAAAGGCCGAGATCATCAAACTCTGCCCAGCCATAAAAGTCCGTTTCCGATGCCCCGAAGTATACATAGTGCTCACGGCTGCGGGGATCGGGTGTAACGATCTGTGCATACACCCCCCAGCTTTCGTTCGATAATTGCCTGCGCACCATTGAAAAGCGATTTTTTCCCTCCAAGAATTCCCGGAAGCCCAAGAAGCCTGCGCCATTAGAACGTAATCTACCAAGTTGCAAGTACAAGTCTTGATCCGTGATTGGTGGAACATAGCGAAAAAGGATCACTTCACCTTTTTGATTTGTAACTCGCAAATAGGAATTGCCCTCATCTAACTCTTGAATAATCTGATAGGCATCCGGCCCCAAATCTCTATTTGTAAACATCAATTTAAAAAAGGCGGGTTTTGATGTCAGATTCTCGTGAGGGATCCACTCAAAATCGCCGTTAGACAAAATGTTTTGCGCTGTGGTGATTTGCAACATCCGGTTGTCAATCAAATAACGCCCGAAGCCTATATCTTGGTACTCAACCTGAAATTGTAGTTCATGGTTTTCCCAATATAGCGCCAAATATGTATTAGGATTGAGCATTGAGTCTAATGGAAACAAATCATAGCCTATCAGGCTCCATCCATTGTACGATGGAGAATCTGTCAAAAGATATTGGGGTTGCCATTCTGCCAGACGCTCTGTCAACTGTGTGGCTGGCTGATCCAAGCTCTTAGATTGGTAGTATTTTAGTAGCACTAAGCCAGCTTCAATCCAACCGTTGTTTAACAGTGATTCTAACTGCGGAATCATTTTTTCATCTAGCCTTTGCATTGACCGGGCGGTCTGTATTATCAATAAACTGGATTGATTTTGTAATGCCTCTACGGCCTTGTGCTCAGCTCGATCAAGCCAGTCTGCTATTTGGATAGCGCGGTTAGTATGCCTTTCCTGCCGGGCAACGTTCCGCCATGATGAAGCCGCCCGGCGAATGGCTGATTGATCCGGTTGGTGCTCTGACACTGTTACCCGCGCAAGATCCAAAGACGCAATATTTCGTAACAAAATACTATTTTGGAACTGCTGAGAAATTGTCAGGCTCGACACTAACAGCAGAACCAGTAGGTATTGTGGTATGTTCGTCCAAGTCAATAACCTATTTATCAAATGCATAAGCCCAAACGCTGATTTACGCCGAACTCACCAACGCCAGCAACCGTTCCGCCTGTGCCGCACGCGAGAATTGCCGAATATCCAGATGCAATTCGCCCGGCTGCTCCCGCTGTGATCTGGCGCCTGTCTTCAGCATCTGTAACAATTCGTCCGCCAGTTTTTGGATGTCTTTCCCGTAGGCGCGCCCACGGCCGCTATTTTCGATGATCTGCCCGGCAGCGGAATCTTTGCTGATCCCAACTGCGATGATCGGTGTCTGCACGAACAGATACTCAAACAACTTTCCCGTCAAAATGCCCTCTACACCCGGCGCTTCAAATTCAAGAAAGAGCAGCGCATCGGCATCGCGTTGCATACGCAGCGCATCTTGCCGGGGCACAAAGCCAGCATAATGCACATACGCGCTGACGCCTTCCCGTTGCGCCATATCGGATACATCTGCGTTGGCTCCTGCCATCACCACCTGTAGTTGCCGGGGAGATATCTTGCCCTGTTCGTCCAATATCTTGATCGCGCGCAACAATGGTGTTGGGTCTCGTTTTCCTGGATAGAGGGTGCCGGTGTAGACGATACGAAATACGCCATCTTCCGGAAAGATCCTTGCTACAGGAAGGTTTTCATAATCCTCGGGATCAAAACCATTGTAGATAACCTTCACCTTGTTGCCAGCTTTCAGTCGCAACTTCGCAGCCAACGGTTCAGAGATAGTGGTGATCACATCAGCATGTTGATGAAACTTGTGTTCAGCATAGCGCTCCACCATGCGTACGAGCGGCAATCCAGGATAGATGTGATTGTCCGTCCACAGGTCACGCCAATCCACCCCCCAACGACCTGTGTTGCCACGACGTTTCAAGATGTAGCCGACAAGATGGGTACTGTAGGGCCCTCCGGTGGAGATGATCACATCCCATTTCTGAGCAGACACAGCAAGTAAACTGCGCAATGCCCACAAATCATGATGATCGGGCATGCGGCACGAAGCGAAAATACCATACCGCAGCCGCAGTGTTGTTGTCAGGCGACGTAGCGGATTCGACGACGGCAAACTCGATGATTGGAGGGGGGCGAGGTCCCCCCCCACAGGCAAAGATGACTCCCTGCCGTCCAATTTGCGCAGCGCGGAGCGTATGGCGCTCACTCCTGGCACAGGGACTTCGAGCACTCGAAAACCAGTGTAAGGCATAGGGGAATTGGACGGGTGCGGAAGCTTCAGAGTGGTCAACACTGTCACGTCGTGTCCCCAACGCGACCAGTATTTTGCCCACGAGTAAGGTCGTAACGAAGCGATCGAATTTTGTGGTGGAAAATATGCAGTGACAATCAGAATCTTCATCTTATGAAGCGAAGCAGTTCGGGGATTTTTCACGAACACAAGATATCGATAATGTGACAGGATGCATCGCCCAGGCCAAATATCGGGGCGAGACTCTTTGCTAACCAGGCTTCACCAGACACAGCCGCAACAATTCGCCTGCTATCCGCTCCTACCACTACATTCCACCCCGCCTCCACCGTCTCCACCCACTCCGTCTCCGGACGCAGCGTCACGCAGGGCACGGCGAAGAAGTAGGCTTCCTTCTGCATCCCACCCGAATCGGTCAGGATCATGCGCGCGTTCTGCTCCAGCATCAACATGTCCAGATAGCCCACCGGCTCAATCAGCCGCACCTGTGGCGCGCTCTGGAGCATCTCCAGCACACCTGCCTCAGCCAGTCGCGCTTGCGTGCGGGGATGCACGGGAAAAATGACCGTCTCACCGCACTCGACAAACGCTGACAGGATCGAGCGTAAATTCTCCGGATTGTCCGTATTGTAGGGGCGATGCACCGTCGCCAGCAAATAACGCTTTGGCGTCAGTCCTAACGTTTCCAGGATGCGAGAGCGCTGTCGGGCCAGCTCGCCGAACTGCAGCACTGCGTCGTACATGGTGTCGCCGACCAGGTGAACGCCCTGGGTGATCCCCTCACGCGCCAGATTGTTCACTGCGGTTTGGGTAGGGCAGAAGAGCAGGTCGGCGCAATGGTCGGTCAGCACCCGGTTGTGTTCCTCCGGCATCTCCCGGTTGAAGGAACGCAGCCCGGCTTCCACGTGGGCGACCGGCACGTGGAGCTTGACCGCCGCCAGGGCGCCGGCTAACGTCGAGTTGGTGTCGCCGTAAACCAGAACCCAGTCCGGCTGCTGTTCCTGGATGACCGCTTCCAGCCGCATCAACATCTCGCCGGTCTGCCTGCCGTGTGATCCTGAGCCGACGCCCAGATTGACATCCGGCTGGGGAATGCCCAGCTCGTCGAAGAAGACCTGCGACATGGCGTAGTCGTAATGCTGGCCCGTATGCACCAGATACTCGTGATGGCCCGCTGCACGCAGCGCCTTGCTGACCGGCGCCGCTTTGATGAACTGTGGGCGTGCGCCGACGACGGTGAGAATCTTCATAAAACCTCGTTTTCAGGAAACGGCACAGATCGCCCCTCCAATGCAGCCAGTTGCGGCAGAACTCGCCGATACACCGCTGCCCAGGGTGCCCATTCTCCCTGCAGGGATGTATTGTGCCAGAGCAGGGTAAAAACACCGTTAACCGCCTGGCAGCGTTGCGCCAATGTGAGGATGCGCTCTTCTCCCTCTGCAGGCGTTACGTTGCGGTAATTCCTGAGCGTCCCATCCATGACGATCAAGGGGATTTCCCAGAGGTCAAGCACCCGATCTTGTTCAATATCGAAGGGCTGGAAAGGATGGCAGGTGCCACAACGAAAGCCTTCATGATCAGCATAACCCAGGGTGGAATCGTAGGTCAGACCTGCCTCCTCCCAGAGCCGCCAGGTGTCCGGCGCACGAAAGCGCAGGAAGTGCTGGCGCCCGCCATAGCGCGTCTCGCCGAGGGCTAGATCCATGCGCTGTTTCTCCTGGTGAAAGCGCTCCGGATTGTCAAATGTCTGGTAGCCTGGATGGAACCCAACTTCGTGGCCACGGCTGCGCAGAGCATGGATCAGCCGCTGCACCGACTTTTCTTGCGGATCATAGCCGCTGTCGAGCGGGCTACGGTCGGCGGCCATGAAGTAGAAGGCGCTCTGGAAACCATGCGCCTCGGATAGATCTGCCAATTCATAACAACCCTGCAAATAGGGATCGGCCTCTCGAGAAATAAGCTGCCTGGCGGTTTGCAATGCCTTGACCGGGCTGCGTCGCTTCAGGATATCCCCGCCGAACGTGCGAATCGATGCAGATCGTACATAATCGATGTCATGGCTGAGCTTGACCGAGAAGCGTGGCGGCTGCGGCTCCCAACCCGGCAGCAGGGTTTTCAGCCAGGCGCCCAGGATCAGCGCATATTCGTCCACGATGGGCCGATCCAGGAAACCCTGTTTGTAGGCGACGCTGGCTGTGGCTGGAAAGCGACCGTGCTGGTCACGCACAGATGAAACCGTCTCTTCCCAACGCGTAAGCATGAAGAAGGTGGCGGCGATGATGTCGGCGTAGAAGATGACGGTGCCATCTTCACGGCGTTCAGCAAAAGGTTTGCTGCCGTCTTCGTAGCCTTCGCCCCAGAAAAGGACAGGGACTGAGCATCCACTTGTGAATGAAGACTCGTAATTTGGCGGTAATGCGCGGTCAACCGATACCCAGTGTAGATTGTTTTCTGGCAAGTCGAGCAATGCTATCCACGCCCTCTCCCGACAAGGAACGACAATGATCCTTAGATCGCCCATTGTATTGCACAGCTCTGATGTATACGAAAAAAATAGACCAGATGGCAATTTCAATTCATTGTCTTGTGCAATCACTGATTGAGCAAGACCTCCAATCCGAGTTAAATGATTCAATGAATACTGGATTGCTGACGTGGTGAGTCGTGGCATTTAGGACAACCGCGATTTTAGTTGTTTGAGGTTCTGGCGCACTGTTGGTGGCAGAGTAGCTCTCATTGCGCGAAATATCCAACCTGGATAGACTTGTAAAGCGCTGCCACTGAAAAATACATGGAGATGTCTTACGAAAAACGGAATGCCTCTAGCAATTGCGCGCTCGATAAACACCATTCTTTGGACAGGTGTCTCTTTGGAGTCAATATCAAACAACAACTTCAAGAACATAGGGTTATTTCTAAACGCAAATTCGCACGACGCCCAGAATTTGGCATTGACCTCCATAAACACAAAGTCTTTGCGACGGGGGCAATATTTGTACTCGACCAATCCCCAACCTGAATAGTCTAGCAATCGAAGCAGACGCTGGGTATAGTCCAAAAGCCGACTATCTGAGAAATTTTCAATGATGACAGCTGATCCACCCTCTCTAGGAAGGCTTTCACGTTCGTAGTGAGTATAGCTCGTCAATATACGTCCATGTTCCGCCAGAAAGCTAACCCCATATGTACCCTGGCTGGCAATAAACTCTTGAAAGATCAACTTATCTCTATCAATCAAAGGAACATTACTTTCATCTTTAGCGATTCCGCGTGCGCCGCCACCCCATTCCTGACTCTGCTTGTAGAACAATGGATAGGATGTCACATCGGCAAGATCTTGCCAGGTAAGCGGCGTGGGGATGCCAATACTAGATGCGACAGCAATTATCCATGCTTTATCGTACACTCGTAGCGCATTTTGGGTAAGCGTAATTGAGCCTAAAGTTACATCACCGCGCTGTAAGGCAAGTCTGGTTGATCTCGCACCTGTTGGAACCACAATCGTATCGGTACTTTCGAAGTCGAAATCATTTACTGAAATGACGCGTTTATATATTCCATAGCCAGTTTCAGACATCTCACCATTTAGTGTAACGCCCAAAATCGTTGACATCGGGAAATAACTCTTCAAAAACGAGGCAATCGTTAGCGATTGGTCAAGCCATGGCGACAAGATGCAAAATTTGTTGTCATCAACCCTCATCAGCAAATCCTTTGTTATGCACGATGATGTCATACGGCCTTAGACTTGACTTTGGATTTCCTTCAACAGCATAGGGAAGTTTCAACATTCTGCACCTGACAGTGCCTTGCGCAGGAGTTTTGGTTATATCAATCATCAAATAGGCTGCAGACTCGGCAAACTGGGTTGGTATGTGTAAATTGCGACTTAAAAATTTTTTCTTTTTCGATTGAAGATAGGATAGGGAATACAACCCAATGATTGCCAAGACGAATTGGAGTTTAACTGGCTTCAAGACTTCAATTCGATAAGGATAATCCTTACAATAAGAGTAATCATAAGAAGAAATAGTAATATATTTTTCCGCACGCGAGGCTTTGCCCAAGCTCCTTAATTTAACGGATAGCACTCTGTATAAATGATGTAAGAGCTTAGCAACAAACCAAAAATATAACTGTTTTGTTTCGTGAGATAAACCCGGAGACAATGAATGAAACTGGTCCCACTCGCTGAGAATCCCCCCGCCCATTGCTCCTAAAAATGACTTGTCATTGAAACTCACCACGGCGTGAACAAAATCAGCACAGTTAAGTGGTAACCTGTCAATTAGGCGAATATCCTGTGCTAGGTCAACGACAACATGTACGCCCTGTTTCCGCAGCTCATCCTGTTTTGAAGATTCAGAGAGAAAATTTAACAGTGCTGATGAGCCAAATACACTTGCACCGACTACCACACCAACTTCTCGCTTTTTAATCGTATCAAGCAATTCATACCAATCAGGTTCTAATATTTCATTTGTTCGATACTTCACTATCTCCCACCCTGCCATGGTGAACGCACGTTCGACAATGTTGCAAGTATAGTCGGGTAGTAAAGAAACTGAAGACTTGGCTATATTTCTCAGATGTGATGCAACAATAAACAAAGCAACTCTTCCTGAAAATGTAGGCACAAAACGATACCTCCCGCGACTCAAAAGGCGCTCCAGCCAACGTTTGAGTAGTGAGACCGGAAGAGTATGTAATAGCACAAATGCACATATTTGCACTATCAAAACAGCAAGCGACTTCATTTGGTGGTTTTCTTGAATAAAAGGATTTTGTAATCTGCCCAAAAATGCCGCCCCATGATGGCAAGTAGGCGCTCGCCGAGGTGGAAACGGGTTTCAAGGGCATCTCCTGAATACGCAGAATTTGCTAGCCATTCACGAAACGGCCAGAATAGAACACCAGATTTTGTTTGCAGTTGTAGGTTATGCTGCTCTAACAATCGAACTACATCCTGTGTACCATATTTTGCCCTTGCCAGATAGTTCCACCGGTGAAATGGATCGATCATTAACATAATCCCTCCTACCTTTAGCATTTTCGCTCCGTTACCTATTGCCATCTCTAGTTTAGAGATATCTCTGATTGCGGAGTAGCATCCAGATGAAATCACAAGATCGTAGACTTCACCTTCCACAATATAGGACTCGGCAGATCCCTCAATAAACCGAACACGCTCATCGGAAACCCGCGTCTTTGCGACCGCTATCATCTCCGGAAAATCTAAAGCATCAATTGCTATGTCTGATCTCATTGTTAATAACATTTCAGTGACTGTGCCAATTCCACAGCCCACATCCAAGATTCGAGCGTTTGGTGGCAATGATTGCACATAAGGGCGAAGGATATCATATTGAAGTTTTCGATATAAGACATTATACTGCTCGTTGTTCCACAAAACAGCTGCTTGACCCGGGCAGGAGGCACGAGATCTCCAATATGCAGAAGAATCATATTGATTGTAAAAAAACAGTCTTCTCAACCGATGGATTAACATTTTTATCCTTACAGGTGTTATTCTCTTAAAGCTGTTTCTCATCCGCTTATCCTCCAATCGTCAATGACAATATTTGGACTCTGCAAGGTAGGCTCCGATATGGCGTGTCCAGGCATCACGCCAGTATGATTCGGACGAAAAACGATCGTTCATGCCTCTTCCCTTTCCCCGTCAAAAGAGTTGACAGAATACAAACCCAAAATCCAAAGCGGTTTATGGCTTCCAGTTAAAGTCAATAACTTTTTTGTTACTCTCTTGAGAACATCACGCGTGGACCACCCAAGCTGAGCAACCAGCATATCCTTTTTTGTACTGCCAACAGCTCCATTGTTATTGTTATCTCTATATCCACAGACCGGACAAACCAGGAACGGTGGCCAGTTCGTTCGCTTTTGACGACTCAACCACCTTTGAAGAGGTATTGTCACTGCTTGACCAATCAGCGCTGTCCTTTCCAGCCTTGCATGTGGGAATAGGCTAGACATGCTACTTTCATCAAATTTACGCATATGATAGTTTGGGTTTACACTTGCGCCGCAGTATGGGCACTGTACAAACACCCTATGTTCGTCAAAGGGCACAGAAATGACAATATATTTTCGCGATACTCGTACAAATTCAGATAGTGCCTGTTCAAAAACCCCATAGGGAAGATGTTCAAGTACTTCGCAGGAGACAACCACGTCAAAGCTGTTATCTGAAAAATCGAGTTGGGATGCATTGCCTTTACGCATATTCACACCGCGTTTTTGCGCATACTCGATTTTTGCGTCGGTAATCTCAACACCCACGCCTTTGATGCCTCTGCGATTTTCAAGCTCTTCAAGCAAAATTCCAAACCCTGCGCCAACATCAAGTACCGAGGTGATATCACTTGGAAGAAAGTCAATAGTCTGCTTAATGCGGTTGATCTGTTGTTCGTCGGAACGCAAATATTTGTCTACAAACTCCTCAACTGACAGACCACCAAAATTCGCATAATAGTCTTCGGCACAACTCATGTTGAAATCTCCAAATTCATCAAATTAAGTCCGAAAAGCACTGCATACATCAGCAACATTATTAGAGATGTGATTAGCACGGTCAGAGAAATGGTCAGATGTGCTGCACCAGCAATACTCAATACGACAAGAAGCAGTACAAGGCGGCCAGAATCCCACAGAAATTGCCAATGCTGCTTATGATGAACAATCAGATGCGATAAAGGGGATACCACAATCTGCCCAAAGATTAGTGGGGATAGTGCTGCTAAAATGTAGCCAGCACTTGTCCATTCCTCGCCAAAAACAACCCCAGTATAAAATGGACCAAGAAGACAGATAACGACAACTGGAATAGCCAGCAATACCATTCCCCTGGAGGTTCGCAGGTACAGCATTCTCAGCCTTGCACGGTCAGTCTTAACCAGGGATGCAGCTTCTGCCCAGAAGCTCTGACCGATTGCGCCTGTGAATATCCCGGTTGGTATAATCGCAAGACGCAGCATGAGCGCATACCAACCTAACTCTGTTGCACTGTAAAACTGAGCCAATAGCAGAGGTGTGACTGTCAGACTTGCTGTATTGATAATGGTAACAAGCGTCGAAAAAAATGACTCGCGCCAGAAGCGCAGCCAGCTAGCCCTAACTTTCATAACTGACAACCTGAGAAGACCAGCTTTCAACCCATCGGCATGGCGGAGGAGGGTGCCGATACCGACCCATGCCCCCACCACCGAGCTGAAAATCAGCCCCCAGGCGCCTAGTTGGAGTATGCCACCTGCAACATTTAGACCAGTGCTTACTATGCTCTGCGTTACTTTGGTTCTACTAACCGCAGTCAAATTCGCCTCGCGTATAAACCATGCCTGCATCAGTTGATGAAAACTGCCCCCAATGAGGGCCACCGGTAGTAACAGCAAAAAGGGACGCAGAACCTGAAACCCTTGCCAAAACGTCCACTCTGAAGCAAACAACCATAACATGCTAAACGTGGTTATGCTGACAAAGGTGAGTGCAAGAAATCCGATTACCAACAACGCAGCAGCCTGGGTACGCGATGTTGCATTAGGCACAGACCAGTCAAAACGCAAAGTGGCAAAAGCCAACAAAATACCCAACAAAGAGGAGAAAAGCGCAACTGTCCCATAATCAGCAGGCGAGTAGAGACGGGTAAGCAGCGGTGAGGCGAGTAGCGAAAGTAGCTGTGCCAGAAAGTTGGCTTTGGCGACCTTTACGAAGTTCTGTCGAAAACGAGACCCCTTCGAGGAGGAAAAAGCATCTTTGACATAGCTGGATATGTACTTAATTCTTTTCGAGGAGTTATCGACATGAAGCATAGAGCTTGAGTCAACCAGCTATAGCGTAAATGGCCTCTACCACCGTCGCCTGTTGTACCTCATTCAACTCCGGATACACCGGAATCGCCAGCGTTTCCAACGCCGCCTGCTCGCTGCCAGGAAAGTCGCCAGTCCGATAGCCAAGTTCAGCGAAACATTGCTGTAGATGCAGCAGAACCGGATAGTAGATTTCACAGCCGATCCTGTTCGCCTTCAGGCGAGCCATGAGCGCATCCCCCTGCTTGCTGCGAATCACAAACTAGTTGTGGATGTGGCGACCGTAGCCGGCGTCGCAGGGCAAGCTGATGTCAACACCTGCCGTAGCAAACAACTGGCGATAGCGCTCGGCGTTGCGCTGGCGCGCTGTCGTCCACTCGCCCAGATAGCGCAGCTTCACGCGCAGCACGGCCGCCTGCAGCGCATCGAGGCGGAGGTTGCCGCCCATTACCTATCGCAAGGTGATGAGATAGTCACACTTCGCAACGTCAGCGCAAGCAATGTGCAGCGCATCCAATGCTTTGAAACCCTCTTGCGACAATTCGATATGATAACCGGCTGAAGCCAGTTCTGCCAACAGCGGCGCCAGCGCAGCTTCGACAGAGCGAAACTCGGCCACGCGGCGCAGGCGTCCATTAGGCTTCAAGACTTCATACCTCCATCTTCGATCTTCTCATGCTCATCACTCAAATTCGGCCTTGTCCACCCCAAAGTCCTGAATTCGCTGCCCTCTATTGCCCGGTACAAGCTGGGGTTTAGCTC
>Ga0197142_1004212_pt1 | contig 11723 bp, 9 predicted proteins | sample GBS60_MetaG_FD_148614 | JGI IMG/M metagenome (GOLD analysis project Ga0197142, IMG submission 148614) | Sediment microbial communities from Great Boiling Springs, Gerlach, Nevada, United States - GBS 60_MetaG | ecosystem: Environmental > Aquatic > Thermal springs > Hot (42-90C) > Sediment... | reverse complement strand
TTCGCTCCCACTTCTCGGGTCCAGTTCTCGGGTCCGGGCAATCAGTATGGCAAACGCCGGTTCCTTGCATCCTGTTCCTGGAATACCGGTTGTGAGACTCCCTCGGGAACTGGGACCTTGGTGGCTGAGTTTTTTTGGGACGGGGTTCGCGGGTTGCTCCTTGTCATGAACCGTCCCGAAGCCTACACCGATGTTCGGCAGGAGAGATCATTCCCCGTCCCGCTCTACTCCAGGAGGCACGTACACGGGACAGGAGAGGATAAGAATTCCCGAAGGCAATGTCGAGGGACACGATGCCAACATGAGCAAACTCGGGCCAGTTTACCGTCGTTTCCAGAAAAGGAGAGCAGAACATGGGTAAAGCACGCATCTCGATCGGGACATGGGCCTACTTATTCAACCAGAAAGAGCCGACGAATGATTTCCATGTGATTCTGCATCGTCTGCAAAGTCTCGGTTATGATGGGGTAGAACTGGGGAGTTTCGGGCCGCATCCCTCACCAGCTTCCCACCCTACCAAGGCCCAACGGACACGTCTGAGGCAAGAAATTGCGGATCACGGTTTAGCCCTCTCCGGTATCGCCATCGACCTGTGGTCCTTCAAGAATCCGGGAACGTCGATTCTCGACGATCCGCCTTCCGCGTACCTGACAGCGTTCCTCGGCTGGTGCCAATTCGCCTCCGACTTGGGAGCAACTACCATACGGGTCGATACCGTGGTTGGGCCCGATTACTTCGAGAAGGACCCCGAGGGTCAAAAGATCGGCCGCCAGAGGGGTATGGAACGGATCGCGGCAGTGTGGGATAAGGCCAGCAAAATGGCGGCTGACTTCGGATTGAACATCTGCTGGGAATTCGAGCCGGGCTTCGTTTTCAACAAGCCCTCCGAGATCCTTCAACTCGTGGATATGGTGCGCAGCCGGGGCAATAACAATTTCGGCGTGTTGTTCGACACCTGTCACGCCCACATGTGTGCGGCGGTGGGGGCGAATCAAGTGGGTAGCCGTGAAACACTACCGGGAGGCGAACTCGAACTGCTGGAAAAGCTCAAAGGGAAGATTACCCACGTCCACCTCATCGACTCCGACGGAACACTCAACGAGCACAACACCAGCACGCACAATCCCTTCGGCACCGGACGACTCCATTTCGACAAGCTGTTGCCTGCTCTACGTCAAGCTGGGGTGCCCCACGATTGGTGGTGCGTGGACCTGTGCTTCTGGCCCGATGCCTGGAATGTCACCGAGCAAAGTAAAAAATTCCTGGATCAGATGCGAGAAAAATACGCGGCGGCCTGATGCTTCACCAAGCCCCAATACGGTGTTCCTGAACTCCGCTGTTCCCTTGATTTCCAGCGTTCATCCCGAACGACCTCTCGGATCTATAGTGATCTATAGTACGTGCCGCTGGAATGCCTCCGACCATGGGTCAGCAAGCAAGGGGTTAGGAGCCTTTGCGGAGTTGACAGCTTCTTACATCGACGTCCCGATCGGCTATCCATGATATAGCGCTGTGTTGATCTCCCACCATCGAATACAATAGGGTAAATGTTCCCTCACGTCTGAGGATCTCACCATGCAAGAAGTACGTCATTTCGATCGAGACGGCATCCACTTCCGCTATCCCGCGAACTGGAAACTGGATTTGGACGAAGACGCCGCCAGTGGGGGTTGGACGGTGACCCTGACCAGTCCGCAGACGGCCTTTGCCTTGTTTGCCTTGCGTCCCGATGCTCACAATATCGTCGAACTGGCTGATCAAACCCTCGCTGCCATCCGTTCCGAGTACGAGGAGTTGGACGCTGAGGACTGCGTCGAAACCGTGGCAGGGCAAATGGCGATCGGACATGATATCGACTTTGTGACTATTGACACACTCAGTGTCTGCCGGACGCGCTGTGTGGATACCCCGGCGGGGCCACTTCTGATCTTACGTCAGGTCAGTGAATATGATCGACAGAAAAATGAGCCCGTCCTGGATGCGATTGTCGCTTCCTTGACGTTGGACGAAGACTAGATGATTACAGCCCTGACCATCCTCTTGATTCTGTTCGCCGGGGATCTGTTCTTCTGCGGTTTGATACTGATCTTCGTGTGGTATCAGCGCCGCCGTCTCGATCAGCTGCGAATCGAGGAGGGGGAAGCACCAGCGCGTTCGGACCCGTCGCTCGGCTGCTTGTTGGCCCTCAGCTTCAGCGGTGCCGTCTCTTTATTGCTCCTGGCATGGAGGCTTTGGTCCCTGAGCTGAATGCACCTGAGCTGAAAGCACCCGTATTTCTGACTGGATCATTCACGTTCCGTATCCCACCTCCTCGACTCAGGGCAGAGATGGACTGGTGCATGGTTGCCTGTGGGATATCGTTACAATGGTATTATGCATCCCTATGGTTTTGTGCGTGTAGCAGCGGCGACTCCCCGTTTGCACCTGACCGATGTCGGGTCTAATGTTCGGGAAACTTTGTTGCTTCTGGAACGGGCCGAGGCTCAGGGAGTCAATCTTATCGTTTTCCCCGAGTGTCACCTGACGGGCTACACGTGTCATGACCTGTTCCACCACGATACGTTGCAGCGGAAAGTTCTGATCCATCTGGAGCAGCTGCTGGAGGAAGGGAATCGACGCTATCGCGGAGTGGCTATTTATGGTCTGCCTCTGGCGGTGGATGGCCAGGTCTTCAACGTTGCTCTGGTGGTCCAGGGCCAAACCTTGTTGGGAATTGTTCCCAAAACTTACTTGCCGACGTACAAGGAGTATTACGATCGTCGCTATTTCAGTGCCGCTCCGCACGTTCTTCGAAGCTCGATCCAACTCGTTGGACAGGAAGTCCCGTTGGGGAATGATCTGTTATTCTGTTGTCGGTCTTGGCCTGAGTTGGTCTTCGCGGTGGAGATTTGCGAGGATCTGTGGGTCCCGATTCCCCCTTCGTCGTTGGCAGCTTTGGCAGGAGCCACGATTCTGGTGAATCTGTCGGCCAGTAATGAGCTGGTAGGAAAGGCTGCCTACCGTCGGCAACTGGTTTTGAGTCAGTCAGGGCGGTGTATCGCCGCCTACCTCTACACCTCGGCCAGCACGGGGGAATCCAGTACGGACCTGCTCTTCGGAGGCCATGCCATCATTGCGGAAAATGGGACACTTCTCGTGGAGAACGACCGTTTCTCCCGTTCAGGGAATCTGACTATTACTGATATCGATATCCAACATCTCTGGCACGATCGCTGCCAGATGACGAGTTTCCATGATAATCGCTTGACACATCCGAGAGAATGGCGACGCATTCCCTTCCATCTGGAATTATCCCCACGCTCGCCGGAATTGTTGCGGACGATCGATCCCCTGCCCTTCGTACCTTCGGACCCCGCCACTCGGGATGAGCGTTGCCGGGAAATCTTTCACATTCAGGCCGCTGCACTAGCCCGTCGTCTGGAACACATCGGCATGCCTCCGGTCTCCATCGGTGTATCCGGCGGTCTGGATTCTACGTTGGCTTTGCTGGTCACCTGCAAAACGATGGACTTGTTGAACCTGCCCCGCAGGCACATTCGTGCCTTCACCTTGCCCGGCTTCGGAACAACGGAGCGGACACGAGCCAATGCCCACAATCTGATGGAGGCCTTAGGCGTTTCAGCACAGGAAATTGACATCCGAGAGTTATGTCTGGAACAAATGCGAGCACTGGGTCATGCTCCCTTTGGCATACCGCTCGAAGGAGAAACGGTCGAATCGTTCAGCGACAAACTGCGGCGATTGCCCGCTGATCGACGCCATGATCTGGTGTTTGAGAATGTTCAAGCACGTATTCGTACCTCGCTCTTGATGAATGCCGGCTTTGTTATCGGCACCGGGGACATGTCCGAGTTGGCCGTCGGCTGGTGCACCTACAACGCGGATCATATGAGCATGTACAACGTCAACGTGAGTATTCCGAAAACATTGGTCAAGTTCCTGGTCCGTTGGGCTGCCGAACACGAATTTCAGGGGCAAATTCAGAAAATTCTGTTGAAAGTCACAGAAACGGCAATCACACCGGAGTTGCTGCCCCCCGATGCCGCTGGCAACATCACGCAATTGACCGAGCAGGAAGTAGGACCTTACGAATTGATCGACTTCTTCCTGTATCATTTCCTGCGGTTCGGCTCTTCGCCCGATAAGATCCTTTATTTAGCTCAGAAGGCTCAGTTCACTCGATCCTACTCTCCGGATGAGTTGCGACGTTGGTTACGCACCTTCCTGAAACGCTTTTTTGCCCAGCAGTACAAGCGGAGCTGTTTGCCGGATGGACCGAAAGTGGGGACGGTCAGCCTTACACCTCGCGGAGATTGGCGAATGCCTAGCGATGCTACCGCGCGGGAGTGGTTATCGACTTTGGAGGACGATGGTTCCAACCGCCACGACGGCCCAGACTGCTGAACTCAGGTGTTGAACCCCAGGGACGAAGTCGAAGAAGTCTAGGTGAGGCGGCTGATATCTTCACTCACGCCTGATCCCGAAGGTTGTCCACCGGCTGTTCGCAAGCCAATCTTGCCGCCAATTCTACCGCGTGCACCAGGCTCTGAACCTCCGCCTGACCTGTCCAGGCAATGTCGAAGGCGGTACCGTGATCCACCGAAGTCCGGACGATGGGCAATCCCAAGGTGACATTCACGGCATCCTCGAAAGCCAGAGCCTTGAGCGGGATCAACCCCTGATCGTGATACATACAGATATAGGCATCGGTGCGCTGACGGATACGGCTGATGAATGCACTGTCCGGGGAAAGCGGGCCTTCGACACAGTACCCCTCACGACGGGCCTGGGCTACCGCCGGCACAATGAATCGCTCCTCTTCCTGTTCCCCGAACAGACCCTGCTCCCCCGCATGGGGATTGAGACCACAGACCACCAGACGCACTTCTCTGCGGCGAAGATGTCTAAGCGTGTGGGCCGTCCAACGGATTGTCTGAAGGATGGTTTCGACACTGAGTAACGTGGGCACGACTCTCAAACCGACATGACCCGTAACCAAGGAACAAGTGATCGTTTCACTAGTGAGCATCATGCAGGTGAAAGGGCTTCGAGTCCGCTCCGCCAGTAACTCCGTATGGCCGGGATAGGGAACACCGGCCCGATGCCATGCTTCCTTGTGAATCGGACCTGTGCAAATGGCTGCCACACGACCTGCCAGGGCATCTTCGACGGCCTGGCAGACATACCGATACGACGCCTGTCCGCAACGGACATCCACCTGACCCGGAACGATGGCATCCGCATCGAGATCACCCAGGTCGCGCACCAAATTCCTCGGCGGCTCGGGCCAACCCAACTGCCGAGCCACACGTTGCAAGACCGCCCAATCCCCATAGATGAGAGGTTGACAGAGTTGCTGGAGTTGGGACATCTGCAGTAGACGCAAACACAATTCCGGACCAATACCGGCGGGATCACCCATCGTCACCGCTACCACCGGTCGCATGGTTTCTTCCCCCTACAAGCAAGTACATTGTGGATCCCAAGGGTTATTATTCCCATCGTTACTGCTTATGTCCGAAGACCCCTCATAAGGAGTTCTGCAGAACCCTTGCGAGATTAGAGTTCTCAGACGCATAGCCCTTAGTACATAGCCCTTAGAACGAGGTCATGATCCTCCGCCCTGGTGTCGATTCGCAGGACTTGTATGATGAATCTGAACCTTCCGGTGAAAATGTCGATCCGGACCGAATTTGGTCAGGAGTTCTCCCCTAAGTTTTCTGCCCCTTTCCAGGAGAAGAGAGTTTACCATGAGCCGTCTGCTGTTTTGTCTGGCTTGGACGTTTGCCGCTGTGAGTCTGTGCACTCTCTCATCAGCTGCGGATTGGGACCGCTTCCGTGGTCCAAACGGCACTGGAATCGCCGAGGGACCTTTGCCCCCGATCGACCCAGCCCAGCCTCTTTGGAAAACGGCGATTCCCGGCAAGGGGAATGGTTCACCGATCGTTGTGTCGGGTAGGGTCTACTTACAAAGTGCCTCCACCGATGGCAGCCAGCGCTGGTTGATCTGCCTGGATGCAGCAAGTGGCAGGATATTGTGGAAGACGACACATCGGGGAAGTGCCGCCAGGACGCATGTCAAAAATTCGTTAGCTTCGAGCACTCCCGCCAGTGATGGACAACGCATTTACTGTGTCTGGTGGGACGGCTCGGGAGTCGCCATTCATGCCTACGATCGGGAAGGCAAGGAATTGTGGCACACTTCCTTGGGAAGCTACGTGAGCCAGCATGGCCCGGGATTTTCCCCAATCGTGCACCGCGGTATGGTCTATGCGAACGTGGATGATGACGAACACGCTGAGCTTATTGCTCTCGATGCGGCTACGGGTGAGCGGAAATGGATCGCTTCCCGCAAAAAGGAGCGGGCATGTTATTCCACACCGTTCATCCTCAGTCGTCCGGGGAAGGCAGAAGAGCTAGTCGTTGGTACGACCCATCAGATCACTGCTTATGATCCCACCACTGGTCAGGTGAAATGGGATTACACCTTATCTTGGCCTCAAGGACAAATGCCCTTACGGGTCATCGGCCACCCCGTTTATGTTGCCGACCACTTGATCATGGCCTGCGGTGACGGTAGTGGCGCTCGATACATGATTGCTTTGGACCTGCGGGAAAATGCTCCGCGTAAAGCTTGGGAATTGCACCGCGGCACCCTTCCTTATGTGCCGTGCATGCTGACCCACGATCAACTCCTGTTCTGGATCGGGGACTATCGCGGTTCCCATGCCACGTGTGCCGACCCACGCACGGGAAAAATCCTCTTCAGCGAACAGATCATGATCAAGGAGTCCTCCGCCTCGCCCATCCTGATAGGGGATCGCATTCTGGCCATTGCAGATACCGGTGAATTCATCGTCTTCAAAGCCCAGCGCGAGTTTGAAGAAGTGGCCAGAGGACACCTAGGACAAAAGGTAATTGCGACTCCTGCCGTTGCGGACGGCCGTCTCTACATCCGCGGGGAGACCCATCTGTTCTGCTTCGGCAAACCTTCTCCCCAGGGGAAGAGACCCTGAGCGAATCGACTCTGGGCTTTCGTTTTCCCCTCAGCAGCTTTGGACCGCAGATCGAACTCTCGAACCACCCTCTGAGCTGGTAGCTGGATAGAATGAAGGTATGAACGCGATCCTGCTCACCGGAGCCGCCTTGGTGGGGTTGCCCATCCTTGTGCACCTGCTGCTGCGTCAGGAGCCGAAACGTCTGCGTTTTCCCGCTTACCACTTCCTCACACAAAAACTGCGCACGAATCAGCGGAAGTTACGCTTGCGCCATATCCTGTTACTGCTCCTCCGCATGGGGTTGATCGCCCTGTTTTGCCTGGCGTTGTACCAACCCGTTCTGTATAGCGAACGCATCCACTTTTTCGGAGAGCAACCGGTCGCCGCGGTTCTGATTCTCGATACCAGTGCCAGCATGGGTTTGCTTCAGGAGGATAAGACACGCCTGGAGGAAGCTCGCCGCCGAGCTCTGGAATTCCTCGATGAGTTGCCTGCCCGGTCTGCGATTGCCGTGATCACCACGGATGATCCCTACGGCCGCTGGACTGATGTCAACGAAGCACGCTCCCGAGTGCAAGGTCTGGATCAGCCGGTTGCCTCTAGCGGGTCGGTCACAACCGCACTGGCTACTGCCTACCAATTACTGGCTAAAGTCGAACCCCCGGAAGGAGATGATCCCAGTGCCTGGAGCCGATTGATTGTCATTTATACCGATTGTACCACAGGTTCCTGGGACCCTGACCGCACCGAGGACCTGATCCGACTCCGGGACTCTCTACCGGACCCCAAACCGGTCCACACCATCATCGATGTAGGCGTAACGCAGGCAGTCAATTTTGCTCTCACCTCGGTGCAGATGAAACCTCAGATCATTTCTGCCAATCAGCCGGCTGTCATCACTCTGACCGCCCTGGCCACAGGTCCTGACACCGAAGAAGCACCGGAAATTGTCATCACCGCTGAACTCGATCAAGGCCGCGTGGTCCAGAAAAAAACGCTCCGTGTCCCCTATGGCCAATCCCGTCTATTGCGTTACGAGTTTCAGGGATTGACTTCCGGTTTTCATACCGTCACCTTCCGCATTGAAAATACCGATCGACTTATGATCGATAATAGCCGTTATTGGACTTTCCAGGTGGGGGCGGCGCGATCGGTTCTGACCATCAGCGATCGTGTGGAAGACGCCTTATTCTGGCAGGCAGCTCACGCGGCCAAAGGAGAGTTTGATTGTCTGGTCGTTACTCCCGAGCAGATCCGCAGAACACCTGAGGGACGTATCATCGTGGAATACCCCAATCCGTCCGATCCCAGATCCACCCTGCAGGAGGAACTCAACCGTCTTGATCTGATCACATTGTTGAATGTTCGCAATCCCCAGCTGTCTCATGGTGGCGGGACGTTGTGGGAGAAGCTACGCCCGTATGGGCAAGCAGGCGGGAAGTTGCTGATTATCCCTGGACCAGAGTTGGACCTCGACGGTTACAATGTGGCCGTGGACCTGCTACCGGCACAACTGGGAAAGGTGGTGGATACCCGCCAACTGGAACCGCCACCGCCGCCGCAATCGGCTCCCGGCTGGCCTGAACCCCGTGATGGTAGCAATGGTGTTACCTGGTTCCTGGATGACCGCACCCTGCAGCATCCGCTGCTCAAAGACTTCCAACTCTGGCGGCAGAAGGGAAATGTGACCGAGGTAGTCAATCCGCGACGTGCCTGGAAATATTATGACGTCACACCAGTTGCTGAAGCAACTGTCATCGTGCGTTACTATGACCATCGCGATCCCAATCAGCAACGCCCTGCCGTGTTGGAACGTGGCATCGCAGATCCTAAGGATGATGGTAAAATCAAAGGCCGTGTGCTGTTACTTACCACGCGCCTGGATGTGCCCAGCAGTGAACATCCCCCGTGGAATGACTATTGGGAAACGGAAGGGTCCAAATGGTACGTGGTCTTTCCGTACATGCTGGCCCGTTACCTGGCTGGCGATATCGCTGATGCTAATTTCAACTACACCTGCGGGGATATCATCACTCTGTCCCTGCCGAAAACCACTATTCCTCGTGGAAGTAAGGTGATCATTCAAGGACCAGGAATCATCGGGGGTGATCAACTTCTGGAACTAGGTGAACAACAAACAGAACTGCGTCTGGGGCCTCCTCGCCTGGCTCAACCAGGTCATTTCATGGTCAGTCTCGATGCTCTGGGTTGGCTGGAAAAATTCAGTCTCAACTTACCTGCTCAGGAATCAATCTTGGAACGCCTCCCGCCCCAAATTTACGAAACGCTGACAGGACCGAACAGCGTTGTGACCCTAGAGAAGAACCGATCCCTGCGGGAAATGATCGAACGCACCTTCGGTGGACCAATCGAGCTATTCCCCTGGCTGCTCCTCGCCCTTTTTGCGGTGTACACCTTTGAGGCGATCTTGGCCAATCGATTTTACGCCTCGAGACGCCGACATCGCCCCACAGCCTGAATCCCACCGAATCCCCCTAAACTCTACCCCTAGAAGATGATTTCCCAGGACACTCGGGCTTACCAGCCTCGCCCGAAGCCGATTTTTCTTCATTGCAATAAATATCCTTGCTCGCCGAACTTTTTGGACCCACAGAAGGCTGCTCGCGAGCCCCAAATCATGCTATGGAGGAAAAAGGCTGCATTGGGGAGTGGAGTTTGTTTTGAATAAATGCCGGCCGCGAATCGTCCAGAAGAATGGATGCGGAAAGGTTCCGCACCATGACCCTCGAGGTTTTTGGACAGGAGTGTGGCCATGCGTCTGTTCTGCACAGCGGCTGTGGCACTACTGGTGGGAGGTGTGTCCGGTGTCTGGGCCGAGGAAATCAAATCCGGACCGACGGACAAAATCGGAGGAGCCTTCTTTGTGAAGGCCATTACCGGGGAGAAGAAAGGGGAATCCCTCTGTTACGTGTGCAAATTCAACGCAGAAGCACGACCCGCGGTGGTCCTGATTTTCACCCAGAAGGCGGATGACCACTTGGCTGAACTGGTCAAAGCAGTCGATGCAGTCCAGAAGAACAACAGCAAACTGGGGACGGTCGTCGTGGGGATCCGCGGCGTGGAGGCCTCTGACTTCGAAAAGCTACAATCCACGCACAAGTTGACCACAGCGTTGACCATCGCCGAAGACAGGGAAGGCCCAAGTCGTTACAAACTCAACCCCGAAGCCGCGGTGACGGTCCTGGTATATAAGCAGGGCGGCACCATCATCAAGAACTTTGCCTTCAAGGATACCAAGAGCGCTGCGGAAAAGGCCAAGGACATTGCTGCCGCCGCGGAAGAGGCCCTCAAATAACCAGCCGTGCATCGCGGTGCGGATTGTTCCAACCGAACTCAGAACCTGATCTTTTCTCCGAGGAGATAGGCCCCGCCACCCCATGGGGTCATCTCCTCGCTTCCTTTTGCCAAGTCGACAAGATTGACAGTAGGAAGATTGTCCGGGACAAGGGCGGTATCGGCTGCATAGGATGGGAATAAACTGGGTGCATAGGCTCGGGTTCGCATGGAAATATATGCGTAAACAGGGAATGCGTAAGCTGGGAATACGTTGAGCTTCAACGACAGCACGGGATGGAGCATTCCTAAATACGCAGGCGCGGGGAAAGCAACAACAGCGAGGCCCGGAGAAACAAACATGGTGGCTCGTGGTCTATCTCGTCTCATGGTTCTCTGGGGAATTCTGAGCTGGGGTTTACTGCAACTACCGAAAGCTTCCTCAGCATCCCAGTCAAATGCCCAGTCCATTCAACCACGATCCGTTCACGATGATCCTGAGGTGAAGATCGATTACGACATTGTTTATGTCCGCACACCACGAAAAGGTGATCGTGTGGGCACGAATTGGGCCGAGATCTCCAATCCGCACTTTATGGATCCCGGTGGTGATCTGGTCCTGCTTCATCCCGATGGAACGGAAGAGGTGTTGGTGCGGGGTGGAAATGGCTCTGTGGCCGACCCGATGGTTTCCTTCGACGGAGAGTGGGTGTATTACAGCCTCTTTCATAATCTGCGGGATGCTAGTCCTTCCTGCGCCAGTGCCAGTGGAGCGGATATCTACAAAATTCATTTGAAAACGCGGAAAATTGTGCGTCTGACACACCAGGAGTTTCTGCCCAACACCGGAGCAGCGAATTGGTCGGCGGATTTTCGCACCCCGCAGGAAGGCAAGAACTGGCTCCCCTATGGTGTTCTGAATCTTGGGCCCTGTCCCGTTCCGGGTGGCAAAGTGGTTTTCACGAGCAACCGTCATGCCTTTCGGCCACCCAAACGACTGCCACACACCCTGCAGCTTTTCATCATGGACGACGACGGCTCCAACGTGGAATGCATCGGCCATCTGAATCTGGGATGCGCCCTGCATCCGGTGGTTCTACGCGATGGTCGTATCATGTTCTCGTCCCTGGAATCGCAAGGGCTGCGGGCCTCTACCCTGTGGGGCCTGTGGGTGATCCATCCCGATGGGACGAATTGGGGACCCCTAGCCAGTGCCTTTCTTCCGGGAGCCAGCCCGACAGCCTGGCATTTCCAAACGCAAATTTCGGATGGCTCGATAGTCGTGGAAGAGTACTACAATCAGACCAGCAGTGGCTTCGGCAGCTTTGTCAAGTTTCCCCTGAACCTTCCCCCCGGAGTTCCCCAGTTCGGACCGGCTTGGACGGAGGACCCCCGCAATCCTCCCCTGAAGCACGGTCATTTGGACAATGG
>Ga0197142_1004211_pt1 | contig 11725 bp, 9 predicted proteins | sample GBS60_MetaG_FD_148614 | JGI IMG/M metagenome (GOLD analysis project Ga0197142, IMG submission 148614) | Sediment microbial communities from Great Boiling Springs, Gerlach, Nevada, United States - GBS 60_MetaG | ecosystem: Environmental > Aquatic > Thermal springs > Hot (42-90C) > Sediment... | reverse complement strand
CGCAACGTTTCTTCGCGCGGCGGATCGTAAAATGTTTGCTGGATCTCCACCGCGTCGAGCTCTTCTGCGTACTTCTGGCGGGCAACGGCCCAGCCACAACAGCCAACCCGTATTTGCATGGAGCCAGTTCCTCGCTCACAGGAACACTACGGGGTTCATTGGGAATCGCCTAGCCCACCTCGGGCAATCATCAACTGGGGGCAGCGGTTTCAACCTGGATCGCTCATGGAAAGAAACTTTTGGGTGAAACCGGGGTAGCGGCAGCCCCGACTACAAACTGGTTCAGATAGCTCTGTCGTACCCAAAGGGTCGCCACCCGATCACGATACACCGCCTGCCAATCAGGCTCGCGTTCGATCGGATGCACAAGCCCCGCCGGAAGCAAGACTGCCTGCGTCGGATACCCTTCGAGCAACCGGCGCCACGAACCCTCGGCCCGAAAAAAAGCAAAGTTGTCGGCGACAACCTGCTGCGGGTACACGGTAGCAAACCTGCCGTCAAGTGACGGCCGGACCCGCGGAGCCAAGTGCCACAACACATAACCTCCCCAATCCAACGGTACAGCCAAATTCCCTTGTGCGCCTCCAGCCTGCAGGGCGGACACAGCTCCGACGGGATACTCTTCGGTGCGGAAAACCAGCCGGCCGCGAGAGTCTAGAAGGTGAGCCCCCGCCAGCACCGCTTGGACCGTTGCAACAAGAGCAACTCCAATCATCAAGAATCGCTGCGCACCGGTACTGAAGTGCACTCCACGGTCCTGCAACCACCAGACGAGCCGTTGCCATTGCACAGCCAATAACGAAGCTGCACACAGGACAAACACCGGGGTGTGGCGCTGGTGTTGCACCGCGAAGTACAGCACAGCAAGTGCGACAATTGCCCGCCAGCCGTTGGACCACGTCCAGGGCAGCCACGGTAAGGTGACTACGACCGCACCTGCAAAAAAGAGAAACGGCCCGTGTTCCCAGTCGAACGTCACCGGTTGCCATTCCGTAATCGGATGAGGGCGGCCAAGCTCGTCAGCCAAATAAAGGTACAGGCCGGGTCCGTACGGGTTCACCCAAGTGGCAGCCAAGCAAAGAACCACCAAGCCGCACCTTCGCACGAACTCTTCCCGCCCGAGGCCAAGGCCACTCGCAGCGAAGGGCAGAAGCACGGCCACGCCCAAGACGAAACCACCGTGAAGGTTGGCCCAACAGGCAAAGGTTACCGGCAACAACGTCCACACCAGCATGCGACGACCGCCAAGCTCCCAACGAGCCAACGCCCCCAAAAGAACCGGTAACAACAAGTAAGAAGCTAGCTGGGGGCGCACTGCCCAACCCCGCCCAAGCACCGGGATTGCAACCAGCAGGACGAACCCCAAGACCCAAGGTGAAAGGGGCCCCAGTTGCCGGGTCCCGCCAGCCGGCTGAAGCTCCCACAAAGCCTGGGCACCACGTGCAAGAAGTGCCACCGAGCCAGCGACCAATCCGAGCTTGACCAAGAGCAACAGAGAGCTGCCCCCCAAACGGAAGCCCACAAATGCCAGCACTTGCCAGAGCCACTCGTGGTCTACCCAGGGTGCACCGGCAGCGGTGTAGCTCAGTGTGTCGACACGTGGGATCGCCCCATGCTCGATGATCCACCGTCCCACGAACAAATGCATCCACAAGTCGTTATCGGCTTCCGGGACGGCGCCAAAGTACACGGTCGCCGCGGCGATCACCGCCAAACAAAGGCGCCCGTTCATCCGGCTTAGGGGTTCTCCTCGACTGCGCCAAATCGTGCCTGTTCCGGCATCCAGAGGTACCAAAACTGAGGTCCCATCGAAAACGCGCCGACTTCGCCCAAGAACAGCTCCGCAAGCACCGACCAAAGGCTTGCTGGCGAGTAGATATTCTCGGCTTGTTGCGACGGTCGCTGATACACCACGACGGTTGCTTCCTCGAGATTCGCTAGCTCCTGTGCACGACGAATTGCGTCATCGAGGTAACCGATGCGGTCTACCAGACCCAGCGCCCGAGCCTCTTCGGCATACAACACTCGCCCGTCTCGGATCGTCTGAAGGCTCTCCGCTGTGATGGCCGGTCGCCGCTCTTGCACGAGAGCGAGGAAACGCTCGTGCATTGCCGTAAGGATGCGCTGCAACACGGCCTCGTCTTCCGAGGTCATCGGACGCAGTGGCGAACCGGCGTCTTTCAGCGCTCCGGACTTGAGCGTTTGATTTTTCACTCCCAGCTTATCCATGAGACCGCTCATGTTGATGCCCGCCAACACCACGCCAATGCTGCCCGTCACAGTGGTCGGACTGGCAACAATCTCGTCTGCAGCAAGAGCGACATAGTATGCTCCCGAGGTCCCGACATCGAGCAAGTGCGCGACCATGGGACGGCCTGTTTTGGTACGAAACTCCCGCAACTCGCGGTACAACGTGTCGCTTGCGGTGACCGTACCACCTGGGCTGTTAATCCTGACTACCACAGCCCGCACCCGATTGTCCTTCTCCGCCCGCTTGAGTTCCTCCCGCACGCGGGCCAAGAGGCTTGGCCGCGGCGATCCCAAAAGGGCGGGACGTTCTGCGGACACGATCACGCGAGAAACGTCGATCAGCAGAACCTTCTGCTTGCCGGATCCTTCGAGCCGCCGTTCCACTAAAGGCTCGGGGCGCGTTCGAAACGGATTCAAATCCGCGTGAATGAACACACACCCAGGAATCCACGCCCCGACCGCGCCCAAAAGGAATAAGCGCATCCAGCGCGCGCAACACTCCAGACGTGTCGAGGGGAAGACTCGGCTACGAGTCACTGGATACCTCGTTTTACGCAAAAGCCGGCAACACACGCTCCGCAAAAAGTCGGGCTGGCTCGCGTGTGTCGCGCCCAAAAAACTCCATGACGAACATCGTACAACCGAGTGCCACATGCGCGTGGATTCGGTCGATCAGCCTCTCTGGACTCCCGGCTAGCGTTAACGGACCCGGCGCCCCCATGTGCCCGCCGTAAATTGCCTGGGCTTTTTGCAGCTTCGCCTCAGCGTCTGCCTCGTCGGTACCAATGACCACCAAACACTGCTGCGAGATGGTCAGACTTTCCCAGGGGCGATCGATTTGCGCACAGTGTTCCCGCAAGCGAGCGACCTTGTGGGCGAGTTCGTTTTGGTTAACCGCCAAGTTGTTCCAAATCTCTGCGTGAGCCGCGACTAAGTGCAACAGAACGCGTTCTCCTCCACCGCCAATCAGCAGCGGCGGGTGCGGCTGCTGCGTAGGCTTTGGTTCGCAATAAGCAGCGTGGGCAGTGAAGTGGCGCCCCTCGAAGGTCACCTGGGGCTCGGTCCACAGCCGCTTCATCAACACCGCACCTTCTTCGAGCTGTTCCAACCGTTGTCGAAGCGGAGGGAAGGGGTAACCATAACCCTCGAATTCCATTTGGAACCACCCACAACCTAAACCCACAATGACTCGGCCATCGCTGATGTGGTCCAAGGTGGCAGCCATTTTCGCCAACAAAGCGGGGTTGCGAAATCCCACCGGGCTCACGAGCGTTCCCAGGCGCACCCGCTGCGTCGCCGCCGCCACCGCCGAGAGCGTCGTCCAGGCTTCCAAAATGGGTAGGTTTGGCATCGGAACACCAAACAGGTGATCGTTCAGCCATACCGAATCGAACCCGAGCGCCTCGAACGTCTCAGCTGCGGCTCGGGTTTCCCGCCAAGATCGTTTGATTTGTGGTAGAGTCACGCCAAAGTGCAGCTTCGCCACCATCGCCTCCTTCGGCCCCGCGAGTTAGCACAGAAGCCCGGCGCAACGAAACCACACTGCACGGGAGGACTGGGCTATGCTGCTTGACGAGCAAGATCGTGAAAGCAAGCCTCCACCGGGGTGTGCCTTATGGAACAGGACATCGTCATTCGCGGTGCCCGTCAACACAATTTGAAAAACATCGACGTGCGAATCCCACGCAATCGGCTCGTGGTGCTCACTGGGCCATCGGGTTCCGGAAAATCTTCGCTTGCGTTCGATACGTTGTACGCCGAAGGGCAACGCCGCTACGTCGAATCGCTCTCTACGTATGCGCGGCAATTCCTCGAACAATTGGAGAAACCAGATGTCGATGCCATCGAGGGACTCTCTCCAGCAATCGCCATCGAACAAGCCACTTGGGGGCACAATCCCCGATCTACCGTCGGCACGGTTACGGAGATCTACGACTACTTGAGGCTTCTCTTTGCGCGGGTCGGGTTGCCGCATTGTCCACACTGTAATCTGCCCATCCAAGCCCAAACCGTGCAACAAGTGGTCGATCAACTCCTCGCACACCCGGCTGGAACGCGACTGCAAATCCTCGCCCCCGTGGTGCGTGGTCGCAAAGGCGTGCATCGCCACGAGTTGGACGAACTGCGCAAGGCTGGTTTTGTCCGAGCGCGCATCGACGGAAAACTTTACGAGCTTGCCGCGGATGTTCCTCTTGCACGCAACCGCAGCCACGACATCGCGGTCGTCATCGACCGTGTGGTCGTACGCGACGGAATCACCAGCCGCCTGGCCGACTCCCTGGAACTCGCGTTCCGCTGGGGGAATGGCCTGGCACTGGTCGAAGCGGTAGGAGACACGCCAGAGGACGCACACACCTCCTGGGTGTTTAGCCAACATCACGCCTGCATCCAGTGTGGGTTCTCGCTTCCGGAAGTCAGTCCACGGCTGTTTTCCTTCAACAGCCCTTACGGCGCCTGCCCGGAGTGCAAAGGGGTTGGGGCCGTCGCCTACTTCGATCCCGACTTGCTGGTTCCGGATCCAACTCGATCGCTTGCCAACGGCGCCGTCGCCCTGTGGGGGCGCATCGACCTTGGCAGCACCCTCGGCAAGCTGCTTACCGCCCTTTCGGAGCAGTTAGGGTTTTCTCTCGATACGCCTTGGCAGCAACTGCCACCCCCGGTGCAGCACGCGGTTCTCTTTGGGTCCGACGTCCCACTGACACCGCCACGCAACGGGGCGTCGACTTCGCGCCGGTCGCCGACACGCTTTCCAGGATTGATCCCACAACTCACGCATCGGCTTGAAGGGGTTGCAGGCCCCCAGGAACGGGAGTTGTTGCAGCGGTACCAAAGCACACGCCCATGTGCGTCGTGTCACGGAGCCCGGCTCCGACGGGAAGCCCTCTGCGTGCGGATCGGGGGGAGGTCCATCGCAGAGGTCGCAGCGCTGACGATTCCGTCTGTTCTCGAGTTCCTTTCAAACCTGGAACTGACGGAGCGCCAACGCCAGATCGCCGAGCCAGTCCTGAGAGAAGCCACAGCCCGCCTGCAGTTCCTCGAAGAAGTCGGGCTCGCGTATCTGTCGCTCGACCGTGCCGCAGATACGCTCTCGGGTGGCGAGGCCCAACGGATCCGCCTGGCCAGTCAGGTCGGGGCAGCCCTCGCCGGTGTCCTTTACGTACTCGACGAACCGTCCATCGGGTTGCACCCGCGCGATACCCATCGGTTGCTTGCCCTCCTGACCCGACTCCGAGATTACGGGAACACCGTGGTGGTCGTCGAGCACGACCGAGACACGATTCTTGCCGCTGACTACGTGATCGACCTCGGCCCGGGAGCGGGCGCTCGCGGGGGGCATGTCGTTGCCGCTGGTAGCCCAAAAGAAATTGGCGCGGCAACCGCATCACTGACCGGGCAGTACCTCTCCGGTGCTCAGCGGATTCCCGTGCCGCCGCGACGACGTTCCGGGAATGGGACATTTTTACGCTTAACCGGAGCGAGCCTCCATAACTTGCGCGACGTCGATCTGGTCGTTCCTCTCGGAACGATCACTTGTGTCACAGGGGTATCGGGCGCCGGGAAAAGCACCCTCATTCTCGATACGTTGTATCCTGCAGTTGCTTCCCGGCTCGGGCAGGGGAATCTCCGACCCGGCCCATTCCGAGAACTCAGCGGGTGGCAGTACCTCGACAAAGTCATTCAAGTCGACCAAAACCCGATCGGACGCACCCCTCGCTCGAACCCAGCAACCTACACTGGTGTGTTCGAAGATATTCGGAACTGGTTCGCCCAGCTCCCGGAAGCGCGCGCTCGCGGCTTCGGTGCCGGGCGCTTTTCATTCAATGTACGCGGAGGGCGATGCGAGGCTTGCCGCGGAGAAGGATTGGTACGCGTTTCGATGCACTTCCTACCCGACGTGTACGTGGCCTGCGACGTTTGCGGGGGCCGCAGGTACGAGCGCGAGACCTTGGAGGTTCGATACAAAGGGAAGCACATTGCGGACGTGCTCTCCCTGACCGTCGCCGAGGCGCTGGAGTTTTTCGCCTCTGTGCCACACCTCCAGCAGAAGCTCCGCACGCTCTACGAAGTGGGCCTGGAATATCTCACCCTTGGCCAGCCTGCGACCACCCTTTCTGGCGGCGAGGCGCAACGTCTCAAACTCGCCAAAGAACTTGCACGCAAGTCGACCGGCAAGACGCTTTATGTCCTGGATGAACCAACGACCGGCTTGCATTTCGAGGACATCCGGCGGTTGCTCGAGGTGCTCCATCGCCTCGCCGATGCGGGAAATACGGTGATCATCATCGAACACAACCTCGATGTGATCAAAGTGGCCGACTACGTGATCGACATGGGCCCGGAGGGCGGTGCCGAAGGCGGGCGCATCGTCGCCCAAGGCACGCCGGAACAAATTGCCTGCGCGGAAGGATCCCACACGGGGCGATTTTTGCGACCGTACCTAAAGCTCTGCACGCGTTGACCACCTTCGCGTACGACGAACGCCTTGCGCCCCGAATTGCCTCAGAACACACGGGCAAGTTCCTCAACGCGTTCCGTTCGTGCTACTGGCAACCACGAGCTGCAAGCCTAACTTCAACCCCACTCTTTCTGAGGCCAGGAGGTACGCATGACATCGCTTCGCCGGGTATACATGGATCACCACGCAACCACACCAGTGGACCCTCGAGTGCTCGAGTCCATGCTGCCCTACTTCGGAGAGAAATTTGGCAACCCGGCAAGCCGCCACCACCAGTACGGCTGGGAAGCTGCCGAAGCCGTGGAGCAAGCGCGCGCCCAAGTAGCAATGCTGATCGGCGCCAGTCCAAGCGAGATTGTGTTCACCAGCGGGGCCACGGAGGCCAACAATCTGGCCATCAAAGGAGTGGTGGAGTTTTATGCCTCGCGGGGGAATCACATCATCACGGTCACCACAGAACACAAGGCGGTGTTGGACCCTTGCCGTGCACTGCAACGCGCTGGGAAGGCTGACGTCACGTACTTGCGGGTAGACCGTTTTGGCTGTTTGGATCCCGACGAGCTCCGGCGAGCCATCACCGACCGAACCGTTTTGATCTCTGTCATGCACGCCAACAACGAGATCGGGACAATCCATCCAATTGCCGAAATTGGCCGCATTGCCAAGGAACGCGGCGTGCTGTTTCACACCGATGCTACGCAAACCGTCGGCAAGCTGCCTATCGACGTCGATTCGATGGGCATCGACTTGCTGTCGATGAGTGCACACAAGCTGTACGGCCCGAAAGGTTGTGGCGCCCTCTACGTGCGCGCGAAGTCGCCCCGCGTCCGCCTCGCAGCGCAACTGCATGGCGGCGGTCATGAACGAGGGCTTCGATCCGGAACTTTGAACGTTCCGGGAATTGTCGGTTTCGGCCGGGCCTGCGAGCTTGCGGGTTCCGAAATGCTCGACGAAGGGCGGCGGTTGCTGGCTTTGCGAGAACAGTTGTACCTGGGCCTTACTCGTGAACTCGACGAAGTGGTGCTGCACGGTCATCCAACGGAGCGCTTGCCCGGAAACCTCAACGTAAGTTTCGCGCACATCGAGGGCGAGTCTTTGCTCATGGCGCTCACCGACGTTGCCGTTTCTTCGGGCGCGGCGTGCACGTCGGCCACGCTAGAAACTTCCCACGTACTGCGGGCGATCGGCGTGGAGGAAGGTCTGGCTCAAGCGTCCGTTCGCTTTGGCCTCGGCCGTTTCAACACTGCTGAAGAAGTCGATTACGTGATTGCCCGGGTGGCAAGCGAAGTCCGGAGACTTCGACGCCTTTCGCCGCTTTACGAAGCCAGCCGGCGATCCCATCCAGCTTGATCGTTTCTTGTGGGTGGGCACTAGCTAGGTCTCCTCGCCCATTCCCCACGTTCACGCCAGACGAGCCCAAGGGCGCGGAAGAAACACCGCCCCACTTTGGTGTCCCAAGCAACGGCAAGACCACGTCCAGAACGGCGCGGAGCCCTTTCCGTGCCACGTCGCTTTCTACCTTGGCTCTTACTGCCACGTTGCTTTTTAACTTCGATCGCGACTCCGGGGGTCGACGGGAGGTGTCGGCCTTTCCACCAGTCGAGTGTCCAACCGAGGCAAGGATCGGAGTGACTTTGGGTCTGTCATCCGAGGACCAAGAAATCCCTGATGACCCCTTGCGGCCCATGAGTGCCGAACATTAGGGAGAATCACCCCACCAGAGTTTGGAAGCAGCTCTCAGAGAAGGAGGCCTGCCATGGCAATCAGTATCTCGGAACGTGCCGCGCAAAGAATCCGCGAGCTGGTGCAGCAAGCTGGCCAGCAAGATCTTGGCCTCCGGATCAAAGTCGTCGGCGGGGGATGCTCGGGCCTTCAGTACAAGATGGATCTCGACACCGAGCGACCGGGGGACAAGGTTTTTGGTACGGACGACGCACACGTGATCGTAGATCGCAAAAGCTTTTTGTACCTGAACGGGACCGAGCTCGACTACAATGACGGTCTGATGAATGCGGGGTTTACCCTCCGCAATCCCAACGTGAAACGCACGTGTGGGTGCGGAGCGTCGTTTGCGGTGTGATTGTGGCCAGGAGGCATCATGCGCGGTGTCCAGTTTCCGCAGTTGCCCGCAGTGGGCAAAGACGGGGGCATCGATCTCGCCGCAAACCTTGCGCGCGCGTGTGAGTTTCTCGCTCGCAAGGTCGTCGGAGGACCGTCGATCCCAGCAGGTGCGCCGTTGATCGCGTGTTTCGGCTCGCAAGTTCCAAACTTGCCGTTTCTTCACGGGAGGGCGTTCCATGGCCGAAACGAAAAATCAAACTGACGGTTTTATCCATTTGCTGCAGCCAAATACGCTCCTTCCTTCGCAGCACTTCGCCGCGCTCAGACGCCGCGCGGAGCAGGAACCGGAGCGGCGGTTGGTGGTGGCATTACTGCAAGACGCGGTAGAGTGTTTCCAAAAGCATCTCTTTGCGCGAGACCGCAAAAAGCGGCAGTTATTCCGCGACGCCGAAGAATGGATTTGTTCGACCGATCGTACCTGGCCCTTTTCGTTCGAGAACGTGTGCGAAGTGCTGCAGCTCGATCCCGACTACTTGCGCCAAGGATTGCTCGCGTGGAAGGCCGCGCAGCTTGCGCAGCGATCCAGCGCGGAGCACTCTCCCTCTGCGCCGCTCCCGTCTTCGCAAGCGGGGCCACGCTGCCCACGCAAAGCAGCTCACGGCTAGACTCGCCGTCGCCTCTGGAGCGCCGCTTTTGACGAGTGAGTAATTTTTCGTCGTGCATTGCACGCGGATTTGCTAAGCGCATCCCATGGTTTGGCGGCTGTGGCTGGGGATTCGCCTCGCCCTTCACTACGTGGGTGAGGTGGTGCAGTGGCTGACGGGAAGCAAGCGGCCGTACGCAGTCGTACAACTCACTTTACGTGGCCCCCTGTCGGAAGGACCGAGCTCAGGATTTTGGAGTGTGCGCCGACCGCAGTCGTTTTTCGAACTCGTCACCACGTTGCAGTGGGCACGCGAAGACAACCGCGTAAAGGGAGTGTTCGTCCACTGCGATCAAGCCGAGCTCGGTTGGGCTCAAGTGCTCGAACTGCACCGCAGCTTGCTCGCGCTTCGGAAAGCGGGCAAGCGCGTGTATGTGGTGCTCGGGCAGGCGACCCTTGCGGAGTACGTCGTTGCGAGTGCCGCCGAAAAGATCTTCCTGTCGCCGGCAGGTGGACTGGGCATTGCAGGTCTCTCCACCGAGGTTTGGTTTCTCGCCCGCGCGTTGGAGAAGCTCGGCATCCGCCCCGAGTTCGTCCAAGTGGGCGAGTACAAGAGCGCGGCCGAGATCTTCACCCGTACGGAAATGTCCACGGCGCATCGCGAGGCGATCCAAGCGATTGTCAATGACCTCCTGCGGCAGCTTGCCGAAGCGGTGGCACAGGGACGCGGCTGGAATGTGGAGCAGGCGATCGAGATGATCGAAGGCGGGCCGTACGACCCGGAATCTGCGGTGACGGCAGGGCTGGTCGATGCCTTGGCGGATCCAGTCATCGCGGAGCGCGAAATGCAGAACGAGCTCGACCTCGACTCGAGTCTTGCCATTGACTTTCAAACGTACAACCGTCGTAAGAGTCGCGCATTGCGTCCGGCTTCATGGCGATTCGGAGGCGAGCATATCGCGGTGGTCCATGTCGTGGGGGCTTTGTTCGACGGGCCGGCCCCGCCGGGCGCGCCCGTTCCACCCCCGGCGTGGCTGCTGCGCGACCTCCAACAACTTGCCGAAGATCCGCGCGCGAAAGCTGTGGTCCTGCGGGTCGTCAGCCCCGGAGGTTCGGCACTTTGGTCCGATCGCCTCTGGCAGGCAGCAACTCTTGTAGCTACCCGAAAACCAGTGGTCGCATCGTGTGGCGATGTAGCTGCTAGTGGAGGGTACTACCTCGCGCTTGCTGGCCGGCCGTTGTTCGCCGAGGCAAGTACACTAACTGGCTCCATTGGCGTCGTCGCAGGGAAGTTCGTACTTCGAGGCTTTTTGGAACACCTTGGCATCGACACAGATCGGGTCGCTCGCGGCAAGTACACGGGCTTGAGTTCGAGCTCGATGCACCTCACGGAAGAGGAACGGGCGCTTTTGCAGCGCAACGCCGAGCGGTTTTATACCCGCTTTCTCGAGCTCGTCAGTGCCGCCCGCGACCTGGACACATCTGCAGCCAGAGAGGTGGCGCGCGGCCGTGTCTGGAGCGGTGCAGCCGCTGCCCAGAATGGTTTGGTCGACGGGTTAGGCGGTTTGGAAGAAGCGCTGGCGAGCGCGAAGCTCCTGGCTGGCTGGGAGCCGCTCGAGCACGTGCCAGTGGTTCACTACCCGCGGCCTCGAGCGTTGTGGCAAACGCTCGCCGAACAGCTTCGCCCGGAACGTCCCATCCCTTTGCCACCTACCACCGGTGTTGCAGGCGTCTGGGCTTGGCTCCCGATCCCATACAAATTTCGCTGACACTCCGCCCCCTGTCGGGCGGGCTCCTCGACAAACGCGGCAAGACCCGTGGGATGTGAGCCTTAAAACGACACGCACCTAAGACCTGGCGGCATGTCCCCTCCCTGAAAGCTGCAGCCGTACAAAACCGGAGAGCTCCTCTGTCAGCGGCGAGAAGCGGAAAAGCGACTCCCAGAGGGTAGGTGCCGAGTTCTACCCCGACTCCGCCGAGACCAAGCTCCCTTTGCTCGGATCGACGTGCGAGGCCCGTACGGGACAACCCCGGATGTGGACACGCACGGAATCGAACTGCGGAGCCTAAAATTTGGACAGCCCTAAAATTTGGACACGCACCAAACCGGCAACGCGCCGCCGTGCGGACACCCCCACTTTGGCTGTGACGGACACCCGCGGCACAAGCACCGAACCCCACGTTCGAGCAAGGACAAAAATTTGGACACACACCAAACGAGGAGCGGCTTGGCTCGGATACACTCGAGAACACCACCCCAACAGCACCTCGATTGCGGCCGGAGCCCGTCCCCCCAGCCCTCTTTCCGGAGTTTT